>OMJG01002169.1_pt1 | contig 9967 bp, 5 predicted proteins | sample 1646431 | NCBI WGS metagenome assembly OMJG01 (sample SAMN03771674, study PRJEB25209) | food metagenome | isolation source: Cotija cheese | place: Mexico:Jalisco,Michoacan | collected 2011-12-12 | reverse complement strand
GCGCCCCGAAGCCCAAGCGCGCCGCGAAACCGAACGGCCAGTGGAAGATCGACGGGCGCACCCCGCTGAACCACAACGAGGAGTTCAAGCTCGAGGACGACGGCCTGAACGTGCGCGAGCGCATCGAGTCCGTCTACGCCCACGAGGGATTCGACGCGATCGCCGATGACGACCTGCACGGCCGGTTCCGGTGGTGGGGCCTGTACACCCAGCGCCGCCCCGGCATCGACGGCGGACGCACCGCCAAGCTGGAGACCTCCGAGCTGGAGGACCGGTACTTCATGCTGCGGGTGCGCATCGACGGCGGCGCCCTGACCCTGGAGCAGCTGCGGGTGATCGCCGGGATCTCCGAGGAGTTCGGCCGCGGCACCGCGGACGTCACGGACCGCCAGAACATCCAGCTGCACTGGGTGCAGATCGAGGCGGTCCCGGAGATCTGGCGGCGCCTGGAGTCGGTGGGGCTGTCCACGACCGAGGCCTGCGGGGACGTCTCCCGGGTGATCCTCGGCTCGCCCGTGGCCGGGGTGGCCGCCGAGGAGATCCTGGATCCCACCCCGACGATCCGGGAGATCAAGGAGCGGTTTATCGGGGACCCGGAGCTGTCCAACCTGCCCCGCAAGTTCAAGACCGCCGTGACCGGGCACCCCAGCCAGGACGTGGTCCACGAGATCAACGACATCTCGCTGGTCGGGGTGGTCCACCCGGAGCTCGGCCCCGGCTACGACCTGTGGGTCGGCGGCGGGCTGTCCACCAACGCCCACCTCGCCCGGCGCCTGGGCGCCTTCGTCGCCCCGGAGCACGCGGCCGAGGTCTGGCACGGGGTCACCAGCATCTTCCGGGACTACGGCTACCGGCGCCTGCGTAACCGGGCCCGGCTGAAGTTCCTCATGGCCGACTGGGGGCCGGAGCGCTTCCGGGAGGTCCTGGAGCAGGAGTACCTCGGCTGGCGCCTGCCGGACGGGCCCGCCCCCGAGCGCCCGACCCGCACGGGCGATCACGTCGGGGTGCACCGGCAGAAGGATGGCAGGTACTACGTCGGGCTGTCCCCGATGGTCGGGCGCGTGGGCGGCAGGATGCTGAACCGGCTGGCCGATCTCCTGCAGGCCCACGGCTCGCAGCGGCTGCGGCTGACCCCCTACCAGAAGATCGTGGTCCTGGACCTGCCGGAGGATGAGGTCGAGCCCTTCGTCGCGGCGGCCCGGGAGATCGGCCTGGAGGCCCGGCCGTCGCTGTTCCGCCGCACCACGATGGCCTGCACCGGCATCCAGTTCTGCAAGCTGGCGATCGTGGACACCAAGGACACCGCCGAGGGGGTCATCCGCGACCTGGATGAGCGCCTGGCCGACGTCGCCGATCGGCTGCCCCAGCAGCTTTCCCTGCACATCAACGGCTGCCCCAACTCCTGTGCCCGGATCCAGACCGCCGACATCGGGCTGAAGGGCCAGATCATCACCGACGACGCCGGGGAGCAGGTGCCCGGCTTCCAGGTGCACCTCGGCGGGGAGCTGTCCGGCTACACCAACGACGGCGGGGGCACCGGGCGCACCGTGCGCGGGCTGAAGGTCCCGGCCACCGGCATCGCCGAGTACGTGGAGCGCCTCGTGCGCTCCTACCTGGACCACCGGGAGGACCCCGAGCAGGGCTTCGCGGACTGGGCGCGCACCGCCGACGAGGAGCTGGTGGCGTGAGCCTGCCCGTCGGCCTGCGGCTGGCCGGCCGGGACGTGCTGGTGGCCGGCGGCGGGCCGGTGGCCGAGCGTCGGGTCCGCGCCCTGCTGGGCGAGGAGGCGCGGGTGCTCCTGGTGGCCCCGGAGGTCACCGAGGAGCTGGCCCGGCTGGCCGAAGAGGACCCGCACCTGGTGTGGCGCCGGTGTCGCGTGGTCACGGCGGATCTGGACGGGGTCTGGTTCCTGTTCGCCCACACGGGCAGCCCGCGGGTCCAGCGGGAGCTGGCCGAGGCCGCCGAGGCCCGCCGGATCTTCGCCGTGATCGGCGGCGATCCCGACGCTTCGAGCGCGTGGTCCGCGGCCGCGGCGCGGGCGCACGGGGTGAGCGTGGGAGTGAACGCCGCCGGGGATCCGGCCCGCGCCAAGGCCGTGGCCGCCTGGATCCAGGCGCGCCTGGAGACGGGGGAGGCCCCGGTCCGGGCGCGGCGGGCGCAGGTGCGGGAATCCCCGGATGGGTCCCGGCAGCCGCCCGGCACCGTGGCGCTGGTCGGCGGCGGACCGGGGGACCCAGGCCTGCTCACCGTGCGCGGGCGGCACCTGCTGGCCGAGGCCGACGTCGTCGTGGCCGATCGGCTCGGCCCGGTGGACCTGCTGCCGCGCCTGGCCGAGCACGCCCGGATCATCGACGTCGGCAAGCGCGCCGGCTACCACAAGCTCACCCAGGACCGGATCAACGCGACCCTCGTGGAGGAGGCGCGCCGTGGCCTGCGGGTGGTGCGGCTGAAGGGCGGGGACCCGTTCGTCTTCGGCCGCGGCGGGGAGGAGGAGGAGTTCTGCGCGGCCCACGGGGTGCCCGTGGAGGTCGTGCCCGGGATCACCTCGGCCATCTCCGTGCCGACGGCCGCCGGGATCCCGGTGACCCACCGGAACCTCTCCCACGGCTTCAGCGTGGTCACCGCCCACCAGGTCCTGCCGGTGGTGCCGCACGCCCGCGAGCACACCCTGGTGCTGCTGATGGGGGTGCGTCGGCTGCCCGAGACCTCCCGGCGCCTGATCGAGCTGGGCCACGACCCGCTCACCCCGGTGGCGATCATCGAGCGCGGCTGGACCCCCGAGCAGCGCACCACGGTGGGCACCCTGGAGACCATCGCGGAGCTGGCCCGGCGGCGAGACGTGCGGGCCCCCGCGGTGATCGTCGTCGGGAACGTGGCCGCGATGGGGGCCTCCTCCGACTGACCCCGGGCCTGTCGGAGGGCTCGCGACCCGTCGGAGAGGTGCTGAGGCGGGGGAGTGGGCAGGTGCTGCGCCCTCAGGCGCCGCGGGCCACCCGCAGGCCGGCGCGGATCATCGGGAGCTGCAGCGGCAGCCGGGCCAGGGTGATGATCCGGCGCGTCGGCGAGGCGTGCCGGGCGTCCCAGGCCATCTGGACGTTGCCCGGCCACACCGCCAGGTAGAGCCCGACGGCCGCCCACCCGCCGACCCGGCGCGCGGCTGGTGCGGCCAGCAGCGCGGCCACGGTGAGCTCCGCGACCCCCGAGCCGTAGGTCCAGGCCCGGGCCGGGCCGGGAAGGGCCGACGGGATCAGGGTATCGAAGGCGCCCGGGCGGATGACGTGCAGCAGGCCCATCCCGGCCAGCGCCCCCGCCTGGAGACGGGCTGAGCGTGCGGCGCGCCGCCGGGCGGACGGGGTCAGGGGCTGGGGGGAATCGGCCATGGGCCCCACGGTACGCCGCGGCGGGAGACCCCGGCGTTAGACACCCCGGAGCGGGCGGGCCTACACTGGGGTCAGTGCGATGACCCGGCCATCACCGGCGAGCAATCCGGAAGAACGGGCGGTACCTGCCGACCCCCACCGATGCGTTGCGGCGCGGGGGAAGGCGGAACAGATACAGCCTCATTAGACCCGGACGGGCAGGCCCGTCACAGCCGACGAATGAAGCGGTCGAGGACCGTCGAGAACCTCCCGCGGCGGCCCCTGTGCGCCGCCGCGGGCTCCTCGGCCCGCGGCAAGTGAGGTGGTACCGCGTGCGCGGTCCGGGACCCCGGCGGTCCCGCGGCGGCGGGCGTCCTGACGAGCAAGCGACCCGACCAGTCCCAGGATGTCCTCGTGAGCAGCCACTACCCCAAGTCCTCCGCCGCAGGCGACGCCGTCCCCGCCGCCCCCTCCTTCCCCGCGATCGAGGAGGCCGTGCTCTCCCACTGGGAGCAGGACGGCACCTTCCAGGCCAGCATCGACCAGCGCGAGAACCCGGAGGGACCCACCGACGAGTTCGTGTTCTACGACGGGCCCCCCTTCGCCAACGGCCTGCCCCACTACGGGCACCTGCTCACCGGCTACGTCAAGGACCTCGTGGCCCGCTACCAGACCATGCGCGGGCACAAGGTGGACCGCCGCTTCGGGTGGGACACCCACGGGCTGCCGGCCGAGCTGGAGGCCATGAAGCAGCTGGGCATGACGGACAAGAAGCAGATCGAGCAGATGGGCATCGACCGCTTCAACGATGCCTGCCGCTCCTCCGTGCTCAAGTACACCGACGAGTGGCAGAAGTACGTCACCCGCCAGGCCCGCTGGGTGGACTTCGAGAACGACTACAAGACCCTCAACGTCGAGTACATGGAATCGGTCATCTGGGCCTTCAAGCAGCTGCACGAGAAGGGCCTGACCTACCAGGGCTTCCGCGTGCTGCCGTACTGCTGGAAGGACGAGACCCCGCTGTCCAACCACGAGCTGCGCATGGACGACGACGTCTACCAGGACCGCCAGGACCCCACGGTGACCGTGGCCTTCGAGGTCACCGAGGACACCTCCCTGGCCGCCGAGCCCGACGTCGCCCGCCAGCTGGCCGGTGCCCACCTGCTGGCCTGGACCACCACGCCCTGGACCCTGCCGACCAACGAGGCGATCGCCGTCGGGCCGGACATCCGCTACGTCCTGGTGGACGGTGCCGGTGAGCGGGCCGGGGCCCGCTACGTGGTCGCCGAGGACCTGCTGGCCGAGTACGCCAACGACCTCGGGTACGCCGACGCCGAGGATCCGGCCGCCGCGGCCCGGGCCGGCGTCGTGCGGACCTACGACGGCGCCCAGCTGGCCGGGGTGCGCTACGCCCCGCTGTGGGATCACTTCGTCGACGCCGAGACCTACGGCACCGGCAACGCCTGGCAGGTGCTGGTCGCGGACTACGTGACCACCACCGACGGCACCGGGCTGGTCCACCAGGCCCCCGCCTACGGTGAGGACGACCAGAAGGTCTGCGAGGCCCACGACATCCCCGTGGTGCTCTCCGTGGACGAGGGCGCGAAGTTCCTGCCGCTGTTCGCCGAGCCCACCGCCTCCGGGGACGACACCCTGACCGGGATCGCCGGGGTGCAGGTCTTCGAGGCCAACCGCACCGTCATCAACGCGCTGAAGGCCAAGGGCGCGCTGATCCGGGAGAAGTCCTACGTGCACTCGTATCCGCACTGCTGGCGCTGCCGCAACCCCCTGATCTACCGGGCCATCACCTCCTGGTACGTGTCTGTGACCGAGTTCAAGGACCGCATGGTCGAGCTCAACGAGCAGATCAACTGGATCCCCGGCAACGTCAAGCACGGCCAGTTCGGCAAGTGGCTGGAGAACGCCCGGGACTGGTCCATCTCCCGCAACCGCTACTGGGGCTCGCCGATCCCCGTGTGGGTCTCGGATGACCCGAACTACCCGCGCACCGAGGTCTACGGTTCGCTCGCGGAGCTGGAAGAGGCCTTCGGGCGCCTGCCGCTCAACCACGACGGAGAGCCGGATCTGCACCGGCCGTTCATCGACGAGCTGACCCGGCCCAACCCGGATGACCCGACGGGGAAGTCCACGATGCGCCGCGTCCCGGACGTGCTGGACGTGTGGTTCGACTCCGGGTCCATGCCCTACGCCCAGGTGCACTACCCCTTCGAGAACAAGGAGTGGTTCGAGCACCACTACCCGGCGGACTTCATCGTGGAGTACATCGGGCAGACCCGCGGCTGGTTCTACACCCTGCACATCCTGGCCACGGCCCTGTTCGACCGGCCCGCGTACAAGAACGTGGTCTCCCACGGCATCGTGCTGGGCTCGGACGGGCAGAAGATGTCCAAGTCCCTGCGCAACTACCCGGACGTCTCCGAGGTCCTGGACCGGGACGGCTCCGATGCGATGCGCTGGTTCCTGATGTCCAGCCCCATCCTGCGCGGGGGCAACCTCATCGTCACCGAGCGCGGCATCCGCGAGGGCGTGCGCCAGGTGATGCTGCCGCTGTGGAACGTGTACCACTTCTTCACCCTGTACACGAACGCGGCCTTCGACGGGGAGGGCTACGAGGCCCGGCCCCGCTACACCTCGGACCACGTGATGGACCGGTTCATCCTGGCCCGCACCCGCCAGCTGATCACGGACGTCACGGAGGCGATGGACGCCTACGACGTGTGGAGCGCCTGCGAGCACCTGCGCCACTACGCCGACGCCCTGACCAACTGGTACGTGCGCCGCTCCCGCCAGCGCTTCTTCGACGAGGACATCGTCGCCTTCGACGTGCTGTGGACCTGCCTGGAGACGGTGTGCCGAGTGGCGGCACCCCTGCTGCCGCTGACCGCGGAGGAGATGTGGCGCGGGCTGACCGGGCGCCGCTCGGTGCACCTGGCCGACTGGCCGGATGCCGGGGCCTTCGCCGAGGAGGCGGACCTGTCCGAGCTGATGGACACCACCCGGGCCGTGTGCTCGGCCGGCTCAGCGCTGCGCAAGGCCCACCGGCTGCGCGTGCGCCAGCCCCTGGCCTCCCTGACCGTCGCCGCCCCGCGCGGGGCGGATCTGGCGGGGACCTACGCGGACATCATCGCCTCCGAGCTGAACATCAAGACGGTGACCGTGCTGGACGCCGAGCAGACCTCCGCCGAGGACTACGGCATCTCCCGCAGCCTGAAGGTCAACGCCCGGGCCGCCGGGCCCCGGCTGGGCCGGCTCGTGCAGCAGGCGATCCGCGCCGCGAAGGCGGGGGACTGGCAGACGCAGGGCGAGGGCGTCATCGTCGGGGAGCAGACCCTGGACGAGCCGCTGAGCCTTCAGCCCGGCGAGTTCGAGCTGGAGACCGTGGTGGACGAGTCCGCCGGGACCGAGCGGGCCGTGGCCGTGATCGACGGCGGCTTCCTCGTCCTGGACACGCACCTGACCCCGGAGCTTCAGGCCGAGGGCACCGCCCGGGACGTCATCCGCGCGATCCAGCAGGCCCGCAAGGACGAGGACCTCATGGTCTCGGACCGGATCCGCACCGTGGTGATCGCCGACGCCGCGACCCGCGCGGCCGTGGAAGCCCACGCCGAGCTGGTGACGGCCGAGACCCTGACCGAGGACCTCGTCCTGGAGCCGGGCGATGGCCTGCACGTGACCGTGACGACGGAGGACTGAGCCAGAGCATGACCGAGCAGCCCTTCCGCGAGGAGCAGGATCCCCGCGAGGACCACGACGGCGCCGAGCCCCAGCCCGCGCCTTTCCCCCCAGAGCTGGATCCGCTGGATCCGCACTTCGGCGGGGAGGACGAGCTGGAGGACGAGGACGAGGCGATCGCCCGCGAGCTGACCGAGATGGAGCGCGCCGGCTCCTCCTCCCCGGTGCCCCACGGCATCGGGGAGGACCTCGAGGCGGATCTGCCGCACCTGGCCCCGGACCCGCGCGAGGACGCGTTCTCCGCGGAGTCCGTGGCCGCGGAGCTGCGCGGGCGCGCCCCGGAGACCCAGATGGCCCCGCGCCTGGACGCGATGCGCCTGGCCATGGACCTGCTGGGGGATCCGGCCCACGCCGCCCCGGTGATCCACCTGACCGGCACCAACGGCAAGACCTCCACGGCCCGGATGGTCGAGGCCCTGCTGATGGCCCATGACCTGCGGGTCGGGCGCTACACCTCTCCCCACCTGGAGAAGGTCACCGAGAGGATCGCCGTGGACGGCGCCCCGATCGACGACGCGACCTTCGTGCGCACCTGGGACGAGATCCGCCCCTTCCTGCTCCTGGCCGACCAGCGGCTCACCGAGCGCGGGGAGGTCCCGCTGACCGAGTTCGAGGCGATGACCCTACTGGCCTTCGCCGTGTTCGCCGAGGCCCCCGTGGACGTCATGGTCCTGGAGGTGGGGCTGGGCGGGCGCTGGGACGCCACCAACGTCGCCGATGCCGCGGTCTCCGTGCTCACCCCGATCGACCTGGACCACACCCGCATGCTCGGGGACACCGTGGAGGAGATCGCCCGGGAGAAGGCCGGGATCATCAAGCCCGACGGGTTCCTCGTCTCCTCCGCCCAGCGTCCCTCCGTGGCCGAGATCCTGCTGGAGGCCGCCCGCGACCGGGACGTCCCGTTCCGCTTCGGCGGCGTGGAGTTCGGTGTGCGCTCCCGAGTCCCCGGGTCCGGCGGACAGGTGCTCGCGGTGCAGGGGCTGGCCGGGGTCTACGAGGATCTGGCGCTGCCCCTGGCGGGGGAGCACCAGGCGGACAACGCCGCCCTGGCCATCGCCGCCGTCGAGGCCTTCCTGGGCGGGGGAGAGCGGGAGCTGAACGTCGAGCTGGTCCGGGCGGGCCTGGCCGCGGTGCGCTCTCCGGGCCGCCTGGAGACGGTGCGCACCGCCCCGACCGTCATCATCGACGCCGCGCACAACCCGCACGGGCTGCGGGCGCAGGTGCGCGCCGTCGAGGAGACCGTGCCCGCCCGGGAGCTGGAGATCGTCCTGGGGATCCTGACGGATAAGGACGCGGCGCAGATGCTGCGCATCCTGCGGGAGTCCTACGCCGAGTCCGAGCGCTTCGACGCCCGCCTGTACATCAGCGCCTCCCACTCCCCGCGGGCCATCGACCCGCAGGAGCTGGCGCGCCTGGCCGTGGCGGAGGGCTTCGACGAGGACGCCGTGCAGGCCTTCGCCGGCCTGGACGAGGCGATCACCGCGGCCGTCTCCGACGCCGCCGTGCGCGAAGAGCTGGACGCCGCCGTGCTGATCACCGGCTCCGTGACCGTGGCCGGTGAGGCCCGGATGCTGCTGGGCCCGCTGCCGGAATCCGGTCTGCCGGGAGCCGACGGGGAGCCGACCGGAGGGGAGGAGGGCCCGTGGCTCGGCTGACGCGCGCGCAGCGGGAATGGCGGCCCGGACAGGTCAAGAAGCCCAGCTCCGTGCGGATGATGTTCGCCTCCACCGTGCTGGTCCTCGAGGCCCTCGTGGTGTTCTTCGCGACCCTGGCGTTCTTCGGCCTCTCGGTCTTCCACGCCGGGGCGGGGCTGAAGATGGCGGTGATGATCGGGGGACTGATCTTCGCGGCGGCCTTCGTCGCCCTGTGCGCGCTGCTGCGCCGCCCCTGGGGGTACACCGCCGGCTGGGTGCTGCAGGTGCTGCTCGTGGCCACGGGGTTCCTGGTGCCGGCGATGTTCTTCATCGGCGCGTGCTTCCTGGCCTGCTGGTGGTACTCGATGGTCGTGGGCGCGCGCCTGGATCGGGAGAAGGCCGAGCGTTTCGAGGCCGAGCAGGAGTGGGAGCGCACCCACGGGCGCGCGTGAGCGAGATCGATGAGGACCTGCGGGCCCTGGAATCCCGGACGGTCTTCGCAGGCTGGGCGGCCCGCCCCGCCGACGCCGTGCGCGACGTCGCCGCGGCCGGACGGGTCCTGACGGGCCTGCTGCGCGGTGCCGACCCCGCACCGAGCGTGGTGGTGACCGGCTCCAAGGGCAAGGGGCAGACCGCCGCGGAGATCGCCTGGCGCCTGCAGGCCTGCGGGCTGCGCGTCGGGCTGGTCAGCTCCCCGGGGATCATCTCCAACCGGGACCGCTTCGTCCTGGACGGGAAGGTGCTGCCCGCCGCGGCCTACCGCGACGGCCTGGACCACTTGGCCGCCGTCCTGCCCGAGGCGACCCCGGCCCCCGGCGCGTATCTGGCGCCCACGGACCTGTTCACGGTGCTGGGACACGCGATGCTGCGCGCGGCCGGGGCGCAGGTCGTGGTCCACGAGGCCGGGATGGGCGGGGCCCACGACGCCGTGAGCCTGTTCGACCCGGTGGCCGTGGCCCTGACCCGGATTCTCCCGGAGCACCTGGACGTGTTCGGGCCGAGCCTGATGCACGTGGCCCGGGAGAAGATCGGACTGGTTCACGGGCCCGCCCCCGTGGCCAGCGTCCCGCAGGCTCCCGACCCGGACCGTCTCCTGCGCGAAACCTGCGCCGGCTACGCAGCACCCCTGGAGGTGGTGGTGCCCCCGGGGGACTTCCTCGTGGAGAACGAGCGGGTCGCGCAGGCCGCGGCGCGCGCGGCGGCCCGAGCCCTGGGCGTCTG
>OMJG01002168.1_pt1 | contig 9972 bp, 9 predicted proteins | sample 1646431 | NCBI WGS metagenome assembly OMJG01 (sample SAMN03771674, study PRJEB25209) | food metagenome | isolation source: Cotija cheese | place: Mexico:Jalisco,Michoacan | collected 2011-12-12 | reverse complement strand
TACAAGCGTGGATGCAACTGGTAGTTCACCACCTAATCCAACACCAACAAAAAAACGTAAAATAATAAAACTAACAAATCCCACTGTTAAAGCAGATAATCCTGTCGCAATTGAAAAAATCAATAATGTTGCCATTAACATCATCTTACGACCCTTTTGATCTGCTAAAGCCCCAAATGTTAAGGCACCAACTGCAAGGCCAATCGAATTAACTGATCCAATCCAACCAACTTGTACCGAAGATAGTTGCCATTCTTGTTGAATCGCAACCAAAATAAATGATAATAAACCAACATCCATGGCATCAAATAGCCATGCCAACCCCGTAACTGTTAACAATTTCCGTATCTTACTCATAACGTTCCACAATACTGATTAATGTACAACCAGTCTACTCCCATCTAGGTGTCTTGACACCTTTCAATGGTTAAATCATAGCAACGTGGGGGTGTCTTGTCAACCTAACTAATTTTCATATAAGATGTGTAATTTTCTCAAAGCTGTTTTTGCTTTTTCTAAATCCGCAACTTCTGCATATTCAATTTTGTGCATATGTAGCCCATTTGTTAGTGTAGATAGTGGTTCACCACTCGTTTGTTTCAAATGATGGATAAATTGCTTCACATCAGCATTAGTTTGAATCGCTAATTCACCCTTTAACAATCCATAAACCGGATGATCTACTTGCACATCTGCCACAATGACCCCTGCATCAACTAAGGCCGTAAGTTCTTGTTCAATTTGATCAGCTGTATGTTGTACAACCAAAATCGTATGATGTGGTTGGTTCATTTGATATCGATATCCTTGTGGCGTTGCAATGATTTGCTCGCCTCTTGCTCGCAACAAAGCAATATCACCCACGATCGTCTGGCGTGAAACATTAAATTGTTTGGCAAATTTATTTGCACTAATAACTGTATCAGGATTACTTAGCGCTGCTTTAATTGCTTCCTGTCGTTGAATACCAGTCATGTCTTTACCCCTTTAATTCTTAATCTCTTACGTATAAATATAACCCGAACAATATGATATGCAAATCATTCTGTTATATTTTTTAAATCTTTAAATAACAAGCACTAAAAAATGATAGAATGATTAAAAAAAGTTAATATAAATTTGGAGGATACAATTATGGCGGTTATCAATGGTTATGAATTAAGTGAACGGGAACAATCTTTAAATGTTATTAATTTACCATCATTGGAAAATTTAGCTAAAGAAATTTTACCAAAAGGTGGCTTTGAATTTATCAGAGGTGGTTCAGAAGATGAATGGACTTTGCGCGAAAATACAATCGCTTTCGACCGGGTTCAAATTCTTCCACATGTATTATCAAATATTAGCGAACCAGAAACCAAAACTAGTATCTTCGGTTTGCAGTTGGATACACCACTTGTCATGGCACCAGCGGCAGCACAAGGTATTGCACATATTCGTGGCGAAGCCGCAACGGCAGAAGGTATGGCCGCTACCGGATCACTAATGACACAAAGTACATACTCATCAAAACTAATTGCGGATGCTGCTGCCGCAGGACATGGTGCGCCTCAATTTTTTCAACTATATCTTAGCCAAGATAACGATCTCAATAAATTTTTATTAGATAAAGCCAAAGAAGCCGGCAGCAAAGCCATCGTCATCACGACCGATCTGACTGCTGAGGGTTATCGTGAGGCAGACATAGTAAACGATTTTCACTTTCCACTACCCATGGCCAACTTGGAAGATTATCAAGTCGGATTAGGACAATCAGATGCTGGCGTCGGTCACGGTAAGGATGTGTTCGACAATGAAGCCCATCAAATTGGTGTTTCTGATATAAAACGTATTATTGATTACACTGATTTACCTGTGATTATAAAGGGTATCCAAACCCCGGAGGATGCCCTACTCGCAATCAGCGCTGGTGCCCAAGGTATTTGGGTTTCTAACCACGGTGGGCGTCAATTAAATGGTGGTCCCGCATCATTTGATGTTTTAAAAGGAATTGCCACAGCAGTTAATCATCAAGTGCCAATTATATTTGACGGTGGTGTCCGTCGAGGATCACACGTTTTTAAGGCATTAGCAGCTGGTGCTGATTTAGTTGCCTTGGCTCGTCCAATTATTTACGGTCTAGCCTTAGGTGGTGCTCAAGGCGTAACGGATGTTGTTAATCATTTAAACCATGAACTAAAAATTACCATGCAATTAGCTGGTACAAAAACAATCGCCGATATCCAGCACACTCAGTTATTTAAATAATTAAAAAATGAAAGAGCCCTCAATCTACCAACTAGAAATCGGTAGCATTGCTGGCTCTTTTTTAAAATCATATGCTTTAGGAAACTATTTTCACCTTGTCATTCATGGATTCGCTTATTCAGCCAATGTCAAATCAGTGTATTGAATGAGTTCATTCTGGTGTTCATCAACAGAATGTTCATCAATAACATAATTAAATTCTGTTAGCATTTGTTCAACATCGGCTGGATCTTTAACAACAATAGTTATCTTTGGACCAATATCTGATGTTGTAAAATAGCCATCTGCTGATTTTTTAAAAAATATCTTCCCTTTTAGTGGCAAAACGGTCATCATAGTTGCGATTGAAATACGAGGTGTTAGTGTCATGACAATTATCCTTTCAAAGGAAGCCTGGTGTTTCCTTTTTAATTTTGCGATTAATTTTAATTACTTATTCTAAGTATAGCAGATTTTTACCAACTATTTAAGCGCTTACATTTTAAGTGTAGATCAATAAAATAAGCGACTACCCATCGAATCGTTCGATAAATAGTCGCTGTTATTTAGATATTACCCAATGCAATAATTAATTAATCGTGCCAAATTTTTTCAGCCGTTTGAATAACGAATTTGAGCTTATCCCACTGCTCTTGCTGAGTCAATTTATTACCTTCTTCAGTTGACGCGAAGCCACATTGCGTTGATAAAGCAAGGTTCTCTAATGGCACAAATTGTGCTGCTTCATGAACTCTAGCAATGATGTCATCCTGATTTTCTAATTCTGGTTTTTTTGAAGTAATCAAGCCAAGTACTATTCGCTTATTTTCATCACCGTGCCAAATCTTAGCCAGTGGCCCAAATGATCCTGAACGACTATCATCATATTCCAAAAAGACACCATCGTAGTTTAGTTGTCCTAAATATTCAGCAACGTCATCATATCCACCTGAGAATAGGTATGTTGATTTAAAGTTTCCACGACAAATATGCGTAGTGACTGTTAAATCCTCTGGCAAATCTGCCAACAAGTCATTGATAACCTTGACTGAATCTTGCGCAATTTTCAAATATTTCTGATGTTCTGTAGGATTATCTGCCGTTTCATGTAACTTACTAATCAAAAAGGCCCATGTTGTATCATCTAATTGCACATAACGTGCGCCTAATTCATAAAAGCGTAAGATTGTTTGATGATAAGCACTCGCTAAATCAGTTAGATACTCTTCATAAGTATCGTAGAATTCTGACCAATTATCACTGCGGTTATCACGGAAAAGCATTGAAGGAGAAGGAATCGTTTGTTTAGGTGTAATCCCATCTGGTGTAATCGATGCGAGATATTTAAAACTGTCAAAGAAGGGATGATCAGGATTATAAGCGACCTTGCCAACTAATTTAACATTATCAGTTCGCGTTTTACTACCATGAAATTTATAACTTTCTTGATAGTCATAGGTTGCCACACCATTTAGTCCCCACAAGAAGTCGAGATGCCACCACGAACGATTAAATTCTCCATCCGTAACATCCTTCAAACCAAGTGCAACTTGTTTGTCCACAATCTTTTTAGTTTCTTCATACTGGATCGCTGTTAGCCGTGCCTGTGTAATTTCACCAGCTTCAAATTTTTCCCGTGCTACTTTTAATTCATCTGTTCTCAGAAAACTGCCAACAATGTCATAGCGATTTGGAAACTTAATTTTATTTGCAGTTGCTTCGGTCATAGTATATACCCCTCAAAAATTCTTTAATTTATTAAAACAACAAAAAAATTCGACCCAAAGATAATTGCTTACCTTTGGGCCGAATTTTCGCGTTACCACCCCAGTTCACATTATTCTATAAAAAATAATGCCTCAATGGAATCATAACGGTTCCACCCGTTCAAATTGCGTTAACAAAGTGAAAATTATCAGAGCTCATCTTCATCGCCGTTCCCCATGCCTTATCTCATCCCCAAGGCTTTCTGTTAAAGCGTCGTAGCAATTACTCTTCTCATCGTATTTTTAATGTTGTTTTAATTAACAATGAGTTTACCACTGTAATATATAATTCGCAAGTAAATTAAAATTAACTATTTTTCTCATTTTAAAATTCAATAGCCTGTTTAGCTTTGCTTTGTCAAATATCCATCTGTCATTTCGTAAACATGATCAGCCGCATTAATTAAACGCGTATCATGGGTGACAACGATAACTGATTTTTGATGTTTAACCGCTAAATCCTTTAATAACTTAGCCACAACTGTCACTCTTGCACTATCTAGGGCCGCTGTTGGCTCATCCGCAAGAATAATTGACGGGTCTGGATATAAAGCTCGTGCAATTGCGACACGTTGCTGCTGTCCGCCTGAAAGTTCATTGGGAAATTTATGCATCAGTGACTTAATATCCAAAGTTTCCAGTACATCATCAAGAGCTTGTGCTGATAAATTTCCCTCTGGCTTTACTTTATCAACCAGTTTAAATTGATCTGCTACCGTTAGATATGGCAAGAGATGATACGTTTGTAACACGAAGCCAATCGCATCTAGTCGCATCTGATCACGTTCTTTTTTTGAACGTTTTGCGTAGTCAACGCCATTAACTTCAACATGTCCACTTGTTGGTGTTAACAGACCACCAATAATGGTTAAAAATGTACTTTTACCTGAACCAGATGGCCCCATAATCAAACTCAACGTTCCAGGTTCTGCCTCAAAATTCACATCATGCAGTACATGTACTTTTGCCGTACCTTCACCATAAATTTGATTAACATTTCTTACAGAAAATGAATTCATTGGTTAACCTCCTATCGCAGAAACTGGATCGACATGCAGCACCGACCTAATTGGAATTAAACTACCAATCAGCGCCATCAACAATAATCCAAGACCTACACCGCTCAGGGCCGGCACATCAAATGCCATCGGTACGGTTGCTGGAATTGCTAATGCTGTCACTGTTGTTAAGGCTTTTGCAATGATCAAGCCACTAATTACTAACAATACTGATTGCCAAATTGTAGCCCAAACTAACACCTTGCTTGGTACACCCTGTGCTCGTAGTACTGCATAATTTGGAATTTTTTGCATGGTGAGTATATACAAAAAGACGGCAATAATAATCAAAGAAATAACCATCAAGAACCCAATCATCAACACAAAAGTTGCTGTTTGTGCCTGATAACCTGGCAGTTTATCAATAACTTGCTGTTTCGTGTAGGTTTTAACACCAGGATGATCATTTTCATATTTAGCATCTTGAGAAACGATTGCTGATGCAACTGGATCATCCGTCAGACCACGTAAACTTTTCCATGTTTGCATTTGACCATATACAATTGGCGCAATATTTAATTTCGCACCTTCTGTAAAGCCAACGATCCTATATTTCTGTTTGTCATCGTTCAACTTAATTTGGTCACCCAACTTATAACCTGATGTCTTAAAAGATGTATCTACGACAATATCATGTGACTTTTTAACATGATGTCCACTTTCAAGTTTGATATTTTTATAAATGAACTGTGATGACTTAAGGCCAATAAACACTGCTGATAATTGCTTATGATTTTTTGCTTTAGCTACGACTGATGTTTGCCCAATTAGAGCTTCTCTCTCACTGAGACTACCAACTTCATCAGCCGTTAGAAATGATTGACGCATATCTACATTAGCATTTGCGTTTAAAGTTATTTGGTTAACATGCCACGAGTTGATACCGTCTGTATTTTGTCGTGCTAATCCCAAAGCCAAACTCGTCAAAATAAAAATCAGATACCCGATTAAAACAATCATCGCAACAATTAAACTTGATCTTAATTTTTCCTTCTTAATCTCTTTCAGAGCTAAGAACATGCCATACCCCCTCTAATATTTGCCTGTCAAAATTGTACGTAATTGTGTTATTCGCTCAGTCATTGTATCCGGATCTAAAATAATGTCACGAATCGTTTGATGATAAAGAACCGTAATCGCCCATTGCTCTGGGCCACTATCTCCCACCATTAATTTGGTTGGTTCGTTACCTAAAAATCCTTCATTGTACCGATAATGTTGTGTCATTAGACCTCTGTATCCAGTCTTATCTGTTTCTAAAACGAACGCTTCGATGGTTGAAATATAAGTTTCAACGTTATCAACTGTAGGTGTTTCAGGAATCATACGATGAATTTCATATAGTGCGACACCCAATACATAGTTATAGGCATCCGTTAAATCTTTAAAGTATTTATAAAATGCACCTCGTGCAATCCCAGAATCTGCAACTATTCGAGCCACTTGTGCCTCTGCTAAAGAATATGTTGAAAATTCTTTCAATAAAGCATGACGAATACGAAGTTGTTTTTCTTCAGCCAAATTTTCAAACGTTTTTGAAACCATCGTTATTTCTCACTTTCTAAAAATGACACGGTGTCACTTTTCTACGTCTTCAGTATAACAAAAAGTGACACCATGTCAACTTAGAAAAAACAAACACTGAATACACGAATTATTGCTTAAAATAAAAATTCTAATAAAATCACTTTTAAGTTTGATTTAACAGTCTTCTAGACTATTTTATGTAACCTTTTTGACACAATAAAGATACTTATCAGTAACATTGAATGTCAATCTTTGTTAGAATCAATAATATACAAAGGAGGAACACAAAATGAGAAACAGATTTATTAGTAAAGCTTCATTAGTGTCAGCCTTAGTAGGAGGTGCCGTCCTAGGTGGATTGGCTATTACACCGACAGCACCTGTTTCTGCAGATACTACTGCAAGCACCACGCAACAAACAAATACACAACAAGATAATCGAACAGGTTACGTTTATTCACCAGAAGTTTCAACTGCAAACGGTGGATATAATTGGTTAGAAAACGGTAAACCATATACCGGTGTACGTTACTATGCCGGCTCATATTATTGGTTCGACAATGGAGTTCGTCAAAATAATCAGTGGGCACATGCTTACGGATTAACCTATTATCTTGATAGCAATGGACGCGCTGTTCAAGGTTATCAATTTATTAACGGTCGCGCCTACTTCTTCGGTTCAGATGGTACCTACTACCTTCGTGAAGAAGTACCAAGTGGCTACATTAACTTTGAAGGTGTCGGTTGGCGCTGGATTGAAGACGGACAACTTTATACAGGATTCCGCATGTTAAACAGTAGATACAACTACTTCGAGAATGGTATTCGTCAAACAAGTAGATGGGTGAGCGCTTATGGACATAAGTACTTCATCGAAAGTGATGGACAACCAGTACAGGGTTACCATTACATTGATGGTCATATGTATTACTTCGGTAAGGATAACACTTACTACCTTCGATACATGATGCCTGATCAGTAAAATTAACCCCCTATTTTAAACCGATACCAATGAGAAATCGTTGGTATCGGTTTTTTGTACTTATATCAATTTAAATGTAAATTTAAGCATATAAAAAAAGTTGAGACAACATAGAATGTCCCAACTTTTTGTGATAAAAATGTATCAGTTAATCGTAGATACTGAAGCAACTGATTTTTTAGTTGATAATAATAAATTCAAAATAACAGCTGTAATTGCTGCTACCGTAATTGGTGAGCCTAACAAGTATTGCAACATTTGTGGTGCATCGTTGACCACCTTTTCTGGCAAGAATACTAGTGCCAAAGTCATGACAATTGGAACACCGATAATATAACCTTTATTTCCTGTCATGTTCAAATCACCAATAACATTCAAACCACTTAGCATAATGATAACAACGATGACTGCAAACACACCACCAATAACTGCTGCTGGAATGGCAGCCAACAATGCTGATAACTTTCCGAAAAATCCTAAGATAACAAACCAAGTTCCTGCAGCAACAAATACCCGACGACTAGCAACACCAGTAATTGAAACAACACCTGCATTTGTTGAGTAACCTGTCATTGGTGTGCTACCTAGTAGTGCAGAAACCAAACAACTTAATCCTTCACCAATCACACCACGATTCCACTGCTTATTTGTGATATTTTCTTTTGTAACAGCACTCATTGCAAACCAAGTACCAGTTGTTTCAGTTGTTAAGACCATAAAGATAATAATAAATGTAATAATAGCTGATAAGTTAAAACTGATACCATAATGTAGCGCTGTGAATTGTGGCAAAGTGAACCAGTCAGCTTTTGCAACCGTTGACCAATCCATCAATCCCATAAAACTTGCAACGATTGTTCCAACTGCCAAGGCAATGACGATTGAACCAATTTTAAAAACTCTTTGTAATTGTGGGAAATGCGTACCAATCGCAATCGAAATTAGCAATGCAATCATCGTAATAGCAGCTAATTCGATATTTTGATAAATATTACCACTCGCTTTGAAAATATTATCATTCAATGCTGATGGCAATAATGACAGTCCCACACAAGTGATAATCGTTCCACCAACGATCGATGGAATCAATGTATTAACTATCTTTTGATAAACACCCGATAATCCTAGCAAAATTAGCAAAATTGCTGCAACAGCACTTGAACCAATAACAGCCGCCATACCGCCATTAGCAGCACCATTAGCCATAAACACACCCACAATAGCACCGATTGGCACATATGAAGGTCCTTGTGACATTGGCATTTTCATAAATATAGACGTCTGTAACAAAGTCCCGATACCACAAGCCAGAAAAGCCACTTGCAAAAATCCTGACGTTTGTGCCGTACTCATTGAGAGCAATCCAGCAATAATTAGTGGCGGCACATATACATCCATCGCCAGCACGTGTTGCAGACCTAATAATCCTGCTTCCACTACTGGTACCTTGTCATTTGCACCGATTAATAAACCACTTTTTTCTTCAGCCATGAACTTTCTCTTCTCCTTTTAGTTCACTATGTTCCACATGAAACATTCTATTTAGCAAAAACACCTTGCGTCATCACATGATCAATCTCTGATACTGTGGTTTGATACATAATTTTTTCAAACGTATCTTCTGGTCCTTGATGACCAAATGTTGGATACTTTTCATGAATAATTTGCAAATCTGCCGCATATCCTTGCTTAATTTGTCCAGTTGTCAAATTCAAACTTTTTGCACCACCAATTGTTGCCATATAAAATGCATTTTTGGCAGTAATTGCTGCCTGATGTTTACCACGTAACTCAGGCGATATCTCACTATCTACCCCTTCATCGAGCATTCGTGACGACATAATCGCTTGGCGAATATTTTGATAGACACTCGGATCATAACCCCCAGAAATGTCTGTTCCCAAACCTACTTTAACCTCTTCACTAAGTAGTTTCTTAGCTGGGAAGACCGCATTACCAAAATAAACATTTGAAATCGGACAATGGGCAACACCAACGCCTCGGTCCTTGAATCGTTTGATATCCTCATCGTTTAATAAGGTACCATGTGCCATGACCGACTTATCTGTTAATAAACCAAATTCATCCAACACAGCTGCATCTCGTTTACCATGTGTTTCTAATGCATACCCATTTTCCCAATCACTTTCACTACAATGTGATTGGATTGGTAAATCATATTTCGCTGCTAATTTTCCTAGTCCAGATAGTACCTCATCCGTACAAGATGGTAAAAATCTAGGCGTAATAACTGGCGTTACTGGTATAGACTGATCTTTATTTAATTTTTCAACTTCATGGATAAAGTTTTCCGTTTCATCTAAAGCCACCGCAGCTGATTCATCACGATAATAGTCCGGCGTTTGCTCTGGATTGTCCATAACGACCTTACCAACAAAACCGCGCTGATGAT
>OMJG01002167.1_pt1 | contig 9973 bp, 11 predicted proteins | sample 1646431 | NCBI WGS metagenome assembly OMJG01 (sample SAMN03771674, study PRJEB25209) | food metagenome | isolation source: Cotija cheese | place: Mexico:Jalisco,Michoacan | collected 2011-12-12 | reverse complement strand
TGGTGAAGGACATCGGCTTACACGCATTGCCCTCGGCAGCGATTGAAGCCGCAGCCACTGAAAGAGAGAGAGGGGAAATGTTGTTGGCGCCGAGCACTTGAGCTGGCACGTACGCCCAGTCCTCTCCGTCGCCTCGCTGGACGCCGAGGTCCTGAGCAATGTTGCCGATATTGCACATGTCGAGCTTGGAAGCCATGTGCACGAAGCTACCGTTTACAGACTGCCTTGCTGATTCGAGCACGGTCATGTTGCCGCCGCCCTTACCCTCAAGGTTGGTGAACTTGTAATCGGCCAACTGCTCGGGTGCGCACGAACTGTAGAACTGGCTACGGGGAATGGTGCCGGAGTTTGAATCAATGGTCTCATAGGCGGTGTGGCCCTGCCGCAGCCATTCGATCAGTGTGAACACCTTGAAGGTTGATCCAGACTGGCGCCCAGAGCCGCCCTTCATGTCAACACCCGCGTTGAGGTTGACGGTGGTGGCATAAGGATCTTCAGCATCGTTACCGTATGTGGTGTTCTGAGCCATCGCTTTGATGTGGCCGGTGTTCGGCTCAACGCTGGAGAGCGCCATCTTGGTTCCCGAGCCATCGCCTACCGGGATCTCCTCAACGATCGAATTGTAGGCGGCTTTTTGAGCATTTGGATCTATGGTCGAGTGAATAGTCAGGCCGCCGCGGTAAAGCTGGGACACGCGATCATCCCTGTCCTCGCCCCACGAATCGTCCTGCAGAATGTCTTGAACAACGTACTCGCAGAAGTAGGCGGAGTTTCCGGCGGATTCGCAGCCGTTCTGAGGATCGGACACCTTCAGGGTGTCCTCGAGGGGCGTATCGATCGCCTTGTCGTACTCCTCTTGGGTGATGTAGTCGTTTTCGAGCATCGTGCCAATCACGGTGTTGCGACGCTTCTGAGCATCCTCTGGGTGCCGGATAGGGTCCCAGCGGGCGGGGGACTGGGTGATGCCTGCCAGCGTGGCCGCCTCGGTGATGGAGAGGTCGGCAGCGTTCTTGGAAAAGTAGCGCTGGGCGGCGGCTTCAACGCCGTATTCGGACCGTCCGAACTGGGCAAGGTTGAGGTAACCGGTGAGGATCTCGTCCTTGCTCATCGTCTTTTCGATGCTGACTGCGTATCGGGCTTCGTTGATCTTTCGGCCGATGCTCTTTTCGGTGGCCTCATTGATCTCTGAATCGTCACCCGAAACGCGTCCCTGCTCGATCAGTGCGTTACGCACGTACTGCTGGGTAATGGAGGATCCACCCGAAAGCGTGGAACCCGTTATGTTGGAGACCAGCGCGCCCAGAATACCCTGAACGTCCACACCGTGGTGCTCATAGAACCTGCGGTCCTCGATAGATACGGCGGCGTTCTTCATGTTGTCAGAGATCTGGTCGGATGCCACGACGATGCGATTCTCCGCATAGAACCGCGCCAGCACGGATCCATCCGACGCGAGAATCACTGACTGTTCCGAAGGTTCGGTGAAGCCAAGATCCTCAGGAACACCCTCGAATAGCGCTGTTCCGGCGTTGACCGTTGTGCCCGCGGCCGTCACCACAGGCATCACCATGCCCGCGATGAGTGCCCCTCCGAGGATGATCGCGGAGAGCAAAGCAAACGTCTGTGTCATGATCTGGCGCGCAGTGGCACCTTGCTGGCGAGAACTCGACATAGCCACAAGAATACGTGCTCGATGCTCAGATGTCCCGAGCAAGGTGATGGGTTATTGCCCACGGTCGGCCGTTGTTGGCCAAGTTGGGCAGCCTGCCCGACCGTCGCGCAGCCTTACCAAAAAGTGGGCATGGCCGTCTCACGGCGCGAATTCTAAGACGTCAAATTGGGTTTATCTGGATGAGGTGCTTACTATGGAGACATACGAGGTGATGAGAGTCACTACGCCTTGGTGGACAGCGTTGTTCTGTTGGAAAGGAGTAGGCAATGTCAGTGGCCGAAGCTGATCAGACGTGGGCCGTTTATGCTGCGTGCGCGCATACCGATCCCGATGCGTTATTTGTCAAGGGGGCTGCCCAGCGGGAGGTGCGACAAGTCTGCTTTTCGTGCCCTGTACGCGTTCAATGCCTTTCGGACGCCCTAGACTCCAAGATCACCTTCGGGGTGTGGGGAGGGCTCACAGAACGTGAACGGCGGGCGATTATGCGGCAATGCCCGGATGAAGAGGACTGGACCGAACGTCTGGCGTCTGGCACCGATGAACTCGCTGAGGCACTCCGCAACGGGAAACTCCCACGCCTCGGCCGCGCCTCATAGCTAGGATTGGCTTATGCAAACATGGGAATACGCAACAATACCGCTCTTGATTCACAATACGAAGGCCATCCTCGACACGTGGGGAGAAGAAGGGTGGGAACTGGTTCAGGTGATCCCTGGGCCAGATAGCTCGAACCTCGTGGCCTACCTAAAGCGCCCGAAGGCCTGAGATGCCGTACTTTGCTGAGAGGCTCGCGGAGCTGGGCATTGTTCTACCTGAAGTGGCTGCCCCTGTGGCCGCCTATATTCCGGCCAAGCGGACCGGCTCGGAGATCCGTACATCAGGCCAACTTCCTTTCGTGGCTGGGGCGCTAGGCGTCAAGGGCAAGGTCGGCGCCGAAGTCAGTAAAGAGCTGGCCTACGATCAGGCCCGGATTGCTGCGCTGAACGCTTTGGCCGCCGCCGCATCGGTTGGTGGAGAGAGCCTGACTATTACGCACGTGACCGTTTTCGTGGCGTCTGCTCCCGATTTCACAACCCAGCCCCAAGTGGCGAACGGCGCTTCCGATCTCCTCGCGGAGATTTTCGGCCCGGCTGGTGCGCACACGCGTTCCGCAGTTGGCGTGGCCGTACTTCCGTTGGATTCTCCCGTGGAAGTTGAGCTTGTTTGTTTGGCCGATAACGAATAACCACGCTCAACCCAAAAAAGGTGTGGACCAGACGGTCCACACCTTTTTCTTATCGACTCGTTTTAGTGTGCGCGGCGCTGGAGGCGGCCCACTTCGATCAGAAGGACTGCGCGGCCTTCCAGACGGATCCAGTTACGGGAGACGAAATCAGCAAGGGACTTGTTGACGGTCTCGCGCGATGCTCCTACTAGGTGAGCCAGTTCCTCTTGAGTCAGATCGTGAGGTACGTAGATGCCTTCAGGAGTGCGCTCGCCGAAGCGGTTGGCGAGGTCAAGCAGTGCCTTGGCAACGCGGCCAGGAACATCGGAGAACACCAGATCGGCCATCTGCTCGTTGGTATGGCGCAGGCGCCGGGCCAGCTCGCGGAGCATGGACTGCGAAAGCTCCGGGTGAGCAGTCAGAAATACCATCATGTCCTTGTGTGACAAGGAGAGCATCTTCGTTGGGGCGATGGCTGTCACCGTGGAGGAGCGTGCTCCAAGATCAAACAGTGAGAGCTCCCCAATGATCTCACCGGGGCCAAGCACGGCGATGAGATTCTCGCGGCCGTCATCAGACGAGTGGCTCAGCTTAACCTTGCCCTCAGTGAGGACATAAAGGCGATCGCCCTCGTCCCCTTCGCGGAAGAGTGCATCCCCGCGCTTGAGGCTGGTATCGCTCATAAGCTCACCGAGACTCTCGAGGTCCTCAGCATCGAGATCCTTGAAGAGGGGAACCCCCTTCAGAACGGTGGTGTCCATTTCTTCCCTTTCTTTGAATATGCTATACACATCACATCTTGCCATCTTCTAGGGTGCATTCGCACTAATAAGCTAGAAGCATGTCCCCACGAGTTCGACTTCCCTACAGAGCACGGTCTGTCAAAGAGCGCCGTGAACGTGCTGCGGCAATCACCGATGAGCTTGCGATTCTGTATCCAGACGCCCGCTGCGCGCTCGACTTCTCGAATCCATTTGAGCTACTTATTGCCACAGTTCTCTCTGCGCAAACCACCGATGTACGGGTAAATTCGGTGACACCAGAACTGTTTTCTCGCTACCCCGATCCCGAATCGATGGCCGGAGCCGACCGCGAGCAGATCGAAGCGATCTTAAGACCACTCGGGTTCTTCCGATCCAAGGCAAAATCCTGCATCGGACTGTCGGCCGCCCTGTGCAGCTCTTTCGGCGGGGAGGTCCCGGGAAATCTTCCCGATCTCGTTTCCCTGCCGGGGGTTGGCCGCAAGACCGCCAACGTGGTGCTTGGCAACGCGTTCGATATCCCCGGCATCACGGTTGATACGCATGTGGGGCGGTTGGCGCGCCGGTGGGGATGGACTCGGAACGAGGATCCAGTGAAGGTGGAGGCGGATATCGCGCAGCTTTTACCCGAGGAGACGTGGACACTTCGGTGCCATCAAATCATCTACCACGGGCGGCAGGTATGCCATTCGCGCAAGCCGGCTTGTTTGGAGTGCGGGTTGAAGTATGTATGCCCGTCCTACGAGATCTATGTGGGCACGCCGGCCGTCTCTGATCCCGAGGCACAACTCCCAGAACCCCCACATCCCGAGATTTGACGCAAACCCGAAGTTGAAACTCGGGGCTTGACGCAATCTCGGGGGACTAGGGGAGGGAGTCCAAGAACTCCAGAATGATCCTCGTAGATTCTTCCGGGGCTTCCTCGTTTACGAAGTGCCCCACCCCAGGAATGGTGATGTGACGGTATGTGTTCGTCACGAATTCGCTGTCCCGCTGCCAGGCGCGTTCGGGGAGCAATGGATCTAGATCTCCGCGAACGGTCCATACGGGGGCCTCGATATCGCGTTTGGTGATCTCGAAGAACTTGCGACCATCGGGGCGCTGAGGGGAGGTGTAGGACCACCGGAGCTGAGCAACGGCGGTATTCGCGGCCTCGGGGAGCCTCATGGCTGCCGCATAGTTGGTGGCCTCGCCAGAAGCGCCCGTATTTGCGGGGGCGGACCATTCCTCGAGCAGCTTCTTGATGTAGGAACCGCTCCGTAGAGCATTCCGGGCGAGCGGGCTCACGAAGGTCTGCGCCACCCGGCGCCATGTTGCCAGTGTCAGGTGAGTACCAGCACGCTGGAGAGTGCGGGTATGAGGAGCTGAGAAGGTGAGGACGCCGGCCGTCAGCTCGGGGAACATGGCGGGAAGTGCCCACGCCAGCGTCCCGCCACGCCCGAGTCCAACAACGGCCACCTTGGAAGCGCCAAGTGTGCGGGCTATCCCACTGAGGTCACGCGTGAGAGTGAGCGCGTCGGTTCCCTCGGGGGTCTTATCCGATCCTCCGAGCCCCCGCTGATCGATCGCGGCAACCTCGTAGCCAGCCCGGGCGATGGGTTCAATCTGGTGCCTCCACGCCCACCAATATTCCGGATGCCCATGTACGAGGAGAACTAGGGGACGATCATCGTGGTGGGAGCCCATGTGGGCAAGATGAAATTGGCATCCGTTTGCCTGAATGAGGCGATGGGCCCACGGCCCTGGAATGAACACACACGAGTTATCGGCTGGTGTGGCCATGGAGGATCCTATCGATGAGGAGACTGAGCAGAGAAGAGGCTAGTTCGCCATTGCGCTGAGCGCAATGGACCGCCGTGCGGCAGCATCCCCCACGCGTTCGCCCCGCCGCCGCGCGGAATGCGCAACAAAGCCAGTAAATAGCAGCAATGCCCCGAAGATGAGGATACGGCCGGAGGCAAGATCGTACGTGATGTGATCCACCACGTTAGCGGTGAAATCGTTGTATCCGCCGATCGCATCATCGATCGCTGGAAGCACCGTGTCTCTGACGAAAACTGGGGCAACGATTGGAACGATGCCGATGGCGGCCGTGATTATCCCGATCACCTGAGCGCCAAGGGAAGAGCGGCGGGCCAGCAACCAGATGAGGCACGCGATCGCGAGACCTCCGGCCATCTCCGCCACCGCGGCCCAGTTCAGCACGCCCGTCTCCCATGGGCTATTGGCAACGGAGGAAAGTCTCACGCTAGCGTCGGATAGAAGGTACCAAGCCATCGGTACAAGCAGTAGCGTGGCAATAAGAACTCCGGTATGAGTCCAGCCGCGTCCGGCCGGAGCATCTGGGATCTCGGGTTCCGTAGGAATCTCGGGAGTAGTGGTTTCCACTACTGGCGGCTCAGCGAAAAGATCGGGTGCAGGTTCCGGTTCAGGCTTGTCCGGAGTTTCTGCCTCGGGGCCGCTCTGGTGTGCGAGGGCGTCTGCGAGCGACGAAGGCCCTGCTTCCTCGGGGCTTGCCGGAGGATTGGTATCGAAGGCGGGATCGCTGCCTCTAGGAGATTCTTCTGCCGAGGCCGCGGAGATGCTCGAATATCCAGATGCGGGTGAGCTAGGTACCTCCGGAGAAATGGGCGCCAGAATTTCGTCCTCATCGAACGGCCGACGAGCGGCCGAGGAGTATGGATCGGTCGGGGTAGGCATAATTCCCTCCTAGAACAGTTCTAGAACGACGCTACGTCAGATCGCCCGCCGAAGAGGAGAACTTGACGGCGTGCCCTCGAAATGTGCGGATGTATCCACAGAATCGGGAGTGCGCGAGTTATCCACAGTTCAGGACTCGGGCCGCGCAGCTAGCGCGCGATTGCGTGAAAGTAATCGCATGACTAATAGAAGAAAAGATAGCTTAACGTACCGCGAAGATGCCGTTGCCACGCTTGAGGCTCACACTGACGCCGTGATCCGGGAAGTCAATCGGCTCGCTGTGCTGGCGGGAATAGATGTTGTTCGGGTCAAGCCAGGTGCAGCACCAAGAGCAGTGCTGCAGATGACCGAGGAGCCGGGATCCCATTTGGCGGTCCGGGCACGGTTTCACCCGGCATACGCTTCCTACTTCGCCTCGGGAAGCGTGGTTATCACGCTCCCGGAGCAGGCCGAGGACCTCCTAGAGCTGTTGCTTGCGGCCGGGTCCACGAGGCGCGGAGCCATCACCGGAGTAGTAGGGGCCCACGGCGGGGCGGGAGCGTCTCTGCTTGCGTCTTGGTTGGCGCGGATTTTGAGCGACGACGACGGCACTGGACTCATCGATCTAGACCCGCTTTCCCTCGGGCTGGCGGATGGTTTGGGCCTCCAGTCAAGCCCGGGATTACGGTGGGCCGATCTAAATGAGGATGCCGGGGCGCTCGTTCCGGGCCGGTTGAGCGCCGCACTTCCGCATCTGGGGGATCTCCGGGTGTTGAGTGCGGATGATCGCGGAGCGGTTCCGTCCAGCGGTGAGAGCGGTGCACGTGCCATTTCGGCGCTTTCACAGGTTCACGCCCACACGGTTTTGGATCTACCCAGAGATGCGGGGGCCGCCGATGCCCATTCGAGGGAGTGGCTCGAATGGTGCGACACCGTCGTCGTCATAACTCATCCCACCACCCACGGGCTTAAACACACTCAGCAAATCCTCTCAAACCTGCCTTCGCACGGGAGGGGAATCGTGGCCGTCAATCGGGCGGGCAGCGCCGGGGAGGTGGCCGCTCTAGCGCTGGAGTTGGGTGACCAAACGGTGTTACCCGTGCATCGGCTTCGGAACCTCGAACAGGACCTCGCTCACGGTATTCGGCTGGGGGATCGGAGCAGGTCCGTGACCGCGCGTGACATCTCCAAAATCGCCCTCGCATGCCAGGAGAATACGTGATGGCGCGGCTGAGCCGGGAGCAGGTGGATGTGGCGCGCTCCGCCATTGCCACAGGTGGTGGCCTGCCCGAGGCGATTTCGAAAGAGTTTGTGGGGATCCGCGACGTTCTGGAAATCGGCGGGCAGATTCGCAATGCGCTCGCGGGCGCCGGACCGCATCTCCAGCCACTACTCGACAATCCGCGGGTGACCGATGTACTGGTCAACGGGGCAGACGGAATCTGGATTGATCGCGGAAGCGGGTTGGAGCGCGTGGGCGAACTAGACAACGTGTACAGCCAAGCTCAGGTGCGCGAGCTGGCCGTACGGCTGGCGGCGGCATGCGGTCAGCGTCTAGACGATTCCAGCCCGGTGGTGGACGGGACCTTTTCGGGTGGGACGCGCCTTCACGCAGTGCTGCCGCCCTTGGCTGCCGAGGGAACACTGATCTCGCTGAGAACCCACCGCCCCGTGTCCTTCTCACTGAGCGACTTGGAGGAACTGGGCATGCTCGCGGACATGGGGGATATCCTCGCCGCGATGGTGGCGAAGCGGGCCAACGTGATGATTTCGGGATCCACGGGGTCGGGGAAGACGACTCTGCTGGCGGCGCTGCTGGGGACGGTTCCGGGAGACGAGCGGATCCTAGTGATTGAGGAATCCAGCGAGCTTCGGCCGCGCCACCCCCACGTTGTTCACCTTCAAGAGCGTCGGGAGAACGTGCAGGGCGCCGGTGCCGTCAGTATGAGCGAACTCGTGCGGGCAGCGATGAGGATGCGCCCGGACCGGATCGTGCTCGGGGAATGCCGCGGACGGGAGGTCCGCGATGTCCTTTCCGCCTTGAACACCGGGCATGAGGGCGGATGGGCCACAATTCACGCCAATTCCGCGGTAGATGTGCCCTCCCGTCTGATTGCGCTTGGGGCGCTCGCGGACATGAACGAGGCGGTGGTGGCGGCGCAGGCTTCCGCTGCCCTTGACGCCGTCATTCATGTGGAGAGGAGCGGTGGGATAAGGAGGATCGCCCAGATCGCAGTGCTGGAGCGCCGGCGTGGGGAACTTCGCGCGCTAGCCGCTGTGGAAAGGCGCGATGCTGGTCTAACTTTCGGGCCAGGCTGGGAAAAGCTGGCATTCCGTCTGCAGCTTGGGGGCGAGGGAGCATGACGAGGATTGCCGTAGCCCTCATCCTTGTGACGATATGGGCGGGGCGGGCCGTTCCGCCGCGGTTGGAGGGGAAGAGGCTGAAGGGAGGTGTGTTCGGGGCAGTTGGGCGGAGGAACAAATCGAAAAGTGATCAGCGAGGTTCAACCGAAAAGCCAGAGGCCCCTGAGGACCTCGGCTTAATTGTTTCCGAGGTTGCCACGCGCCTGCGATCAGGGGCTGGAACCGAAGCGGCGTGGGTAAAGACTTTCGATCGATTCGGGATGACTGGGCACCTAGACGAATCTGGCGTTCCGCTGGCTGTGCGGCGAATCTGGAATGGTGGGCGCGGGGTGTTCCGGCGCCCGGGGACGCTACGCACTGGCGTGCCCGCCGCGATAGCCGTGTGCCGGATGAGCTGGCTGACCGGCGCTCCCACGGCGGACATTCTCGATTCGTGTGCTCAAGGGATCAGCGAGGCGGGGGAGGCCAAGGCTGCGCGGGACGTTGCACTGGCCGGACCTAAGGCGAGCGCACGCATGCTGGCATGGCTGCCGCTTATGGGAATCGGGTTTGGGACGATCATTGGCGCCCGGCCCCTCGTATTCCTTACGGGGGAATGGTTGGGGAATATGTGCTTGGTGATTGGGGTGGGCCTCGAGGTGGCCGGCGTGATGTGGGTGCGTCGTCTGACTCACCGGGCGGAGAATGCGGCATGATACTGGCTATTACGGGGATCCTTCTTGTGGCGGCGGCCTATGTTCCGATCGGTCGGGTAGAACGCCGGGGGAAGGAAGTAGATCTGCCGCTCGACCGTGTGGACGGGGCAATGGCGGCGGACCTGCTGGGGGCCGCGATGAGGGCAGGTACCTCTATTCCGGGTGCGCTCACTGCGTTGGGCACCGCGTTGGAGGAAGAGGGAGAAAACGGCCTTGATCGGGCCGCCCAGATCCTCCTGACGGGAGGAACGTGGGCCGAGGCGTGGGAGGGCGTGCCCGGTCACCTTCAACCCGTGCGGAATGCCCTTGAGCCAGCGTGGAGCGATGGTGCCGCTCCCTTGCCGCTCTTGACGCGGTGCGCTGAGACGATCCGGCAGAGCCGGGAACGAAAGGCGCGCGAGGCGGCGGCGAAGCTGGGGACGCAGCTCGTGATGCCTCTAGGGCTGTGCTTCCTTCCTGCATTCGTTGTGATGGGAATCGTTCCTGTGATTGCCTCGGCGGGCCTCAGCATCTTCGGCTGAGCGCGGACGTTTCCACAGGTGCCGTTCGTGCAAGGTTTGTGCACAGGAGCGGGGACGAGAAGCATAGTGGGGTTTGC
>OMJG01002165.1_pt1 | contig 9975 bp, 11 predicted proteins | sample 1646431 | NCBI WGS metagenome assembly OMJG01 (sample SAMN03771674, study PRJEB25209) | food metagenome | isolation source: Cotija cheese | place: Mexico:Jalisco,Michoacan | collected 2011-12-12 | reverse complement strand
TCGGCTTTGATAAAAAGAACCAAGGGATGACTATTCATTCCATCCGACTAACATTGCTTAAAGTTGCCGGAAAACTCATTAAAACAGGTAGACAAGTCTATCTCAAACTGTCGAGTTATCATGTGTATCAAACTGAATTTTATAAGGTTTTTGAACGCCTACGGCGATTTAGGCAATGGATTTAGGCTAGTTATCGTAAAAATTTTTAATCTATTTTTCCAAGGGGTCAGTCTGCCCTTAAATAGACAAATAATTTTTATTATAGCCTTCTTCCGTAGATATCCTGTTCGAAAACACATTATTTTGGAAGAATGTATCAGCCTAATTTAAATATAGGCATTTTGTTCAAAAAAATAGCTTAAATTTAGAGCTATGAATTATTCAGGGTTAAAATAGTCTTGTAACAATGTGAAGAAGATAAATTTCGTAAACACAGGAGGAATAGCATGAGCAACTCGTATGAAAACTCGGCGACGATGGATGCAACTGATAAGCGCCCATTTGGCTTCCGTGATATTATTGGTTACTTTTTTGGGGACTTTGGTTGTAATCTAAGTTATTCTGTTGTAACTTACTACCTTACAATTTTCTATGTATCTTACATTGGAATTGAAGCGACACACTTTGCTGCTTTAATGATTCTGACACGTGTATTTGATGCTGTGAATGATCCATTAGTTGGCTATTTCTCTGATCGGATTAAACCTTTTAAAGGTAACCGGTATAAACCATTCATTTTAGTTGGAGGTCCATTACTAGCAATCATTTCAGCCTTTATATACTTTGATACCTCATCAATGGGCTATGGGGTGCAGTTAGCTGTCTGTGCCATTTCTTATGTGGCTTGGGACTTTGCTTATACTTTAGTAAACATCCCTTACGGTACTTTAAACTCAGTAGTAACTGACGCATCTGAAGGTCGTACAAAACTTTCTACAGCGCGTTCAATTGGGGCTGGGGTTGCCAAATTACCAGTAGCGATTATTCCGTTAATCGTATATCAAGATAAAGTAGTTGACGGGCAAGTCGTATCACAATTCCAAGGACAATTAATGTTCCCAGTAATGTTAGGTTTAGGAGTTGTCGCTTTAATCTCATTCTTCTTGTTATATTCAAATGTAGAAGAACGTGTACAGCCAGATATGGAACAAGTCAAAAACCAACCGTCAATCTTCAAAACTTTCAAAACGTTATTCTCAAACCGTGCCTTAATCGCCCAAATTATTGCCGGTACAGCACAAACAATTTTCATCTACTCAGCATCACAATTACACCAAATGACATTACAAGTTAAATACAACGATGGCTCATTATTCTCGTGGTTCACCCTTATTGAAATTGCACCTTTAGCGATTGGGGTATTTATGATTACACCACTGGTGCGTAAATTTGGTAAACGCCAAGTCATCATTGTACCTTTAATTGGTAGCTTGGTAATTTATGGAACAATGTTATTATTCCCAGTGGAAAATGTTTACGTTTGGATTGGTTTGATGGCAGTCGCGAATATGTTTACATTCGGTTTCCAATTACTATCATGGGCAATGATTTCAGATGCAATTGACTACAACGAATGGAAACAAGGCTTCCGTTCAGACGGATCGCTATATTCTTCGTATATCTTTTGTCGTAAAATCGGTACAGCACTCTCATCTGCAGCCGTACCGTTATTAATTGCATTCGCAGCACCTTCATTAGAGTTGAATAATGCAGCAACTTGGACCGCATCAAATGTGAGTGCAATCTACAACATGTCAATCCTATTCCCATTATTTGGATTTGGTTTGGTGTTTATTGCATACTTATTAGTGTTTAACATCTCAAAAGAAGACTACCACAAAATGCAAAAAGACCTTGGTCATACAATTGACAATGGTTAATCTTTACATTCAAATAAAAATGAAAACAATTGACGATCAATTAGGGTAAAAACTATAAGAACGTCAATTGTTTTTACATTTAAAAGGTAGAATTTGATATACTATAGGAAAAACGGGGTGCGAGAGAGACCGCTTAGCTCAATGACAATGGAGTAAATAGGCGGAGTGATGGCACATGACGCAGACCATTTACGAAGTGGACTTGAGCTGGTCGAGCGAACCCGACTATAGGGTGCGAGATTTGACCTCGGCTAAGTGTGAAAAAAGGGTGCAAGTCTTAACGACTTTTCTCGCACCTCCAAATTTTAAAAAGGTGGTTTTATGAAAACTTTAGCAATTGATACATCAACTCAAGCTCTTAGTGTCGCCCTACGTGATGGGGACCAGGTTGTTACAGAAACGACCACCAATACCAAAATTAAACATTCAACCCAGTTGCTCCCTTTAATTGACAGTATGTTCAAATTAATCGGTTGGCAACCAAGTGACCTTGAAGGCATTGTTGTTACAGAGGGACCGGGCTCTTATACAGGATTGCGGATTGGGGTAACAGCAGCCAAAACCATGGCCAACACACTAAACATTCCCTTGTTTACCTTACCAACCTTGATGGCGTTAGCGGGCAACGTGCAAGCAACAAGTGGCCTAGCTTTAATCGTCCCATTCATCGATGCCAGAAGAAAGACGGCTTTTGCGACTGTTTACCTTAGAAAAGGCAACCGTTTTACGCCACTATTCACAACATCGCACGGCCAATTTACCCAGTTTTTAGATCAGGTTGAGGCCTACTTAAAAGACAATCCGGACTTACAAAGCTTACCGCTGAATTTTGTCAGCCCAGATATTGAAGCCTTCCGCCAAGACATTGAAGCCCAATTTGGCGACCGAGCAATCATTTTCCCAAATGAATTTGGTTTAATACATGCAGGACATTTAGGCGCGCTACCACTGAAACAAGTGGACGTCGATACCTTTATTCCGGATTATACAAAATTATCAGAAGCTGAAGAAAACTGGGTCGCTCAAAATCCTGAGGAGGCTAAGGCAGATGAAGGCACGTACGTGGAGAGAACAAATTAAAGCATTTTTCAAAAATTTTAATCGACAGGTGTTGTTTACAATGAAACATTCATTAGTATCCGATTTAACATTAGACAAACAGTCAATCGCCTTACCAGATGGTCAATCCATTTTCTTTGTTATGCAAGATACCACTGTGATCCACCAGATGGTTGACGTCGAATACCGCGCCTATCACCAAGTCATGTCTTGGACAGCCCGCGACTTCCTGTATGACATGACCCAAAACCCAAACACCTACTACATCCAAGCCTTTTTAGGCGAAGAATTAGTCGGCTTTATCGGCTGTAGACGAGACCGAACCGACGTCCATATCTCAAACTTCGTCGTCAACCCAGACTACCAGTCAATCGGGATTGGGACCGCCTTGCTGGACCGAGCCATCGACTGTGCCAAACAGCTCGACCGCAACGCCATTTCTCTTGAAGTCAGAGCCTCAAACCACGGTGCGCAAAGGTTCTACCAACGTTTCGGCTTCTATGAAAGTGACACCAAAGAGAATTATTACTCTGATAATGACGAAGACGCCTACGAAATGCGGTTAGCACCCCTAACTAACGTCGAGCAAATTGAAGTCGTCGAAGGAGTGTAGCCCGTGCAAATCGACCATCTAGACTATCAATGGGCTAAAACTCAAGATTCTAAAGATCTAGGCAAAATGGCCACCGAAATCCACGCTGGCTTGCACCAAGCCTTCCAAGGGGACCTGTCTTGGACCGCAGAAGCCATTGGGACTAGCCTGGCTAATCCATACCATCACTTCTTTATTATGCGCGATCCAGCAAACTTATCGGTTGTTGGAGTAGCGCATTTTCAATTGATTTTTGACGACGTTGAACTTTTCAATATCGCCATCTTGCCGGCTTACCGTCGCCAAGGACTAAGCCAACATTTGCTTGAAGAAGCGCTGACTTATTTTACCAAAAACGAGGGTAAAATCGTGACCCTTGAAGTTCGTGGCCGCAATCACGCGGCCCGCCAACTATATGAAAAATTGGCCTTCAAACAAATTGCTAGTCGTCCGGATTATTATACTGTAGACTTAGACGACGCCATTATTTACCAACGAATTCTAGAAAACAATAATTAAATGATAACAACTAAGTGAAAGGAGCCATCTCGCTATGGCAACAATATTAGCAATCGAATCTTCTTGTGATGAAACATCCGCAGCCATCGTCCGAAACGGGACAGACATGCGGTCCAACGTTGTCGCAAGTCAAATTAAAAGTCATATGCGGTTTGGCGGTGTCGTGCCTGAAATCGCCAGCCGTCATCATGTAGAACAAATTACTCAAATCATCGACCTAGCTATGACTGAAGGTAACGCGACCTGGGAAGATGTGGACGCTGTCGCAGTAACCCAAGGACCCGGCCTAGTCGGTTCATTATTAATTGGGGTTACGGCAGCAAAAGCTTTAGCATTTGCTCATCAAAAACCTTTAATCGGGGTTAATCATATGGCTGGTCATATATACGCCAATCAACTGATTTCACCAATGGTTTATCCATTGTTGGCTTTAGTTGTGTCCGGTGGTCATACTGAACTAGTTATTATGCGCGGAGAAAATGATTTTGAAACAATTGGTGATACGCGTGATGATGCTGTAGGAGAAGCTTACGATAAAATTGGCCGTGTCATCGGAGTGCCTTATCCAGGTGGGAAAATCATTGACCAGATGGCTCATGAAGGGGAAGATGTTTATCAATATCCGCGAGCTATGAAGGGTGAAGATACATTAGATTTTTCTTTTTCAGGCTTAAAGTCTGCTGTAATCAACCATATGCATAATGCCAAACAAAAGAATGAAACGCTTGATATGAACAATGTAGCAGCTTCATTCCAAGCAGCAGCACTTGATCAATTAGTGGGTCGGACAATTTCTGCCTTAGACCAATATCCAGAAATCAACCACTTACTAGTTGCAGGCGGTGTAGCAGCCAACAAAGGTTTACGTAGCCAATTAACAGCAGCAGTTGAAGGGTTAGATCGTCCAGTCACCTTACAGTTCCCGCCACTAAGCCTTTGCGGTGACAATGCGGCGATGATAGGTGCTGCAGCAGAGTCTTTATACCAAACACAACAATTTGCTTCTTTAGCTTTGGATGCTAAACCAGGTATGAGCTTATCATAGGTAGAATATTTTGAAGCAAGGTAAGTTTTCTTTATAATAGAAGGCAATTTATAATCGAGTGAGAAAGAGAAAGCGGTGGGGCAATGTTTAATAGAAGAAAAATGAATGCGCAAGATAAACATGGAGACCGAAATCGCCTAGAACAGCTTTCTGCTAGGCAACGACGAAAAGAGCGGTTTAAAGAACAACCAGATCGGATTCGTGATAATCCTAGGGATACTTTCGTTGACATTATTATCTTTCTTTTGATTATTGCTGTAATAACAGGATTAGTCTTTTTATACTGGGCCTTTAGTCTTTAGGAAGCGGCTATATTTTTTCTAAGATGATTAAATGAAAAGCACAGAAATGTGCTTTTTTTCGTAAAAACCTTGTAGGGAAGGCGATAAACGGGGCTTATATCACAAATGTGAAACGTTTCACTTGTAAATCACCCTAGCTAGCAATTACAATTTAACCATGCCTAGCTTTACTTGCATCCGGTTTATACTAGGTGTGTCGTTTGTTGTTGGGATGCACAAAAAAATGGGTTAGCTAGGTCTATAAAGCTAACCGCGAATACTTTTTGTCTCAGCTCTCTAAGCGTGCACTTAGGGAGCTTTTTAATTTAGGTGATTATTTGCTTAAGTACTGTTTCATCAATAGACTGGCACTAGCCAACTGTGCAATGATACAGATGATAAGGACAACCGCTAAAGAAACGTAGTTAAACTGATTTTCTATTAAAATCGCTACATAACTCCAAATGAATACTAATGGAAAGGCAATGTCTTTGTATCTAAAGGCGATGTAACCCATTAATAGACTAGCTACTACTAGCATGATATTGGTCCAAGATAACTCAGAAAGTCCAATGAAAGAATTAATGCCGGCACCGATAAACCAGGTGAAGATATTGACAATTGTTGCAACAGTTACCCAAGCAAAGTAAATAGAGAATGGTAAACGATTAAGCCAGTTTTGGCTATCTATATCTGATAATCTCATATAAATGGTGACTAAGTTTATAAGTAATAAAGCGATAATGATAGTAGAAGCAAGCAACCATTCTTGGGTAAAGGCAATAATCCAAAAACCGTTCAGTAAGAAATTGATAACAGGTAGAAAACTTAATCTATCTACTACTGGTTGCACTTGTTGTCGATTAAAGAATAAACGAATGATCCAAATAAAAGTGAGTATGTATATGATTCCCCAAATGGAGAAAGCGTAGGCGGCAGGTTGAATGAGTGCAGGGTCTTGATTTGCGACAATCCCAACATTGGTGGCAGACCAGTAATTTAGAAAAATCATTACAGCAAATGCGATGAGATAAATTACGGGCCATGGGGTATATTTTTTCATGAATATCTTCCTTTCAATTTAGTTTCTATAGTAATGTTGCAACAATTGATGATGAGGAGGGTTTTATACCATCATCCAACATGACTTCATCGGCAGTAATTTTTTATGAGGAGAGTATAATCGCTACACCGGCACCTGGAGGGCTTCTTGACCTAGCAAAGTATAAATTGTTGCCCTTTCTTTGCTTTAAAGGTAGCCTAAAGTGATTACTTTGCCACAAAGAAGACCCTAAGCCAAAAGTCGCTCCATGGTATACATTAAATTTACTTTTGAAATCTTCCGGTGTGTAGCGTGTTTTCTTCAATTATAATTTCTGAAACTTCTGAAGATATAATCATCCTTTTTGGATTGGGGCATCTTACCAACTGGTTAATCATTTTTTTCGTGGATATCTACTTAATGGCTTGCGGGTCGTAATCGGCTAGCGGATATACCGCCCATATCTGACTCAACTACCATTACATGTTTTGCTATATTTATTATCATCTTCCTATCTTAAGTGGTTATTTGAATGGCTTGAAGTAAATACTGTCAGCTAAATATGGATTTGGGTACTTTTTCAGTAATTGATTCAAGTATCGACGGAATTGTGTAATCGATATTTCTTGGTTTTGTAGTCTTTCTTGATTACGTTTAAACTTGCTACGCTCAGTATCGGTGGCTTGGTTTTTAAAGTATCCCCAAATATGTTGTCCAGCATTTATTTCATTACCGATATCTTCTGGTAAGTTTTCAGCAGTTTCAAGATATTGGATAAAGGCTTCAAAATCAGTGTGCTCTTTATCTTTTAAAAGGTTTCTAATGGCATGATAAATATTTAGAGACTTTGCCATCACGTCATATTTATAACGTGCCCATAACTTTTCGGCAGCCCCAATATCTTGGTCAAGATATAATTGGATTTTTTCTGCAGAACGATTTTTATCTTTTACTTCTAACATGATATCTATAGGGCCACTTAATTCATTTTGAATGAAATGGATAAAAGGGTTAAGTGCGGTCGTTTTAGTATGCGCACCCGGTTTTTTACCTAGCGCTTGTTGGCTATAGTGTATAGCCTGTCTACCATCATTAGTAGTCCAAGTTTGACCGGCTAATTCAATATAGGTTTTTATGCTACGGCTATTTTCGGGTTTTAATATATTGAAATGTAGGTTATCAAATACAACAGGTAAGTGAGTGAGTTGACTAATATACAAGACATCTTCAATATTAAATAAGCGTTCATCATTTTCGATGATTAAATGACGACGAATCTTACTAGAAAGGCTATTAGCTACTTGAATAAACCGTTGAATTGCGGCGTCTTTATCGCCATACATACCACCAATATGAATCACCATTTTATTACTTTGATCACCGCCCAATAACGCCAACAAATCGGCATGATAATCCAAATCAGCAATTGCGCGTTCTACTACATCCTCCTTTGGTGAATTTAGCACAGTATATTGACCAGGGTGAAAGGATATGCGGATGTCTAAATTCTTTATGAGCTTCTTTAGTGCATCGAATTCATCTTGAAAATATACCTGCCAGTCTAAATTAACATCATCTTTAGCCTTAGTTGCAAAAGGAATTAAATCACTTGATAATCGTAACATTTGAATGTTGTGGTCTGCAGTGTAAATCAACATTTGCTTAAGTGTTTCTAAATTCCAGCTAATTAACTCAATCCATTTTTCATTAGTTAAATTAGCAAAACGACAAGTTTTAAACCCTCGATCTAAGTCTAGGTTCAAGCAGGCGTAACCAACCTTTATTGTTGAATTCATCATATGACCTTCTTTCTCATAATGTCCTGATAGTTTGGTGAGCTTGTTGAATTAATTGTGCTCTTTTTAATTTGCTAGTGTACTGGCGCTTAGGGAAACAATTGTAGCAATCTTCTTGAATAACCGTTTCAATACTTTGGCAAATAGTAGCTGATGCCACAAGTTATAGACGAGCTTTCGGGTGAAATGCTTCGATATGGTTATGAATTTTTTCATATCGCTCGCTTTTTAAAAATCATAAACTTATCAATCGATAAGTTTCGTTTAGTATAAAGCTAATAAAAGTAATTAACAATACCTGTTTAAGTATTTTTGCCTTATAATGAAATGGAATATTTAAAAGGAATGGCTTCATTATCAGAAAAAAATCCGACAACCAGGCAAAGAATTACAGCAGTTGCACACGAAAACTTTATGTCAATTGGGTATGAGAAGACCTCCACACGCATGATTGCTGAAGAGGGTGGAAAAACTCAACAAGATCTATATCATCATTTTAAGAATAAACAAACACTTTATGTAGCGGTATTAGAAACAGTTACTAACAAGGTAGAGAAAGAACTTATTAACTTTGTTGCGAATAAACAATTGACTATGGAAGAAACTTAAATGGAGATGACCTTGTATTTACAGGAAACGAATCCAATTGATATTTATAGCAGGTTAAAAGATATGGACTTAATGCTGATAAAGAAACTAAAGAAGCACTTTATAAGTTATTGATAGATAAATATAGAGGTCCTGGTAGGAATTTTTTCCAATCATTTAGTAGCCAATTTACTGAAGAAGTCGATCCTAACTCAATTGCTAGTGATTATTTTATAACGATTGCGCCTTATATTTTCCCGGATGCGGAGAAATATCATTTAGTGAATTTTAGTGAAGTCATTCATCTATTTCTACACGGTGTATTAAAGTAAGTATCAATAAGGAGATGTGCGGCTATGTTTGAACAATTTGCTTTTTATTTTCCATTTAAGGATGTGGATAAACAAATCCACTTGTATTTACCAGATCGTTTATCAGACAGTAAACAACGCTATCCTGTCCTTTACATGTTTGATGGGCATAACTTATTCTTTGACGAGATGGCGACTTATGGAAGGTCTTGGGATTTATTGGATTTTCTGGATGCCTACAATAAAGAGCTGATTGTTGTAGGGATTGAGTGCAGTCATGAAGACGGTGAGCGTCTTCGTGAATATTGTCCCTATTCAGTAGATACAGCGCATTTTGGTCAAATTGATGGTTATGGAGATCATTTTATGGATTGGCTAATTAATGACCTAAAACCATTTATTGATGATAACTATCCAACCATTGCGGGGCGCGTGGGAACAGCAATTGCTGGTTCTTCTATGGGTGGCTTGATGGCTTATTATGCTGCAGTTGTTTATAACCAAACTTTTTCTAAAGCTGCCGCGTTATCACCAGCTTTTGGTTTTTGTTTTGATGAATTAGTGGCCGAATTGGCACGCCAATCTATCGACCAAGATACCCGATTATACTTGTCCTTTGGTGACCAAGAAGTTAATGAAGGTCGCTTAGATCAGGCTAGTTATCTTGAGCAAGCATTCTTAGATCATGGTGGTGAAACTTATATGCATTTAGCAGCAGGTGGTGACCACTCAGAAGCTACATGGGCAGCACAAAACCACCTATACATGGACTTCTTATGGCATTAAATCATCTTTTTAAGTTACATGTAATCGAGTAGGAGGAATCTTGCGATTCCGACCTCTCACACCACCGTGCGTACGG
>OMJG01002164.1_pt1 | contig 9978 bp, 10 predicted proteins | sample 1646431 | NCBI WGS metagenome assembly OMJG01 (sample SAMN03771674, study PRJEB25209) | food metagenome | isolation source: Cotija cheese | place: Mexico:Jalisco,Michoacan | collected 2011-12-12 | reverse complement strand
TATCTGAATAGAAAATGCGCTTGTTCCAAGCTTTTTTCTATTCTAGTTAGCTTTGCCGGGGCGGGACGACGAAATAATTTCAATCAAAATTATTTCTGTCCCGCTCCCCCCTCATTTACTATTTTATTTCACTGGAACATCCCAGGTTTCGAGATTTTCTGCCATGTCCCAGAATTTGTATTCGTAATAACTTGTTTTTACAACGATGTCTTCTAAGCGTTGCAAGTCTTGTTCTGAACGGCCTTCAGTAACTTCGTTCATTAAATCTACGCAGTCTTTTTTGAACTGTGTAAAGTCGTCGGAAGCATACATTTCAATCCACTCTCTGTAGCCGGCATGCTCTTTAGCGCCTTCTTTTTCCGCAAGGTTCAAACCGATATAGTTGTAACTCCAAGTGCAGGTCAGGATGGCTGCAATAACGTTCTCGACGCCACCGATTTGTGCCATGTTCAGCATGTAGCTGGTATAGGCGGTTGTCACTTCTGCGGGTTCGGTTTGTTCGAGTTCGGTTTCGCTAATGCCGAATTTCTGTGCGTAGTCTCGGTGCAGGTTCATTTCGGTGTTGAGGGTGCCGTCCATGAGTGATGCGTAGGTGGACATCATGTTCAGGTCGGTCGCTTTGGCCGCACCAATGGCAAATAGCCGCGCATACTCGATTAAATAAATATAATCTTGTTTCAACCAATGTTTGAATTTCTCTTCGTCTAAACTGCCGTCTTCTAACCCTTTGATGAATGGATGTTCCATGTATGAAGCCCAAATCGGCTCCACGCGTTCATACAATCGATCTGTAAATTTCGCCACTTCTTGCTCCTCCTTGTTGTGTAGAAAAAATTAGTGCCAAAATGCGTACATCGCATCTACGTCGTTCTGACCTTGTTTTCTGGCCGCTTCTGCAACTTCTTTACGCATTGCACCGTTCATTGTATTATTATCATACTTTTCAAGAATTTGCATGACTTCTCTATTCGGTTCGACGCGATGCACATTTTGACCGCGCTTTTCCATTTCTTCAATCAGTTCAGTGAGTGAAAATGGAGTGAGGACTGGCAAGTTTGCTGCCAATACCACTACTTTATCCGCTTCGCTCACATCGGGGTTCTCTAAGGAGTAAGAACCGCCATCATAGTAATGGTTGCCATTGATTTCAATCGTTGGATAGGCGCCTTGGAACGCACAGCTGGCCGCAATGGCTTTCACGAGCGGCACGTCTGAATCTTGATCAAAGACGCGGCGTTGGTTGGTTTCCACTTCCGTAACGATAATTTTCAATCCTTTGACCCAACCTGATACGGCATTGCCCAAACTATTACGAATCATGTTCAAGCGTTCTGTCTCAGGGAGGTCTACTTTCGGCTTCATCGCCAACTCACTGATGCCATTCACCCATTCTTCAACTGTGCGTGATGATCTGGCGATGTGATCAAATTTTTGAAATAAGTCTGCTAAATCTGCATCAGTCAGCGGATTAGCTTCTTCACGCTGATAGTTCAATTGTTCTTCCCAAATTGTGTCCCAATCTGCATCTGACGCTATCACCGTGCCTACTTGTGCGCCGGCTGAAGTGCCGACAAATTCATCGGCATCCCGTAAATTGACACCTTTATCTGCCAAGCCTTTCAAATAACCGATTTCAAAGGCCATACCGAATTGTCCACCGGCACCTAATACAACTGATTTTGTGGTCATGCAAATTCACTTCCTTTATAAGAATTATTGTACGTCGTCGTTATCTTTATTCAGAATCCAGCTGCCTGTTGCTAAATAACTAGCGAAAGCGCACCAAGCCGCATAAGGAATCATCAAGAGTCCGCTCACTTTATCTGCTTTGTAAAAGTTAACTGCAGTCACGACGACTGCTGCGAAGAGTGCATAACTCTCGATTAGCGCCGTGCCTCTTAATTTGTATCTGAAATATAAAATCGACCATAAGAAATTTAAGCCAAGTTGTGTATAATGCGAAATCGGCACCGATTTATCCTTGCTGGCATTACGCGCAACAGTATAAGCAATCCCCATTGCCGCATACAATCCCGTCCACACGATAGGAAACGTAATACCCGGCGGCGATAGCGGCGGGTTCTTTTCTTCATGATAATCTTCACGCGCATTGCTCGTCGCATAACGTCCGATCAACATGCCGCCTACAGTCGGAGTTGCTAAATGCACAATATTTCTAATCACTTTCAATGGTTTATTCATTATTATCAGCCTACCTTTTCTACTCATTAATTCCTCTATACCCGTATCTGCATTTTGTTAAAGGGGGAGCTTTGCGATTCTAGTATCCAGAGGTATCTTAGCGGTTCTGCACTCTTTAAGGTTTCTTTTTTTAAAAGAAGTCTTTGGAGAGGTTAAAGTCTCAGAAGAGTTTCTGACATGGAGGCGTGTGCGGGCATGCATGGTGTGAAATTATGGACAAAGCGTTGGTATCGATCGTGCTAAGCTGCATAGTGCTGAGGGTTCGTGGAAATAGGTAGAGTAAGAGTATGACGAAGCAGAGGTGAATGAATGTGGCTGAATCTAAAGCATATCGTTCTAAAATGATGTCGAAAATCAGAGGCACTGGCGGCAAAGCTGAGACGCAACTGGCGAAGGCTTTGTGGCATGAAGGCGTGCGTTATTTTAAAAATTATAAGAAGTTGCCGGGTACGCCGGATATTGCAATTACGAAATATAAGGTGCTGGCCTTTGTGGATGGCGAATTCTGGCATGGTTACGATTGGGAGAATGTGAAGCGGAAGCGTATCCATACGAATCGCGATTACTGGATACCGAAATTGGAGCGCAATATGGAGCGTGACGAGGAAGTGAATGCCAAGCTTGAGGAAATGGGATATACGGTGTTGCGTTTTTGGGAGAAGCATGAAGTCTTCAAAGATATGGATGCATGCGTGGATCAAGTTCTGGCGGCCATTGCGAAAAATAAAGAAAAGATGGATGCGGGAGATGCGTCGAAATGAGGTTGGTGTTGCTGGGGGACCGCCGGTTGCTGAGTAAGCGGCGGTTGCTCTGTTCGTAATCGGTAATCTAGACACTAATTTGCGAGTTGTGTCTAGAAAACACCCGATTCTAGACATTAGTTTTCGAGAAGTGTCTAAAAAGTGCCCGAATCTAGACACTTCTTTTTGAGTTATGTCTAGAAAAGCAATATATTGGCCATGTTGCTCTCAATCTTGGCCAATATATTCGTTTATTGGACACGTTGCTTCCCATCTTGGCCAATATATCCGTTTATTGGCCATGTCCGCTACACACGCGCCATCGCAACCGCTACCTCCGCCGCATCGCCCACACCGCTTCCCCTCCCGCAACACAAAAACCCCTGAAGTTCCGAACCTACTAAGGTTCATCAACTTCAGGGGGCACTACCAATTATTCCTTAATCAATAATTGGCACTAATAAATGCGAATCATATTGTCCGCCGCTATAAATCACATGTTGGCCTTTATTCACAAGTTCTCTATGTGCATAGCGTGTATCTAATCCAGGTGTACTGCTACCTTTGACGACTTCGCTGCCTTTAACTACAACTGTCAAAGTTTCACCTTTTTTAAAGAGTGTACCTGATGGCAAGATTTCGATTTCGACAGGTACAATTTCGCCTGGTTCTAATTTCAACGCGCGCTCATGTTTCAACCAAGGTTGTGCTGCGGTAGATTTCGCTTGATCTAATTCACGATGTGATACACGTAGCCAACCTGTCGCTACTTGGCCGTTTTCAATATGATTGAAATCTGGGAAGTAGACTTCATGTCCGCGACGATCGAATTTCTTCACGCCGACAAATAAGTCCATATCTTCGGCGTCTGCTGCAGAAACCCACAATTTCAATTTCATGTTGCCAGTTATTTCTGTGTCTTCAGCAAATTTAAACGAGAATCTCGCATCGGCTTTTTCATCTTCGCTATCGTACTCTACAGAGCTTTCTTTTTCCACTAAAGCTTCTGTTAATTGCGCGTTTTCGGCATCTAAGTAGAGTGGTCGGTAGTCTGTGCCGGGAATCGGCCAGTCGCTCGCTGTTTGTGTGTAGCCTTTGTAGAAGGATTCGCGCACTTCGTAGCTGACGCGTGGGTTGTCGCGCCAATCGTTTTCTTCGCCTTTCAAGAAGTAGTCGAAGAAATCTTTCTGCATTTCGAGTGATTCGCGTGCGTAGTATGTTTCCCATTCTTTGTGACCGTGGATTTTCAACCATTTGTCTTGGGAGCTTGCTTGTTTGAAGCCTTCGAAAGTCCCGCGGTTATGCAATCCTTGTGTGGACCAGCTGGCGCACACGAACATTGGCACTGTAATATTCTTCAAATTGGCTTGTTTGCCTTTCCAATAGTCATCGAAAAATGGATGTTCTTTTTGCATTTTCTCTAGATTTTCAATATCAGTTTCCGGCCATCTTTGCACGATACCTTGGTACCAGAAGCGGAAGAAGCCTGTATCTGGAATGCCGCCGTGGAAAGCCGCTTCACGATACATATCATTCAAACCTTCCCAAGGAATCATCGCTTTCAAGTGACTCGGATTCAATGAAGCCACCCACCATTGTGTCACAGCTAAATAAGAAACGCCGTTCGTACCGACATTGCCGTTACTCCAAGGCTGCTCGCCGGCCCATTCAATCACTTCAGCGTAATCGCGTGCTTCCGATTCGCCCCATGGCAGCAATTTACCTTTCGATTTCGCACTGCCTCGCAACGCCACTTTCACTACAACATAGTCATTCGGCACCCAAAATCCTGGATCCGGAGACTCTTCCGGCGTGAAACTAGAAGTCGGAATCGCTCCAAGTGTCGGCCACATCGCACCCATATTCGTAATCTTAGGTTTATTATCTTTGCCATAAGTATCCGCAGACATGACTACCGGGAACTCGCCCTCTTTACTCGGACGGAAAATATTAACATACAATTCAGCGCCGTCAGACATTTTCACCGGCACATCCTTCTCCATAATCATTTCCTGATTACCATACTGAACACTATCTACCACAATATGATTCGTACCTACCTTAACCTCTTCAATCGGAGTTACATTTAACTTTGGATTCCCTAACATTTGTTGATGCATGAATATCGACTCCTTTATGTGTTCTTTATCTTTCAACAACCCCATCATAAATCCTAGTACCCAGATTGACCACTTCCAAAAACGGTCCGACTGTAAGAAACTCAACAACTACTTTATAATTGTTCATAAATTGAATTCACAGGAGGATCCCATGAGTACCGATCGACGCCGACGTAAGTCCCAAACCGCCATTCAAACTGCTTTTTTAAACCTCTTAGAAAAAGAAACCTTTGAAGAGCTGACTGTCCAAAAAATCGCCGACACCGCTGATGTCAGCCGCATGACCTTTTATGCCTATTATGTGGACAAGTTAGATTTGTTAGAACAAATGGAAAATCAATCCATTAATCAAATACGTGAGTTTATATCCGCGCAACATCAAGAAACGGATCGTAAAGCGACTGAAATGATTCGTGCCATCATGTCTTATTTAGTGCATCATGTCGGGGAAAATATCACGTTCTATAATGTTATGTTCCGTGTAGGAAATGCTTCGATGTTGCAAGAGAAATTATATCAAGCGTTATATCATCACTTGGCTAACTATACAGACCGTGACGGCACAATCGGCGACTTCCCTTTCTCCTACTTTATGAGTTATGTGTCAGGAGCGGGAATTTCTCTGATTCGCCATTGGGTACTAGATAGTGAGCGCATTTCGGAAGAAGCACTCATCCACCATTTTCTGACGATTATTACTGAAGGACCCGCAAGTTATTTGGAAAAGTGATGTTGTGGGGGTGTGCGGGTTGAGGGTGTGGGAGAGCGGAGTGTGCGGAGTGTGCGGATATTGGACATGTTGCTCTTATTCTTGGACAATATATCCATTTATTGGACATGTTGCCATTCAATCTTGGCCAATATATCCGTTTATTGGACACGTTGCTTCCCATCTTGGCCAATATATCCGTTTATTGGACACGTCCTCTCTCATCCGCATCGCTTCAACACAACAATCTAAAAAAACAGGAATTGAAACACTCACTTGTTTCAATCCCTGTTTTCTCAACTGACAGTAGCTCCCAAAATAATCAGCTGCGCCTTTGCACAGCTGATTTCCGCTCATTCTACCATGGCATCTCGCCATCTACGCCGACAAATTTTCCAGTCGGGCCATTTTTATCAATTGTTGCCAACTTCACAATAGGCACAATGCCTTGAGAAGCGGGCTTCGAATTATTACTGAAATCGCCCACTAAGTCTGTATTCGTCGGGCCCGGATCCGCAGCATTCACTTGCATATGCGGCAAGCCTTTCGCATATTGCACCGTCAACATCGTCACAGCTGATTTCGATGAACAATACGCTAATGAGTTCACTTTAGATTCTTGAGTATCCGGATCAGTCACCATGCCGAATGAGCCCAAGCCACTGCTGACATTCACAATGACCGGCTGCTCAGATTGTTCCAATAACGGCACAAACATATGAATCGTGCGCACCACGCCGAAGACATTCGTATCATACACACGCTCGACATCTGCCCCCGTTACTTCATCGACTTTCTTCACATCGCCAGAAATCCCAGCATTATTAATCAAGATATCCAAGCGGCCTTCCGCTTCACGAATCTCATGCGCCGCATTACGCAATGTCTCCACTTCAGTCACATCCAGCTGCACACTCTTCACGCCGAGTTCCTCCGCCGCTTTTTTACCGCGACCTTCATCACGCGAACCGATGTACACACGATAACCTTTATCCTTCAACGCTTTCGCCGTTTCATAACCTAAACCTTTATTGCCGCCTGTAATTAATACAACTCTCATCAATAACGCCTCCTATTCAAACATCTTCAATAAATACCGCTTCAGCTGCGCGTCCGTCAAACCACGCTCCTCCAACTGAAACTGATACATATTCGTCGTTAAACTATTCAATAACATATCCGTCTTAAACGTATTCCACGTCGCATCATCACTCTGACCGAGCACTGCGTAAAAAATCTTAAATAACTCCTCGTAAGCAGGCTGCTGCTTGAACGAGGTGCGTTTCTTATTACCCTCCACACATCGCAGCAAATCGTTATGGGCTTTTTTAAAAGTTAAGAACGCTTCTAAAAGTGCCTCGAACTTTTCGGAGCTTTCTTTTCCCGAATCATCCAACACTGCATGCATGTCGGTAAATAATGCAGCGAAATCATTTTCAATCAGCTGATAGCACAGGGCTGGCTTGTCTTCGAAGTTCCGATAGAGCGTTGCCATGCCGATGCCGAGCGTTTTGGAAATCTGGTTCATGCTGACGTTGTCGACGCCTTTGTCGGTAAAGAGCTGACGCGCACATGTTTCGATACGTTGGCGGTTTTCAATTGCATCTCTTCTCATCATTCTTGCACCTCTTTGATGTTAAAAGTTTTGGCGACGAATCCACTCTCTCAATTTCAATCGTTCTGGATTGATGGCATCCATTTGGTCGAAATCTACCACGTAACCATGGTCCTCGAGCCACGAACGTTCTGCTGTCCCGCTCACAAAATCGCCTTCAATTGTTGCAGGTTTGCCTGTCGCCTCTACAAACTCTGCCGCTACTTCGTTTAACATTAACTCATCAGAGGCAATTTCAATTTCTTCGTGGTTGTACTTTTTAGGATGGGCAAAGATTTCAGCCGCAATTCGTGCTATATCTATAGAAGAAATCATCGCAAATCTAATTGTCGGATTAATAAATTCTGGAATAACTAATCGACCGCCGTGTTCTTTCACAATACGCAAGAAATTATCCATGAAGAATGACGGTTTGATAATCGCGTAATTCAAACGGGATGCTTTCAAGGTATCTTCAATTTGCGCCAACGTTTCGAAATGCGGACCCGTGCGGTCACGATTGACACCGCCCGCCGTGCTATACACCACGAAATGCACGCCCGCATCTTCCGCTTCTTCAATAATCATCTTCCCTTGGCGCAGCTCCTCTTCCGGATCCTCGCGAAGAATCGGTTGCACACTATACACGCCATATTGGTCCTCCATCGCACGCGCAATCGATTCCGGATTACTCAAATCTCCCTCAAAGATATCCAATTTATCGCTCTCAACACGCGCTAACTTCTCATTCTCTTTATTTCTCGTGAAGGCACGCACATGCCAACCTTTATCCAACAACTCTTCAACCACTGCAAAACCTTGTTTGCCAGTCGCACCAATCACTAAAATTGATTTACTCATCACAAGACCTCCTCAAATTCAAAGTTCCCTTTTAAAACTTGTTCCAATCATAAACGGACAACTGTCCACTTGTCAATTGAAAAGAAAGCTTTGGAAAGTGGAAGGCTCAAAAAATTGCTCTATAACATTTTTGTAAGATTGCCCTATAAAATCTATCTTTCGGGTATACTTGATAAGTAACTTTTTATAATTGAAAATATTAAATGTACGATGGAAATTTATTAAAGGAGTAGATAAAGTGAGTAAGACACGACAACCTGACAGACTGTGGATTGAAGAGCCAGACAAAGACTTTCCGTTTTATAACGGGAAACCTATCAAGATCAGTGTTGGTAAATGGGCAATTATCATAGCCTTTTTAATTTTCGGTTTCATTCTGTTAACCAAAATGAACCTACCGTTCATTCCATTTAAAGTGAATGAATTTTTACAAACTATCAGCTTACCCCTATTCGCTGTACTAGGGTTGTATTTAACAATTGGCGGCTATACGAAGAAATTCTTCCGACCTTTACATAAAAAGGACATCTTAACTATCATCGTGTTCGCCATTCTATCCTTGATTGTAAGCTCTGCTTTATCAGGAATCGTCGGAGCATTATCAGGTGGCGTCAAAGCGAACCCGGCAGCAGCAGTACATGGTGGTACCGATGCTTTACCACAATTTTTATGGTCACGTTTCTTAACAATCATTCAATTATTCGGCGAAGAATTTATGGCACTCATCCCATTATTAGCATGCTTAACATTCTTTTATCACCGAAACCCGCACAAACGTAAACGTGCCGTATGGCTAGCATTAATTTGTTCGTCACTTATTTTCGGACTATTGCATTTGCCAACGTATCAATGGGACTTTACACAATGTATCTTTGTTATTGGCTTAGGACGTATTATCGACTCATTAGCCTATGTAAAAACGAAAAATTTATTAGTCACTTATATCGCGCATGTTATTTATGATCTGTCCATTTATACATTCGCTTTCCTAGCGTAGTTTGCGGGTGTGGAAAGGGAGAGGATTTTCGTCCCGCTCTGGTTGCAGACAATGCTTGGACTAAGTGCATTTTCTACACTTCTCTGAAACTTGTGTCTAGATTACATGCTTTTCTAGACACTTCCCTGAAACTTGTGTCTAGATTCACCCTTTTCTAGACACTTCTCTAAATCTTGTGCCCAGTTTCATCTCTTTTCTAGACTCTTTCTTCAATGTATATTCTTGCATGTTCATCTGCATCTATTCTTTCGTTATTTAGTCCATCCTTATAATTAAATTATATAATAACATATAAAGTTGAATTATCCTTAATCTATGATAGCATGTAGAACACTTTTACTTTTTTATACTCAATTCTCAATTTTTAAAGATGACCATTTCATTCTATAAAGATGCCAACCGTGAACGCAAAGCCCTAGGTTTGACCCTTAAACCAAGCAAACAACATTCCGAAATTCTGCATTCCACTTCTTCTTCTGAAAAATAAATAAGCACCACACAAGAAAGTCCTCCCATCCATTGTCTCTACAATGCACACGGGAGGATTATTTTCGACGTTTGCGCATTAACTTTCTCATTAACTTCATAATCACTTGAGAAAATCGGACAACATTTTTAGCATACAATTGCCACACTGAAGTCACCTCAAGTCATTACTTTTTATTTTGAGTATTTACGATTTTTCTGACGAGTTTAACGACCAAACGTGCAATTCTGTTAGCTTGTCTTGAATTCATTTGTGGCATCTTAATCCC
>OMJG01002163.1_pt1 | contig 9980 bp, 9 predicted proteins | sample 1646431 | NCBI WGS metagenome assembly OMJG01 (sample SAMN03771674, study PRJEB25209) | food metagenome | isolation source: Cotija cheese | place: Mexico:Jalisco,Michoacan | collected 2011-12-12 | reverse complement strand
TTTTTGCTCTTTAGTGTGTCGTTTGTCTGCAGGGCTTTGGGAAATCTCAAAAATTGATGTTCTCATTTTCCTATACTATCGATATAATATATGTATTATAATTGCGTAAATTGTCTCGAGCATTGACAATTGCGTGCTTGGCAATTTAGAGAGGCGAAGGTAATGAAGAAAAACTACTTTACACAGTTTGATACAATTCGATTCTTAGCGATGTTGGGTATTATTTTATATCACTATCTAACTCACCGTGTTTCAGGTGGTTTCTTAGGGGTGGACATCTTTTTAGTCCTTTCAGGTTACCTAGTGACGAGTCAGATGGAAAGTAAATACCAAGCGGACATTGATGAAGGATCCTATTTTAAGAAAACTTGGGAGCGTATGCGCAAGGTATGGTGGCCCATGGTCATTATCACGATGGTTGGCCTTACCTATCTACTCTTATTTAGACAGCAACTCCTAGTAAATATAGGGATTAACCTATCCACCTCCCTATTATTCGTGAATAACTGGCAACAGATTCTATCTGGATCCTCCTATTTCGCCAATATGTTACACCCGTCTTTGACCACTCATTATTGGTATATAGCTGTTTACATGCAGTTTATGGTCATTTGGCCACTATTCTTCAAGGTTAGTCGACGTTTCACCAAGACCAAATGGCAATCCGGTTTGGTCATGCTCGCTGCCGCACTTTTCTCAGGCATCTTGATGGCGATCGTCTTCACCCCCGGTGAAGATCCTTCAAGAGTTTACTATGGTACGGATACTAGATTCTTCTCTATTGCTCTTGGTGGGGCTGCTGCTCAATTGTTGGATATGGACCAACTGGCTACTTGGTTGAAGGACCGAGTTGAGCGCTTTCACCACTTTATTGTTGATGTGGTGTTGTTAGGCCTACTGGCTATACTCACTTATGGGATGCTCCACATGCTTGATGCAGCGACGTTCACTTACTATGGTGGAATGTTTGGCTTTGATTTATTAGCTGCTGTAATGATTGCCTTGTTGACTTATGAAGGCTCTTGGATTGGTTTTCTATTGAAATTTAAACCCTTGCGGTGGTTAGGTCAACGTACATTCCATATGTATTTATGGTATTACCCAATCAATGTGCTGTTCCATATGGTACCAACCAGCCAGAATCGGTTTACCAATAGTATTTGGCCACAAGTCATTTTGATTATTATCCTGTCGTGTTTATCTTATGCCTTACTAGAGGAAAAAAGATGGCCGGTGCCGGTTTTCAATGAAGTGCGTAACAACCAACCCGTCCATCTTTTTACTAAGGTTTGCAACTTGTTTAAAGAGCCGGCACCCTGGTTGACCCGCATTTTATTCATTGCATTTGCCCTCGTTTTCCTAGGAGGCGTGAGTGCGGTGGTGGTGTCTAAACCGGCTGAAAATGTGACGGTAGAGGAGCAGCAAGCTGCTGAGCAGGCCAAGAAGATTGAAGAACTGAATAAACAAAGGGCTGAGCAAGAAAAACAAGTTGACGCTAGTCTTTCGACTTATAAAAAGAACTTAAGTGAGGCATCATTAGGATTTTACCAAGGTATTTCTGATGAGCAGGCTCGGTTTGCGTATCAGCTATCTGTGACTTTCATCGGTGATTCCTTAATGGTGGGCGAATCAGAAGGTTTGTATACTTTGTATCCTAATGCAATTGTGGACGCTGCGGTTGGCCGCCAGTTATATACCTTAATTGGCTATCCAGCTAGCTTGGACGCGCAGGGTATGTTAAAAGATGTCGTTTTGGTTGACCTAGGTGCGAATGGTGGCTTTACATCAGCACAACTAAGTGACTTCTTAGATGAGATTGGTCGAGAGAAAACGATTTTTCTAGTGAATACGCATGTTGACCGTCCTTGGGCAGATGATGTAAATAAAACTTTGGCTCAGGCAGCTAGTGACGAGCGTGATTCAGTCTACTTACTGGATTGGCATGATTACTATACCAACCATGCTGAAGCGCCCACTTGGCTGAGTCAGGATGGGGTACACTTTAATTCTGATGGTGGGCAAGTTTGGTTACAATTTCTGACAAATGGCATGTATCAAGTCTTGAAAAAATAATATCGAATTCAAAGGCAAACGCATGATTTAAATGCGATTGCCTTTTTTGCTAGGAGTATTAGGGGTATAATGACCCATATTAGAGCATAACCAAGAAGATGGAGGAAATGCGCATATGGCTGAGGATAAATTGTTATATTCAACACGAGTGCATAATAATCAAGGACTTAAGGGAACGGCTTGGGTTGAAGGGGAAAATGAGCTGCGGGTTCAAACATCAAGTCCATTGAAAGCAGATGAGCCGGGGACTAACCCAGAACAACTCATTGCCTTATCATGGGCAACTTGCTTGAATGCGACGATTGAAATTGCTTTAGACCGACACGGGATCAAGGATGTAACCAGCGAGGTAGCTATCCATGTGGACTATAAGTTAAACAAGGAAACGAAGGTTACCTACTTTGATTTTAAAGTAGATGTTTTCCTCGATTTACCACGTGACCAGGCAGAAACCATTGTTTATGAGGCAGAAGGACGGTGTCCGGTATCTCAAATCATCGGTGATTATACATACACGGAAATGGTAATCCACGCTAATGATTATGGTGACGGTTAAAAGGGGTAGGTGTCTTGACATCTAATGATTGCTTTTACTGGTGGATTTTAGTAGACTAAACTAAGTGAAAAATAAATAAAATGTCTTCAGGGCAGGGTGCGAGTCCCGATCGGCGGTAAAGTCCGCGAATTACCAGGTGTATTAGGTGATAGAACTAGTGGAATTCTAGTACCGACTGTTACAGTCAGGATGGAAGAAGCGTATAGCAGGATGAACGAGACGGCGAACCAGTGGCTAGCTGGGCTTGGGCTTCTTTAACAAACTCTTCCAAGTAATGTTGGAGGAGTTTTTTCTTAAATATATAAAGTGAGCGAGGGAACAAGATGGCGAAACCGATTATTCAGGTTCAAGATTTGTCTTTTCAATATAGTCAAACAGATGAGAAATTAGCTATAGATGGCCTATCAACGACTATCTACGAAGGTGAGTGGCTAGCGATTATTGGTCATAATGGATCAGGGAAATCAACATTTTCAAAACTATTGGTAGGCTTATTAGAAGCTAAATCTGGAATAATTGAAGTGGATGGAAAAGTCCTATCTATGGAAACCTTATGGGATATTCGTAGCCAAGTTGGACTAGTCTTTCAAAATCCAGACAACCAATTTGTGGGCGCTACTGTAGAAGATGATGTGGCTTTTGCCTTGGAAAATATGGGCATGCCGGTTGATGAGATGCATGAGAGGGTGGAGTCTTCCCTAAAACGGGTTAAAATGTGGGACTACCGCGACAAGGAACCAGCAGCCTTATCTGGTGGTCAAAAGCAACGGGTTGCGATTGCGGGCGTGATTGCTATGGCACCAAAAATCATTATTTTAGATGAATCGACTTCAATGTTAGATCCTGAAGGTCGGGACGAATTGATGGCAATTGTGGCGGATATCAAACAAGATAAGGCCCTAACTGTGATTTCGATTACCCATGATTTAAATGAGGCGGCGGAAGCTGACCGTATGCTTGTTTTTAAAGAGGGGCAAATTATTAAAGAGGGTATGCCAGCTGATATCTTTATTTACGGGAATGAGTTAACTGAGATTGGTTTGGATGTACCTTTTTCCGAGCAACTAAAAAGTGCCCTAGCAAAACGAGGGGTTGCTGTACCGGATGCGTATTTTGATGAAGAAGGGTTGGGTGACTGGTTATGCAAATCGCATTTGAACAAGTAGGCTTTACCTATGGCGCGGGCACGCCATTCGCTAGTGAAGCTCTCCATGATATCAATGTGACAATTCCAGATGGTTCATATACGGCGATTATTGGCCATACTGGGTCAGGGAAGTCGACCATTACCCAACACCTTAACGCCTTGGTACAACCCACTGTGGGCCAAGTACGGATTGGTGAGGCGGTAGTGTCAGCTGACTCTAAACCAAAAGACTTGAAGAAGATCCGCCAACGAGTGGGGATGGTCTTCCAATTTCCTGAAGGGCAACTATTTGAAGAAACTGTCCTTAAAGATGTGATGTTTGGGCCCATGAATTTTGGCGACGATGAAGCGACGGCCCGCGAGAAAGCTGAAGCGGCTTTAGCTGCAGTTGGGATTGCCTCGACTTTATTTGAGCGGTCACCCTTTGAGTTATCTGGTGGGCAAATGCGCCGTGTAGCTATTGCTGGGGTGATTGCCATGAAACCAGAAGTACTGGTTTTAGATGAACCAACTGCTGGATTGGATCCAAAAGGTCGGATGGAAATGATGTCTATGTTCGACCGCTTGTACCGAGATCAAGGGTTGACGATTGTTTTAGTGACCCATCAAATGGAAGATGTGGCGACTTATGCCAACCACGTGATTGTGATGGATGGTGGAACTTGTGTGAAAGAAGGAACGTCAGCTGACGTCTTTGCAGACCCTACTTGGTTAGCCAGCCACCAATTGGCTTTACCAGACGCAGCTGATTTTGCTTTTAATTTACAAGACAAATTAGACCGCCAGTTATGGGATACAGCGACTGACGTCCCATTAACGGTGGATGCTTTAGCTGACTTAATTGTTGATAAATTGGCTTTAGCAACCGGGCAAAATGATGACGACAAGTTAAGCGGATTTATTACAGGGGAAGGAGGCCAATTATAGATGAAAGATAAATTGATTATTGGCCGGTACATTCCCGGTAATTCCTTGATGCACAAACTGGACCCAAGGGTGAAATTGGTGGGCTTGATTGTCATGATGTTGCTGGTGTTTGCGGCAACTGATGTCACGACCAATATCGTCATGATTGCAGTGGTTACGAGTTTGGTCTTTTTAACTGGGATTTCTTTAGGGATATTTTTACGTGGTTTAAAACCCATGATTGCTATTATCATTTTTACGGTAGCCCTACAAATCCTCTTTACGCATACCGGGGACGTCCTGTGGTCATTTGGTCCATTAGCCTTAACAACTGGTGGTTTATCCAATGCGGCCTATATTTTTGTCCGCTTCCTATTGATTATTTTCCTATCGACGATTTTGACTTTGACTACTCAACCCTTGGCTATTACCGATGCCATGGAAGCCTTGCTGAAGCCTGTTCGTAACATTTTGCCAGTCCATGAGATCGCCTTAATGTTATCGATTGCCTTGCGATTTGTCCCGACCCTACTAGAAGAGGCAGATAAGATCATGAATGCACAGCGGGCACGTGGTGTAGACTTTTCAGAAGGGAATATCCTTGAGCGGGTAAAAGCCTTTATTCCAGTCCTAATTCCCTTGTTTATTTCTGCCTTTAACCGAGCTTACGACCTAGCCACTGCCATGGAAGCGCGTGGTTACAAGGGTGGTGAAGGCCGGACCAAGTACCGTCAATTGCATTGGGGCAAACTAGATACCCTTGCCAGTATCTGTCTTGCGGTTTTGACCGTTGTCATGATTATCTTATAGCCACCAGTAGAAGGAGGGCGCATTTTGCCTAGATTTAAAGTAACCTTGCAATACGACGGAACACCCTTTGTCGGCTTCCAGGTGCAACCAAATGGCCACACTGTACAAGAAGCCCTTGAAAAAGCCTTAAAGCTCATGTCAAAAGGACAGACGATTCCTGTTTTTGGGTCAGGCCGGACCGATTCAGGTGTTCATGCCCTTGGCCAAGTCATTCATTTTGACTATCCAGCGGAAATTGGTGAGGAAGCGGTCTTAAGGGCAATGAATTCAATCCTTGATGATGCTATTCGAATCACTAAGGTTGAACGGGTGGAAGATGATTTCCATGCCCGTTTTCATACTAACGGTAAGAAGTATATTTACAAGGTAGATACGTCCAAGTTTCCGTCACCATTTACTAGACAGTATATGTACCACCATCCCTACCGGACGGATATTAAGCGTATGCAGGAGGCCTTAAAGGACATTATCGGCGTTCATGATTTTAAGTCCTTCTGTTCGACTAAAACGGATAAAACCAACTTTGTCCGAGAAATTTACCGGGCCGAAGTGACGGCTGACCCGGATGCAGAAACCTTGACCTTTGTCTTTGAAGGGTCAGGGTTCTTGTACAATATGGTCCGGATTTTGGTGGGCACAACGCTTCAAATTGGGGACGGGTTAAGACCAGTTGACGAGATGAAACGGTTGATCGCAGCCGAAGACCGGAATGAAGCAGGACCCACAGCAGCCGCACATGGCTTGTATTTAGCGGAGGTTTATTACCTAGGGCTGGAGGGCCGCCGGCAGGTTTCGCAGGCTTATAGCGACTATAAAGTTGGTTTAAGTACTCCTGTAGATGCAAGTATAAGCTTAGATACAAATTCAGATGAACACTTTTAGGAATGGTCGATAAATTTGATGATATGAATGAACAAAAAGTTCTTTAATCTTTGGTCACAAATTTTATATAGCTTAAAAGGCAAAAACCCGATACAATATACATATCAAATTGTATCGAGTTATTTATTTTGCCTTGATGTCAGAAGGAGTCCAACATGAAGAGTGTAAAAATTGCTTCCTTGAAGTTCGGGGAGGATAGACCAAAAATTATTATTCCCTTAGCCGAGGATAATGCGGTAGATATTATTAACTGTGCCAATTTCTACCGCCGTCAACCAGGCGATATGGTGGAATGGCGGATTGATTACTTTGACGATTTCGACGAGCTGGAAGAGTTGGTTGAATTGAGTAAACGGGTGAAAACCTCTATTCAAAAACCCTTACTTGCTACCTTTAGAACCTTGAGCGAGGGCGGTGAGTCAGCTATTGGCAAGAGCCAGTATGTTGAAATGTACCGGTATTTAATCCAAGCCAAGGCTGTCGACGCTATTGATATCGAGTTTGAGCGAGGCCAGGACATCTTAGACAACCTGATTCCTTACGCCCACAAACACCAAGTCAAAGTCATCGTTTCCTACCATGATTTTGTGAAAACCCCTTTGGAAAATGATATAGTCAAGCGCCTACAAAAGATGGGTCAGTCAGAGGCGGATATTGTGAAAATGGCCGTCATGCCCCACGATGAAGCGGAGGTATTGGCTTTGATGAACGCGACCCACCAAGCGTCCACATTAATCGACCAACCCTTGATTACCATGTCGATGGGCCGTTTAGGTAAGATTACCCGAATTGCCGGGGAAATCTTCAAATCAACGGCTAGCTTTGCCACTATAGAAGGCATGTCGTCTGCTCCTGGGCAAATGGCCGTTGAAGATGTGGAAGAATGCATGAACTTGTTGAATTTACGTGTAGATGACCTAGATGATGACGATTTCTAGGATATAATTTGTTTCTAGGGTTGAAAAACGGCCATTAAGTAATGAAAATACGCATATGACAAGAGAGGATTGCAGGGTAAAACCGCAGTCCTTTTTACTTTCAAAAAATTTTTTCATTAAAGCTTTGATTTTTGATATAATCATGTAAAACTTTACTACTAGTTTTCTTAACTATATAATTAAAAAGTGAATTATCAAAAAATTGAGAAATTAGTAAATATTAGGAGACTTATATGACTTTAGAATTTAAGGCAAAAATGCGTGGAAATGTCCTTGTTGGTGTGAATCCGATGGGGTTGAAGCAAGAAGTAAACAATCAAATTCAATATGTTAAAGACCAAGGAACCTTTGAAGGGCCGAAGAAAGTTTTGGTATTAGGGGGCTCATCTTCTTATGGATTGGCTAGTCGGATTAACCTAGCTTTTGGTGCAGGGGCAGATACGATTTCAGTTTCCCATGGTGGGGGACCACGATCTGAGAAAAACCTTGGTAAGCCAGGCTGGTATAATAATATCTTTTTCCGCCAAGCAGCAGAGGCTGAGGGGCTAATCGCGAAAAATATTATGGCAGATGCCTTCTCTAACGAAGCGAAGGATCAAGTGATTGACTTCATCAAGAATGAATTTGGTGGAAAAGTAGATTTTGTGGTTTATTCATTAGCTTCAGGACGCCGTACAGACCCAAATACAGGGGAAACTTACAATTCAGTGATCAAATCAATCGGCCAAGAAGTTGTGGGACCAAACGTCAACCTACAAAAGGAAACCTTCTATGAACAGGTGCTTGAACCTGCAACTGAGCAAGAAATCGCAAATACTGTGAAAGTAATGGGGGGTGAAGACTGGCGGATGTGGATGAATGCCTTACAGGAAGCGGACGTGCTAGCTGAAGCCGTTGAGACTGTCGTTTATTCTTATTTTGGGGCTGAATTAAACGAGTCATACTACAATAAGGGAACTTTAGGCCGCGCTAAAGCGGACTGTGACAAGGCTGCCGCTTTAATCAATGAAGACTTAAAAGATATCAACGGAAAAGCGACTGTCGTTGTAGCAACAGCAGTGACGACGAAAGCATCATCAGTTATTCCATTCTTCCCAGTTTATTGTCTGGGGTTGTATAAGATAATGGAAACACGCGGCCAACATGAAACGCCAATTATGCATATTGACCGGATTTTCCGTGACATGTTGTTTGGTGATAAGCCAGAGTATGATGAAGAGGGTCGTTTGCGTCCGGACTCATGGGAATTAGTTCCAGAAGTACAAGCTGAAGCCAAGGTTTTAATTGAACAAATCAACCAAGATAACTTCAATACAGATTTCACAGCTTGGGATACCTTCATGAAAGAATTCTTGAATTTAAATGGCTTTGAAGTGGATGGTTATGAAGAAACACCAGTGACTTATGAAGCATTAGTGAATTTAAAACTCTAAATAGCGATCATCATCAAGCACGGTAAGGAAGACGCGTTCGACTTATCGTGTTTTTTGCTATAAAAAAGCTCAGAGGACTAAAATCCCCTGAGCATGATGTATATTAAAATAGTTTATCTCTTGTTAACGGATGCGTCGTAAATGGTATCAATAGCACTGGCTAGTAAGTCATTGAATTCGTCATCTGATTGGCTTGCTCGTAAATCAGACGCGAGGGCACGTGAGAACGACGCAATCATGTCGTGGTTTTCCGCCAATAGTTCATTGGCTTCTTCACGGGTATAACCACCTGATAAGGCCACTACACGAACAACGTTAGGGTGACTAGCTAATTCCCGGTAAGTATCTGGTACAGTAGGGATTGTCAGCTTCAACATGACTAAGTCATTTTCCCCTAATTGATCTAAGTGTAATCTGATTTCTTCAGCTAATAATTCTTCGATGGTTGCTTTGTCTTCAGCCTTGATATTCACTTCAGGTTCAATAATCGGTACTAAACCTGCATCAATAACTTGTTTAGCGACTTCAAACTGTTGGTCGACAACTTCTTTGATGCCTGCAGGATTAAATGCGAGAATATTAGACCGTTCCTTAGTACCGAAAATACCGCGGTCATTAGCACGTGCTAATAGGTCGTCAAGTTCTGGCATATCTTTCATTAATTGTACGCCATTGGCTTCTTCTGCAAGTCCTTTATCAATTTTAAGGAAGGGTACGATCCCTTTGTCAGCTAAGTATTCTGCGGTGTATTTACCGTCTACTTGGCGGTCCATGGTATTTTCAAATAAGATAGCAGCTAGAATTTTATCGCTAGTAAAAGCTGGACTGGTCATGATTCGCGTCCGCATTTCATGAACTTTCGCAAACATTTCGTCTTCATTGCTGTAGGTATCTTCGGCTACGCCATAGGCTAATAGGGCTTTTGGTGTTGAACCACCTGATTGGTCTAGGGCAGCGATAAATCCAGGGGCATTTGACATGCGTTCTAATTGTGCTTGATTAATTGACATATTGAAAATTCCTCCTTAAAAATTAGCGGTGGTATCATTTCGTCACTTATTATTATAAACCTAATATTTTAAAAATCCAAAGAAAGGCACTTATTAAGAAGGATAGGCAACCTATTTCTGGTAACTTTTGGGGTTTTAGTGGTAAACTTGTTTAAGAAAACTACCATTAAACTAGGAAAGAAGGATATGCCGGATGACAACAGAGAATACATTCCCAACCCGCGA
>OMJG01002162.1_pt1 | contig 9981 bp, 5 predicted proteins | sample 1646431 | NCBI WGS metagenome assembly OMJG01 (sample SAMN03771674, study PRJEB25209) | food metagenome | isolation source: Cotija cheese | place: Mexico:Jalisco,Michoacan | collected 2011-12-12 | reverse complement strand
CAGGATCCTAATGTGATTGAATATCGGACAGAAAAAGTAGTGGCCAAAGCACAACGGACAGTTGACGGTGGCGTTTTATATGATTTTGGTCGTGCTGTGAATGGAACTGTCACAGTCAAAACGAATGAGCCAGTTACGCTATGTTACGGGGAGTCCGAAACCGAAGCACGGGATGTTGAGATGTGCTATTACAAGCAGTCGGACGTTACAACTACGACAATGGTTCGTAAACGTGCGTTTCGATATGTCTTTGTGCCTAATTGTCAGTTAGGCGACGTTGAATTAACTGCCATGCATGAATATATTCCTAAAAATAATCCGTCCAGTTTTACCTCTGATAATAAGTTGATCAATCAAATTTGGAATGTGGCGACGGAGACGTTAAACCTTTGCAGTGACTTGTTTTTTATCGATGGGATTAAACGTGACCGGTGGATCTGGGCAGGTGACGCGTATCAGGCCAATTTTATTAATCAATATTCTTTCTTTAACGAAGACATTGATAAACGGACGTTATTAGCGTTGCGTGGACAGGATGACATTAAGCAACATATGAATACAATTGTCGACTATTCCATGTTATGGGTAATTGGTGTCCTAAACCATTATCAAATGACGGGTGACCGTGACTTTCTAGAAATTATTTATCCTAAGTTAGAAAGTATGGTGCAATACTTTATTCAACAGACGAATGAGCAAGGCTTTATTTATGGTCGTGAAAATGATTGGATTTTTGTTGATTGGTCAGAAATGGATAAGCAGGGTACTGTGGCAGCTGAACAAATTTTATTGCTTGAAGATTATAAGACCATCATGACTTGTGGTGAGGTCTTAGGCAAAGATGTGGCTGGCTACCAATCCAAGTATGATCAGTTGTTAACGAACCTAATGAAATACTTTTGGGATGATGAGCAAGGGGCATTTATTGATAGTTATGAATCCGGTAAGCGGCATGTTACTCGCCATGCCAATGTTTTTGCCATTTTGTTTGACGTTGTTGATGAGAATAAACAGCAATCAATTTTGAAGAATGTTTTGTTGAATAATGCGATTACTCAAATCACAACGCCGTATTTCAAGTTTTTTGAACAAGATGCCTTATGCAAGTTGGGGGAACAGCATCGTGTTTACCAAGTTTTATTAGACTATTGGGGCGGCATGTTAGATCGCGGAGCCGTGACCTTCTGGGAAGAATTCGATCCGTCGCAGCATGGCAAAGATATGTATGCTATGTATGGTGATCCCTATGGTAAGAGTCTGTGCCATGCCTGGGGAGCCAGTCCGATATATTTATTGGGTCGTCATTTTGTAGGATTACGGCCCACGGCTCCGGGATACCAGACTTTTGAAATTAAGCCCGAGTTATCAGAATTTCAGCAATTACACACCGTGTTACCAATTAAAGGCGGTACCGTGACTATTGTAAAGGATCATCACCAGCTATCAGTTACCGCTAGTCGAGCTGGTGGGACATTGATTGTGAATGGAAAAAAACAGTTATTGGAGTCTAACAGGGCTGCAGTGATTTCATTGTAAATTTATAAAAATGGTTCATATTTAGTCATCTTCTATTCCGGAAGGTGACTTTTTATTTGTAATCAATGGACAGTTGGAAGATAGCTATCAGTTCATTTGTGTTGTGCAGTTGGAAAATTAAAGAATCTCAAAAACGAGATGAATTTGATAGATACATAATAGTACACTGTTATTGTAAACGCTTTCGGTGTAAAATGTAAACAAATAAATAAAAGGTGTGGTTACTATGGTTAGCATCAGAGATATTGCTCGAATGGCATCGGTATCACCAGCTAGTGTTTCAAGAATTTTGAATCACGACCAGAGTTTTAGTATTAACGAGGAAACGCGAAAACGAGTTATCGATATTGCCAATCAAATGCATTATTCAAAAGATGCAAGCAAGAAAGGGCCTCGTTTCAATCATGACAGCATGCAGATTGGACTGATACTTAGACATAATCGAGAATCAGAATTGAATGACCCATATTTTCATGAGATTCACAGAGGTATCGAACTGGAAGCGGCCCGGTGGCGTATGCGTGTGATAACACCATTTGGAATGAAGGATAAGGTAAAAGAATGGAAAAGATTAAATGATTTTGGCGCCATTATTATGGTTGGTGAAATGACTGATGAAGGTATTGAAATGGTTAAGCAAGTTAATGACAATGTTATTCTGGTAGATAATTATTCTGAACATCCAGGTGTTGATGTTATAAAAACTGATTTTTCGGAAAAAACACAAGAAATTTTGGATTTGTTGTATGGAGATGGACATCGGAAAATTGCATTTATTGGTGGATACAATAGTGTTGTGCGACCAGATGGAAGTGTCTCAAGGGATAATCGTGAAGTGCGTGCGGTTAGCTATCGTAATTGGATGAAGCTACATGATCTACAAGATGAAATGAATGTCCAAATTGGCCGATGGACTGCTGAAGATGGCATGATACTTGCGAAAGAAATATTACAAAGTCACAATCGCCCAACTGCCATCATTGTTGCTAGTGATCCTATGGCAATGGGTGTCTATAAAGCCATTAGTGAGTCGGGATTAACGATTCCGGATGATATTTCTGTTGTGAGTTTTGATGATGTTGAGATGAATCAGTATTTAGTTCCTTCGCTTTCTAGTGTTCGCATGGAGGCACGGGAAATGGGAAAAACGGCTGTGAAACTAGCAAGGGATAGAATGATTGAACCGAGTGGTATGCCGATGAAACTCATTTGTGCCAGTAAATTAATGATTAGAGAATCGATAAAAAAAATAAAAAATTGAATTTCCTATTGTGTAAACGTTTACTAAACAAATACAATGTTCTTGTAAGCGCTTACCTATAAAAGATAGGGGATCAAGACAGTGAAAAAATTCAGTTCTGGTTTTCAAGAAAAGATGTCTTCAGCTTCACAAGCTATTGGTAATAATCGATACTTATTAAGTTTACGAGACGGCTTTATGGTTGCTTTTCCAGCTACAATGTTCGGTTCAATTATGGTTATTCTTCAGAATTTGCCGACAACTTTTGGTTTTGACAAAGTTATTCCTAAGGGTATTAACACGTTTCTGACAGATTTTTTTGGGCCTGTAAGTAATGCGACAATGTCAATTACTGCTCTATTTATTGTTTTTGGGATTGCATATCAATTGGCTGGTCATTACCATCAACAAAAAATATTCGCTGGGGCAATTGCACTTTCTAGTTTTATCATGCTGTTACCAATCGGTAATGATAGTAAACTTGGGGCATTTATTCCAATCTCAAAATTGGGTGCACAAGGCATGTTTGTCGGAATTATTGTTGCTATTATTTCAACGGAAATTTACTGTAAAATCAGTGCGGCTAATATTACGATAAAAATGCCAAGCTCAGTTCCTCCGATGATTGCGGAATCGTTTATTGCTATCATCCCTGGAGCAGCACCACTACTATTCTTTAATATCATTCGTTATGCGTTTACTTTTACTAAATGGGGCAATGCAGTTGACTTTGTATATGAAATTTTACAACAGCCTTTGATGGGACTAGGAAGTACGTTACCAGCCGTATTGATTGCGGTTGCGGCAACTCAAATTTTTTGGTGGTTTGGTATTCATGGAACGTTACTTGTTAACTCGATCATTGATCCAATTATGGGCGCATTAGCAATTCAAAATTATGAAGCATACAAAGCTGGCGTTACACACTTACCACATATTATTAATACGACTTTCATGGGCGTTTTTGTTAACCAAGGGATGCAGTTAGGATGTGCAATTGTTTTTGCGTTTTTCCTAGCGAAGTCAGTACGAATGAAGAAAACGATGAAAATGGTTTTTGCACCTGCAATCTTTAATGTTTCTGAGCCAATGACCTATGGATTGCCAATCGTTTTAAATCCAATCTTGTTTGTACCATGGGTTCTTGCACCTCTAGTTTCAACTACTATTTCTTACTTTGCGATTGCCATTGGATTAGTGCCTCGTCCGATTGGTGCTACAGTTGTTTGGACAACTCCAATTTTCTTAGCCGGATGGTTAGGAACTGGGTCTATTTCAGGGGCTATATTGCAATTAGTAGATGTTGTTGTGATGACGCTAATTTGGATTCCATTTTTGAAGGCTATGGATCGTGAATGGGTACAGGAAGAATTAAAACCTACACCTGATGATTTAACTGAATAGGGAAGAGTGATGGTATTGAGAACTGACACACTATCGTATAAATATCGTTACGAAGCACCAAAATCGGAGTTATATCGTACACTGATTTCGGAGCAATTAAAATATTTTCAACGAGCGGATAAAAGTATTCAAGCTCTTAAACCTGGAACGATAATAATAGCGAACTTACAGACTAAAATGCATCAATTGATAACACAAAATACGATGAAAGTGAATATTATGAAGGCAGATGATATATTTCAATTGGAAACACAACAGCCTTCAGGGAAAATTGTTCAAACGTATAAGTTTGAACAGGAACATTCAGGAGCGAATATTTTGGTTTATTCAGAGCAAAATGTGTTTGAGAGTAATCGTAATCAAATGAACTTTATGATTTTTGGTTTGATGTACAAGTATTTTTATAATCGTGGTGTTAGAAAACGGATGCGATATTTAGATAATTTAGCGCAAAATATTGAATAATAGGCCGTTCGTATAAGGAGCTCATAACGTGTGGTTGTGGGCTCCTTATACGCAATAAATGAATATTTTTAAAGTATCAGAAAAGGGATAACTAAAATGATAGTAAGTAGCATGACAAATAAAATGTTTGAAGTAATTAATGGACAGACTTTTCATCTATATAATCGCAAAGTTAGCTATGTTCTAACGGTCATGGAAAATGGGCAACTAGGACACTTGTATTATGGAAAAAGCTTAGGAACTCTGTCGGTCTCTGATGTAAATTATCTGAAGGTCCAGAACAGTAAATCTGCAGGAACTGTCAAGTATTCACCAGATACTGGTAATTTTACACTCGCTGATCGTGCTCAAGAATACCCAGTATATGGTTCTTCAGATTTTCGCAAGGGTGCTATTGACATTAGCCATAATCAGGAACCTTGGTATTTAGACTTCAAGTTTGCTGATTATTCGATTACGTCAGATAAACCACGGAATTTAAATTGCCCTGAATCTTACGCAATCGGTAGTTCAGAGGCGACACAATTAAATGTACAATTGATCGATGTGGAACATCGTCTAGAGTTGGTTGAGCATTTTACAATTTTTGATAATCAAAGTGCCGTGGTGCGGAGTACAACTATTAAAAATCGTACGGGTAAGATGATTAATATTGAAAATATGATGAGTGCTACTCTGGAATTGCCCGATGATAAGTTTCAAATGATTAACCTATCTGGGGCGTGGCTCAAAGAGCGTCATGTGAAATTTCACAACCTAGAGCAAGGAACTGTTTCGGTAGAATCATTAAAAGGTGCATCAGGACATCAACATAACCCTTTTATTGCACTAATACGAAGCCAAAACTTGAACCAAGGAGAGGCCTATGCTAGTAATTTAATCTATTCTGGTAATTTTATAAGTCAAGTTGAAGTAAATGAATGGCACAAAACACGTTTAATGACTGGATTGAATCCAACCTATTTTGGATGGAAATTGGAAGCGAACGAGAGTTTTAAAACACCTGAAGCAGTGATTTATTACAGTAACCAGGGAGTTAATGGATTGATTGATGCATCTACAAACTTTACAAAAAAACATGTAATTGATCGTCGCTGGAGTCAGAGTGAGCGGCCGATTGTGTTCAATAACTGGGAGGCAACCTACTATGAGTTTGATGAGCAAAAGCTTTTAAAACTGGCTCATCAAGCTAAGCGTATCGGGATGGAATGCTTTGTAGTTGATGATGGTTGGTTTGGACAGAGAGACAATGATCGAAGCTCATTAGGGGATTGGCGAGTCAATCCCCAGAAGTTCCCACATGAAATCGCTTTATTTGCCAAGCAGATTCATGAGATGGGATTACAAATGGGATTATGGTTTGAACCTGAGATGGTATCACCTGATACAAGTTTATACAAAGAACATCCAGACTGGGTTGTGCGGCACCCTTATAAGTCTGTGTCGATTGGCCGTGGTCAATACGTGCTGGACTTTGCAAATCCTGAGGTAGTTACATCTGTTTACCAACAAATCAAACCAGTTATATTAGCAACTAAACTGGATTACATGAAGTGGGATATGAATCGCAATATTACGGAAGCTTATTCGCCATACTTAAATAAGTGTAATATTCCACAAACTGAATTTTTCCATCGATATGTCCAGGGCGTCAATATGCTGTATCAATTGATACTAACTGACTTTCCAGATATCTTAATAGAAGGTTGCGCTGGTGGTGGTGGCCGGTTTGACCTTGGTACCTTATTTTATAGCCCGCAAATTTGGCCAAGTGATGATAGTGACGCAGTCGAACGATTATCGATATTGACTGGAACGACCTTAGCATATCCCCTATCGTCGTTTAGTAATCATGTTTCAGCAGTACCTAATGACCAGATAGGAAGACAAACTTCGCTTGCTTTTCGGCAAATGGTGGCTGATTTTGGGCCATTAGGGTATGAATTGGATATTTCCAACTTACCATTGGATGAATTGGTACAGATAAAGAAGAATATTGAATTCTATCAGTGTCATCGTCAACTTTTTGTCAATGGGAGATTTAGACAACTACGATCAATCGATCCTCAGTCAAATGAAGTGATTTGGAGTGTAGAAAATGCTGATAGTACAGAGATTTTTGTTGGATTTTATCGAAAGCTGGCTACCCCCAATGCTAGTATTTTGAATTATGTTAAGTTACCCATGGTTAAGCCCAACCTAACTTATCAGATTGATGGTGGTGAAAAGGTCAGTGGTGCTATATTACAGCAATTAGGATTACGACAACCGTATCAATTTAATGGTGTCAATCTCGATACAGCAGAATTATATGGAGATTTTCAAGTTCACCTATATCACATTGTCAGTATTGAATAGCTAGGGGGGTGTAACATGAATAAGTTAGAACTGGTTAAAGGTTTTTTACATGGTGGCGATTACAATCCTGATCAATGGTTAAAACGACCTGATATTTTGGAACAGGATTATCAGTTGATGGATCAGTCGGAAATTAATACGGTTACTGTTGGAGTTTTTGCTTGGGGAAGACTTGAACCAGAAGAAGGTATTTATGATTTTGCATGGCTGGATAATGTTTTTGACAAAATGAATAGGCGAAATGGACACGTGATTTTAGCAACACCAAGTGGTGGGCGACCACGATGGATGAGTCAGAAATATCCTGAGGTTAATCGAGTTGATTCTGAAGGCCATCGTCATACCCATGGCTTCCGGCATAATCATTGCTATTCGTCCCCTATTTATCGAGAAAAAGTACATGAAATCAATACGCGCTTAGCAGAAAGGTATGGAGACAATCCAGCGCTTGTTTTATGGCATGTGTCTAATGAATACTCCGGGGAGTGTTACTGTCCTTTATGTCAAATAAAGTGGCGGGAGTGGGTGCAACATAAGTATAAGACACTTGACGCTTTAAATGATGCATGGTGCTTGAGCGTCTGGAGTGGCTTATACAGTGACTGGGCACAATTGTTACCTCCATCTTTATTGGGTGATAGCAAAGTTCATGGCATGGATTTAGACTGGCACCGGTTTGTGTCCGATATGACGATTGATTTTTATCAACATGAAGTTCAGCCCTTAAAGAAATTAACACCCAACATTCCTGTAACACCCAATTTTATGGCTGAGAGTTTAAAAGAAGGTCAGTATACACCGCTAACGGGGTTAGATTATGGTAAATTCTCGAAGTCTTTGGATATAATCAGTTGGGATAGTTATCCTAGCTGGCATAATCGCTATGAAACTACTGCAGAAACTGCCATGAAGACGGCATATATTCATGATCAATTTTGGTCTTTAAAACAACGACCATTTTTGATCATGGAGTCAACGCCAAGCTGTGTTAACTGGGGGCAATATAATAAAGCCAAACAACCCGGCATGCATCGGTTGAGTTCGTTTCAGCAGATTGCTCATGGATCAGATAGTACGTTGTACTTCCAAATTAGACAAGCGCAGGGGAATTCAGAAAAATATCATGGTGCTGTAATTGGACATGATGGTAGTTCAAACAGTCGTGTGTTTAAGGATGTGCAGCAGTATGGACGAGAATTGAAAAAAATTTCAGAAATTAAAGGAGCTATTAAGCATGTAAAAGTTGCTATCATTTTTGATTGGGATAGCAACTGGGCTTTGAACCGTGGTGGTGGTTTCGGTCGACCAACTAGGTTGGGGATACAAATGCTTCAAAAACATTATGCGAATTTTTGGCGAAAAGATATCGAGTGCGACGTTATAACGAGTAATATGGAGTTTTCTCAATATGATTTGTTAATTGCGCCGATGCTTTATCTAATACGTCAGGATACGATGGAAAAAATGAAAAAGTTTGTCAAAAACGGTGGTACATTGGTGTCTAGCTATTTTTCAGGACTGGTTGATAGTAATGATCGTGTGAATTTAGGTGGATGGCCTAAAACGTTACAGGATATTTTTGGAATTGAGCTGAAAGAACTAGATACCTTGTTGCCAGGTGAACACTATCATGTTAGTTTTAATCAAAAGCAGTATGAAACTACCGATTATGATCAAATAATGAGAGCCAATAACGCACTAGTATTGGGACACTATACAGACAACTTCTATGGCGAAACACCAGCAATCACACGAAATCAATATGGTAAGGGAACAGCTTATTATGTAGGCGCACGCTTGTCTTTGGAATTTATTGAAGACTTCTATGATGATATTATCCAGAAACTTGGACTAGATAATAGCTTTGTCAAATCGAGTAATCCGGTGGTGTCAGTTCAAACTCGTTATAATGGAGACTATGTCTATCATTTTGTTATGAATTTTTCTGAAAAGAAACAAATGATTGAGTTTCAACGACCATCCTTTGATATGCTTACACAACGAAAAGTTATGACATCAGTACAAATTGATAAGTATGGTGTCATGGTTTTGAAGGAAAGAAAGAACAACTAAAGAGGACTAACTTAGTGAATTGAAAGCGGCTAAAAAGTAGGCATGATTAGAGTTCAAAAATTTATTTCAATAAAGCGTGACTATTGGATGTAGAGTGTAAATCTAGTAAGGCTACTGAACAATTTGTTGTATTGACGTTACTAGAGTTGCTAAATTAATTATGTTGGCAATAATCAACAGTGACTTATAAGGATTGGCCGTTCTAAGTAAGTACCAAATAAGCACTGCTCACAAAATAGTGGGCAGTGCTTATTTAGCATTCATTAAATTGTTTGAAAAGTACGATACCGGTTAGCGTTTCATCGGTACTTCCACGCCAGTACTGGTCTTTGCCCGCTGTAACAACAAGTAGTGGGCTGTGCCAAAGACGGCACCAACTAGCGCAGGGACTAACCAATCCATCCCGCTACTGGCAAGTGGTAAGAAGCTTTGGACATGCGCCATTGCCTGACCGAAAGTACTTTGGCTAACAACGGCGGGGAAAGCAGCAACCATGTCGAAGACGGCGGGGACGACGGTGAAGACGACGACCCAAACGTAGACGATACTTGACTTGTGGAAGAGTGGCGAAAGGATCGATAAGAAGATTAGCGCCATAGCTAACGGGTAAAGGAACATCAGGACAGGGGTCGACCAAGCGATGATTTGGTTTAAGCCCACATTAGCGGTTAAAAATGAGGCCAAGCATGTGATTCTTAACCAAGCCTTGTAACTCAAGAAGCCGAAGTGCTTGTGAAAGTCCTGGGCAAAAGCAGCAACTAGGCCAATCGCGGTGGTCAGACAGGTGGTAATGATCAAGACGGCTAGAATAGCTTGTCCAACGCCGCCCATGTAGTGATTAACGATTTGATCAAAGGCGACCCCGCCGTTATCGGATAATTTGAATTGACCTAACGATTGCGCGC
>OMJG01002160.1_pt1 | contig 9992 bp, 6 predicted proteins | sample 1646431 | NCBI WGS metagenome assembly OMJG01 (sample SAMN03771674, study PRJEB25209) | food metagenome | isolation source: Cotija cheese | place: Mexico:Jalisco,Michoacan | collected 2011-12-12 | reverse complement strand
CAAGAGTTTAAAAATCGGGAGCCACATACACTGACAGGTGGACAAAAGCAACTAGATAAAATCGCTTATTTAAAAGCTACTTATAAAAACAAAAGTAAAGTTTCAAAAGACACTACAGACGTTGCGAAAATAACAGCATTTGATAGAAACTTAAACAAAATTGATGTTTCAATTGACCCTAATGAAGTCAATTTAAGTGTTAAAGTAGAAGATTATAGTAAAAAAGTAAAAGTGAAAATGAAATCTGTTGGTTCGCTTTCAAATGGACAAGAAGTTAAAGATATTAAATTAGATGATAACGAAGTTGAAATCTATGGTAACAAAGACGACTTAGATGACATTGATGAAATTACTGCAAGAATTAATTTGGATGGCGTTTCAGATACAACTGAGAAAAAGGTAGATTTCCAAGTTCCAGATAAGGTCACAAAAGTTAGTCCGAAAGATACCACTGCAAAAATAACAGTTAAATAGATTTTTAAAATAAAGGAGATATATATAATGGCAAAATATTTTGGTACAGATGGCGTAAGGGGCGTTGCAAATAAAGAATTAACGCCAGAACTTGCGTTTAAATTAGGACGCTATGGTGGCTATGTTTTAGCACATAATGAAGGTGAAAAGCATCCTAAAGTACTAGTAGGTAGAGATACACGTGTTTCTGGTGAAATGCTAGAATCTGCTTTAATTGCTGGATTGATTTCTATTGGTGCAGAGGTTATGCGTTTAGGTGTTATTTCAACACCTGGTGTGGCTTATTTAACACGTGAAATGGAGGCTGATCTTGGTGTAATGATTTCAGCTTCTCATAATCCAGTACCAGACAATGGGATTAAATTCTTTGGTTCTGATGGATTTAAATTATCAGATGATCAAGAACAAGAAATCGAACATTTATTAGATCAAGATAACCCTGATTTACCAAGACCGGTTGGTGAAGACATCGTACATTACTCAGACTACTTTGAGGGCGCGCAAAAATATATTAGTTATTTAAAATCGACTGTAGACGTTGATTTAGCAGGTATGAAAATTGCACTAGATGGTGCACATGGTTCCACTTCATCACTTGCACCATTTCTATTTGGTGACTTAGAAGCTGATACAGTAACAATTGGATGTAATCCTAACGGTTATAATATTAATCAAGAAGTAGGATCAACACATCCTGAATCACTTGCTAAAGTCGTTGTAGAATCTGAGTGTGATTTTGGATTAGCCTTTGATGGTGATGGTGATAGATTAATTGCTATCGATGAAAAGGGAAATATCGTAGATGGTGATCAAATTATGTTTATTATTGGTCAAGCTATGAGTAAGAATCAGGAATTAAATAATAATATGATTGTTTCTACAGTTATGAGTAACTTAGGTTTCTATAAAGCACTTGAGAATGAAGGTATCCAATCAAATAAAACAAAAGTTGGAGATCGTTATGTTGTTGAGGAGATGAGACGTGGTAACTATAATCTTGGTGGAGAGCAATCAGGTCATATTGTATTAATGGATTATAATACAACGGGTGATGGCTTGTTAACAGGTGTACAACTTGCAAGTATCATTAAAATGACTGGTAAAAGCTTGAGTCAACTTACAAGTCAAATGAAGAAATATCCTCAATCATTAGTCAACGTTCGTGTTACTGATAAATATCGTGTTGAAGAGAATATAGATGTACAGGAAATAATGACTAAGGTTGAAGTTGAAATGAATGGAGAAGGCCGTATCTTAGTAAGACCATCAGGTACAGAACCCCTTGTTCGTGTAATGGTTGAAGCTGCGACAGATGAGGATGCGCAACGTTATGCCAATACAATTGCTGAAGTAGTCCAAGATAAAATGGGCTTAGACAATTAATATATTTTAAAGGAAAGAGACTGAGACATAAATAGATGCCTCAGTCTCTTTCTTAATAGAGTAGTAGATGTTATTGTATTGAAAATAGTTTAATATTATATAAGCTAAGGCACATGTATAAGACTACTAGAATGATTAATGATTACATGAGCTAAGCTCATGCATAAGAACTACTAGAATGATTAAGGATTACACGAGCTAAGCTCATGCATAAGAACTACTAATTCACATAAAATGTGAAAGTAGTTCTAAAAAGTGGCTCTAAAAATAATTTTGATATAAAAAAGCACGAATAGGCTGAATTAAGCTTATCCGTGCTTTTTTAATTATAGATTAATTTTACAATACATTATATTCTTTTACTATTTCTGAAGTTAATTGATCATCTGTTTTAGCAAATGATTTCAAGAAGCCTTCTACACCATGTTTATCAATGTACTCATTTTTTTCAACTGTTTCTTGATCATTGGTATCATCATATTTTAATAATAATGCCGCTGTTTTGATGAGTGCATCATGTTTCAAATTATTTTGGTATAAATAAGATAGTGGTTTAATGATTCTATCTTGTGGTCCGATTTTACGCATAGTGCCTCGTCCAACACGTGTTACTTCGTCTGATAAATTAGGGTTTTTGAAACGACCAATGATTTTATCAACGTATTGAGCTTGTTCACTTTCTGTAAAATTGAATTGTGTTGTAATATATTGACTTGTTTCTTTTAGAACATTTTCTAAACCATGTCTAATATTATCATCATTAACAGCATCTAATATTGTTGGTTGGCCATAAAATCTACCTGCATAAGCAAGATAAGCATGACCAGTGTTAACAGTGAGTAATTTACGTTCAATGTATGGCGTTAAATTGTCTACATATTTAATATGATCTAATTCTGGACCAAACCAAGCATCTTTTTCAATTACCCATTCGTAAAATGGTTCAACGATAACATCTAAAAGATTGTCATTTGTTTGTAAAGGAACGATGCGATCGACAGCAGAGTTTGCAAAGTGAATATGATCACCTAAAGGACCAGTGATATCTAAAATGGCATCTTTTAATGTATTTGTGGCCATTATTGCATTTTCACAAGCAACAATATTAACTGGCGTCTCTTTTTCCTTTAAATAAGGTGCAAATGATTTTGCAATAATAGGCAAGATATTAACGCCTACAGCAGTAGTAATTAAATCTGCTTCTAATACGGCTTGTTTTAGGCTTTCAGAAGGGCCACCTGAATTAATTGCATCGACATTATGCACACGTGTAGTTGTTTTTGCTTCATCTGCTAGGATGACATCATATTGATGTTCTTTATCTAAAGCATTTATAATTTCTTCGTTCACATCAGCAAAAGTAACTTTTACATCGTTATCCGCAAGAATATATCCAATAAAACCACGACCAATATTACCTGCACCAAAGTGTAATGCTTTCATTATGCTTCAGCCTCCTCAAAGACTTGTTTGATTTCTTCAGCAGATGATGCATTAATAATACGATCAACGTTTTCTTCTTCACTAAAAGTAATCGCAATTTTAGAAAGTAAATCTAAATGTTCGCCATCTTTACCAGCAATACCTACGACAACTTTAACTTCTTCACCTTCCCAATCGACACCTTCAGGAATTTGAATTAAAGTTAGACCAGATTTTAATACGCTTGTTTTAGCTTCATCTGTACCGTGTGGAATGGCTAAACCATTACCCATAAATGTAGATACAACTTGTTCACGATCTTTCATAGCTTGAATATAATCTTCAGTCACTGCACCGCTAGATACTAAGGCATGACCTGCTTTTTCAATAGCTTCGTTTTGATCCTTTACTGTTTGGTTAATAAAAATGTTTTCATTGCTAAATAATTCGCTCATTGTCTTCACTCCATATTTAATAAATTTTGTAATTGTATCAGATAACTTTGCTTCAATAAAACTTGAAGTTGTTCGGGTCTTTCCATAAATCCATCGATATTATCAAGATGCCCTACCATTTTTCCAGATATTTCACTTACCAATTGAGACATGGTGTCATCGGGAGGTACAAACATATTTAATAAATATCTCACGGATTGATTGCCATTTTGATTACTTTTAAGCACAATAGGCTCATTTAAAATCGTTATAAGTATGAATGGTTTTTTGATGATATCATTTTTTAAATGAGGTATAGCGATAGGGTAGGGTTCTAAAACAAACCCTTGACTGTCCATATGTTGCTTAATAAGTTCAGCGAATGACGGCCCATCCGTAATAATTTGATGTGATAATAATGTTGATGTTAAATACTGACTCCAATCTGATACCATTGTGTAGTCAATATTTACCGAATCGATAATTTCTAAACCTTTTCGTATATAATTTAGTTTGTCTTCAGGATTTAAAATATTATGATGCTTCGGTTCAATAGCTTGATGCTTAAATTGATGTTGCTGTGTATTTAAGAACGCTGCAACATGATTGATATCTGCATCAGGTAGTAGGGGATTTACTGTAATATAAGGGGTTGTAATATCGATATCTACAGTAGAAATAATTGCATCAAATTGTGATGTATCCATTTTTTTTAAATCACCCACAGAAGCCTGTGTAGTTTTTTGGATTTCGCTAAAGGTTTGTTGCAAACGCGTAGCAAGTAAACGACTCGTACCTATACCACTACTACATACGACCAGCACATTATATAAGTGAGCACCTTGGCTTTGAATAGCGCCACCAAAATGTAAAACAATAAATGCAATTTCACTATCTGGAAATGTAAAATCTGGCCAAGTTTGTAATAAGGCGCGATGTACACTTTCAAATAATCTCGGATATTTGTGCTTAATCATTTCAGTTAATGGATTATATGTTTCAATATTGGCATTTAATCTATTAATAGCTGGAATGATATGCAATTTTAAACCTTCGCTTAAAGTTTCAGTATCTTTAAATGTTTGGTGTGAAAAATGCGTGACTGACTGTATGAATTTTTCGATTTTTGATTCATCTTTACTGTCTTTAAATACTTCTGCAGATTCTTTTCGTTTTGCGCCGCGGAGGTGAATCGTAATAAAAGTCACTTCGGCTTGATTAAACTGAACCCCGTATATATGCTCAAGATGTAGTGCAAGCGCTTGTGCCACCTCATGTTCAAATGAATCTTTAACACTTTGATAAATATCGTCGTTCAATGCAACATACTGACCATTTAACATCCGATCAATACTTAAGACGATATGCACTGTAAGGGTTAAATAACTAGACTCAGTCAATGAGTAGGGCAATTGATCGAGATGGTCCATAAGAATTCGTTCAATTTGGAAAATCTTATCCATATCTACCATAGCTAGTTGGGATTGATTAATAGATTGATAAACAAAGTGATTTTCGATTACGGAATAAACACTGGTACTATTTAGGTTATTGACCATTAATTGACTTAATAATTCACGTTTTTTAGATTCTGCGCCATGTAATTGAATACCTTCTCCACGTTTTTTGTGTAAACGTAATTGATATAAATCAAGTTCCACATCGAGCTCATCTAAGAGTTTCGTTAGTGTTTGATTCGATACACCAATTTCTTGTGCCAATCCATATTGTTTAATAGGGGTATCAGATTGTATCAATGCATATAAAATGATTACTTTTTGTTCTTCTTGTGATAAATCTATGGTGTTTTCATGCAATAAGGCATGTTTCAGTGAAGATAGAGCACCTTCACTTGTATTGAGTTGTATGCCTTTTTTTGTGACGCGCTCTAATGCTATATCAAAATTAGATAGGAACGATTCAATTGATTTTAATTCTCTATGAATAGTACGAGAGGATACAGCTAAGTTTTGAGCAATGTCGTAAATTGTGACATATTGACCGTGATATTTAATTAACATTTCGATAATTTCTTTTTCACGTGTACTCAAAAACATAGCCATACCCTCCAGTATTGTTCTATATAGTGATTATTTATTATTTAAGATTTTCAAGTAATTCATCATATCTAGGAGAGTTTAAGAAATTATCTACAGAGATATGGATTGCATTTGGAACTTGTTTGATTGCTCTGTCAGTAAGTTTCTTCTGAGTGATAACAAGTTGTGCATCGCTAGGCAATTGATTGATTGCAGTATTTGTAACATTTACATCTTGGATGCCTGCTTTTTTAAATTTATTACGTAACATACTTGCACCCATAGCACTTGATCCCATACCAGCGTCACAAGCAAATATAACATGATTCACTTTACTATAATCATGTGCGTCTACATTTTCAGTATCATAATTATCTAACAATGCTTCTTCTGATTGTTCTTCATTATTTTCTGAAGTTGAAGTAGAAGCGGTAGTTGAAGTTGCATTATTATCTTCATTCCCTTTTAGCTTAGAAGATACACTTGATTTTTTCCCTTTTGAAGCTTCCATTTTTTCGGTAGCTGCTTCTAAGTCTTCTTCAGGCTCTTTTGTGAATTTCAAAATAAGTGCTGCCACGATAAATGATACGATTGCTGCTAAGAGTACACCAAGCACCATGTGTAAGAATTCACCTTTAGGCGCGTTCAACATATAAACGATGAATGAACCAGGTGAGGCAGGACTCTTGAAGCCGAAATCAAGTAATGAATAAGTTGCCACACCAGTCATACCACCTAAGATTACAGCGATAAATAATAAAGGACGCATTAATACGTATGGGAAGTAAATTTCATGAATACCACCTAAGAAGTGGATAATCCCTGCGCCATATGATGTTGCTTTTGCTGTACCTTTACCAAAAATCATATAAGCAACTAAAATACCAAGACCAGGTCCAGGGTTAGATTCAATTGTGTATAAGATAGATTGTCCAGCAGATGCTGCTTGATCTGCACCAAGTGGTGTGAAAACCCCATGGTTAATTGCATTGTTCAAGAAGACAATCTTAGCAGGTTCAACGATAATACTTACTAATGGAAGTAAATGTGCATGTACCAATGCTTCAACAGCAAGTGACAAGATATGCATAATAAATTCCATAATTGGAGCTAATATTTTAAATCCAACAATAGTCATGATGAATCCTAAGATACCAGCTGAGAAATTATTGAATAACATCTCAAAACCTTGTGGTGTTCTAGGTTGAATAAACTCATCTGTTTTCTTCATTAACCAACCTACAAGTGGTCCCATAATCATAGCACCAAGTAACATTGGTGTATCAGGTAATGCTACGATAACACCCATAGTTGCAACAGCAGCAATAATACCACCGCGCATTTCGTGAATTAAACGACCACCACTATATGCAATAAGCAAGGGAATTAAATATGAAATCATAGGTCCAGCTAATTCACTTAAATCTTTATTAGGCCACCAACCACCATCAATAAAGATTGCAGCGATAAAGCCCCATGCGATAAATGCACCGATATTCGGCATAATCATACTACTTAAAAATGAACCAAATGCCTGTACCTTACGTCCAAGACCTTTGTTTTCTTGCGTCTCTGTTTGTGACATAGAATTGCACCTCTTTTTCTCTTTTTATTTATAACTTTATTGTATGGGGGTACAGGGGAATAAACAATAGAAAGTAATTTCAAATTTGTCACAGTATCTTTGACAAGTTTGTGAATATAACTGGACACTTCATAAATATGGATATTACATGTTAAATGTCACAGATTAAGCACAAAGTTATTTTGTAAATAAATTGTTAATAAATTATTTGCATTAAGTAATAAGAACATTGTACAATTAATAATATTGATAGGAAGGAGGACAGTTTAAGCGTTAGTTCAATTAAAGCGCCTGTACAAGTGAAGAGGTTATGTGTTTGTAATTTAAGGTTTATAACAGAAATCTTAATAGACACGATAATCGAAGTTTGTAGACGAGGAGGGTAGTTATCGAACCATCGGCGGATGCTATCCCGGATGTGGCTCATTCGTTAACTTATTAAGGAAAACATTAGGGTAACCTGGTGCACAAAGTTAATAAGATAGCCAAAAATTAAATATAAAAATATACGGTGAATGAGATAACCATTGCCATCAAGGTATTTTCAATTTCTATATGATAAATATAGGGATAAGTCTGCCTTCGATGGTTTATATTAAATTGGACAGGTTCGAATTCGCTAGAAGTTCAATTATCTCTTCACCATTAAATTGGAGGAAATTTTAAAATGTGTGGAATTGTTGGATATATTGGGCAAGATAATGCCAAAGAATTATTATTAAAAGGTTTAGAAAAATTAGAATATAGAGGTTACGACTCAGCTGGTGTAGCAGTGGTAAATGATGAAGGTACTTCAGTATTCAAAGCAAAGGGTCGTATCGCAGAATTAAGAAAAGTTGCAGATAGTGAAGCTACTGACGGTAATGTAGGTATTGGTCATACACGTTGGGCTACACATGGTGTGCCAAATTATGAAAATTCACATCCGCATCAATCAACGACGGAACGTTTTACATTAGTTCATAATGGTGTAATTGAAAATTATGAAGAATTAAGAAACGAATACTTATCAGATGTATCATTTATTTCTGAAACAGATACAGAAGTCATTGTTCAACTTGTAGAATATTTCTCAAATAGTGGCCTTGATACAGAAGCAGCATTTACAAAAGTTGTTTCACTATTAGACGGTTCATACGCTTTAGGATTAATTGATAATGAAGATAAAGATACAATTTATGTAGCTAAAAATAAATCACCATTATTAATCGGTGTAGGTGATGACTTTAACGTTATTGCATCAGATGCAATTGCTATGTTACAAGTTACAAATCGTTATAAAGAAATTCATGACCATGAAATCGTTATTGTTAAACGTGACGAAGTCATTATCAAAAATCAAAAGGGTCAAGTTCAAGAAAGAGAAGCATATACTGCACAAATAGATGCAGCAGACGCAGAAAAAGGCGTTTATGATCACTATATGTTAAAAGAAATTCACGAACAACCTGCAGTGATGCGTCGTATTATCCAAGAGTACCAAGATGAAGAGGGTAACTTGAAGATGGATCCAGAAGTGATTAAAGATGTTGCCGAAGCAGATCGTATCTATATCATTGCTGCCGGAACAAGCTATCATGCTGGTTTAGTAGGTAAAGAATTTATTGAAAAATGGGCTGGTGTCCCTACAGAAGTGCATGTTTCTTCTGAGTTTGTATATAATACACCTTTACTTTCTGAGAACCCACTATTTATCTACATTTCTCAATCAGGAGAAACAGCAGATAGCCGTGCCGTGCTTGTTGAAACAAACCGCTTAGGTCATAAATCATTAACAATCACTAATGTAGCTGGTTCAACATTATCACGTGAATCAAATCATACATTATTGTTACATGCAGGTCCTGAAATTGCAGTAGCATCTACTAAAGCTTATACAGCACAAATTGCAGTATTATCTATCTTGTCACAAATCGTTGCTAAAGAGCATGGTAAAGATGTTGATGTAAGTTTATTACGTGAATTAGCAAAAGTAACAACTGCAATCGAAACAATCGTAGATGATGCAGATATTATGGAACAAATTGCAACAGATTTCTTAAAAACAACGCGTAATGCGTTCTTTATCGGTCGTACTGGAGACTACAATGTCAGTTTAGAAGGCGCATTAAAATTAAAAGAAATTTCGTACATTCAAGCTGAAGGATTTGCTGGTGGTGAATTAAAACACGGTACGATTGCTTTAATTGAAGAAGGTACACCAATTATTGCACTTGCTACACAAGAAAGAGTCAACTTGTCTATTCGTGGTAACGTTAAAGAAGTAGTTGCACGTGGTGCAAACCCATGTATTATTTCAATGGATGGCTTGAACAAAGAAGGCGATTCATATGTTATTCCACATGTGCACGAACTATTAACTCCATTAGTTTCAGTTGTTGCATTACAATTGATTTCATACTATGCAGCATTACACAGAGATTTAGATGTTGATAAACCACGTAACTTAGCTAAATCAGTAACAGTTGAATAAAGAGCATATGATTAACAGCTAATTAGTAGTGCTATTGTAATATCTAATTTAAATGCATGAAATCATATATTGTATAAATAGGGCAAGAATGAAATCAAACTTAAAGTTTTGATTTCATTCTTGTTCTTTTTTTATAATAAAAAATATGACTTTGATTTATATTTCAGTGATATACAGTGCAA
>OMJG01002159.1_pt1 | contig 9993 bp, 7 predicted proteins | sample 1646431 | NCBI WGS metagenome assembly OMJG01 (sample SAMN03771674, study PRJEB25209) | food metagenome | isolation source: Cotija cheese | place: Mexico:Jalisco,Michoacan | collected 2011-12-12 | reverse complement strand
TTGTTTCAAATTAAATATATGTACTTCTTTTTTGCTCATGAATTTAAACTAGTGGACCGCTTTCTTCAGGCTAAGGCAATTTTTCCATTAAAAAAATCGACTCAGTAAAACACTCAGTCGACTTTTTCATCTTCATGTGCTCGCGGTTTTATGCCTCGGTACGACGGTGGATTAACGTCCACAATAACGCGATGCCCGCGCCGATAAATAAAAGCGCAGGGATGACATTAGCTGCCGTGAACATCACAAACGCCATGGTCGCAAACAGGCCGCCGATCGAAAGGCCAATCCCCCATTGCTGCATCGCTGTCAGGCTGGCAAAGGAGGTACGGAAACCAAGCGCCAACAGCAACGACCCAACAAATGCAATGAGGCCAAATACGATATGTCCCAAAATCAACCAGTTAAACATTCTTTATCTCCTTTCTTGGTATCTTCACTATACGGAAAATGAGAGCGCTTGCCAATTACTTTTATTCAAAACTTGGCTTCATTCAACCGTCCATGTTCTAACCGCAGCGCGCGATCCCAAAATTGTTCAACATCTTGACGGTGTGAAATAACAATCAATGCGACTGTTAGTTGACGCAATCGCTGACTGAGGCTTTTTGCAGCTGCGGCATCTAAATTTGCGAAGGGCTCGTCTAATACCAAAATATTCCGTTGTGCCAAAAGTGCCCGTGCCAAACCAATCTTTTGTAATTCACCGGCCGAAACATTGGCTCTTGTCTGGCCATGAAGCGGCGTGGCGAGTCCTTCTGGCAAGCGCTGGACAAATGTCTGTAAATCAGTCTGGACTAACACTTCCGATAGTGCCGTCTGGCTTACATTGCGGCCAAGCGCGATGTTTTGCCGCAACGTATCATCAAACAAAGCCACCACTTGGGGTACAAAGCCGATGATGCGCGCAAGTTGGCGTGGAGCTTCAAGAGTAGCCGGTTCTATTTGGACACTGCCCGCTTGCGGTGATAAAAGCCCCAAGATAATTCGAATCAAAGTTGATTTACCGCCACCGCTTGGCCCTGTGATCAGAATCTTTTCATGTGCCGCCACATTTAGCTTTAGGTTCAATTGCGCCAAAACCGGCCGAGATGCATCTGGATACGTGTAAGTGATGTGTTTGAGAAGCAACTGTTGTACGGAGTTTTTCGGCTGGTGAGCTGAGGGCGCTTCTTGGCTTTCAGCAGCAATATTTCTCGACGCTGCTTGTACCGGCACAATTAACCCGAAGATTCTTTTAGCTGCAACTAGATTCCGTGATAACTGCGCGTACTGGCCTGGCATACTGTAAAACAACCAGGTAAAACTGGGCGTCAGCATTGCAAAAGCAGCAAATTGCCCGATGGAGATAAATTTGAAACCGACAAACAGTAATTCAACGCCCAAAATCACAATATCAACGAATAAGCCCAGTGCAAACCCCATGACAATCGTACCGGTTTGTTGCAAACCCATGCGATATTGGGAATCGGCAAAGCTTTGGTATGTTCGGCTAAATAGTTGCAAACCAAACTGTTCTTTTTGATAATCTTTTAGAAGCATACGTCCGGCGAGAATTTCCAACAGTGCTGCTTGCATCCGCGCATTTTCAGATTGTTGCGTGTCTTGTGCCTGGGTTAACCGACCGGCCATCACTTTAGGAATCAGCAAAGCCGTCAAGCACAACCCAATAATGATAAGCATCAACGGCCAGGAGCTTAACCAGCCAAATAGACTGGCAGCGAGAAATGAAAATAATCCGACTAAAATAGCCGTAACCGATTTGATCAACAAAGGTGCTGCTAGTGGCGCTTCGGTCGTCAAACCATTGAGTCGTTCATTTCGAGCTTCAAGATCGACTGCAACCGGTCCGTTCATTAGTGCTGCCATTAAGCGCGATTGCAGCGTTTGGGTGAGTTGATAATGTGCTTGCGTTTGCCAGCGTGCAATGAGCCTGCGACCACCGCTAATCACCCCTGCTGCCACAACAGCCATCATCATCAACGGCATGGTAAGTGCACCTCGCTGGGTCAACCGTTGAATCAACCGCGCTAACCCAAACTCAATTGCGGCACAAATCATGGCAATAATCCATAGTACTGGCACAATCCGCGTACTAAAAAGATGCCAAAACTGTTTTAATTCAGTCATCTTATTCACCCACCTTAATGATTTGATCAGCAGAAGTGACAAAATCAAACGTATGCGTGATCATCAAAATGCCGTGGGTGTGGGCAGCCTGTCGCAACACTTGCATCACTGCCATCTGGTTGGCAGCATCAATATCCGAGAACGGCTCATCCAAGACTAGCCACGGACGATTTGAAAGCAAGGCGCGGGCAATGCCGAATCGCCGCTGTTCACCCGGCGATAACTGTCCAGGCTGAAGAATCTGATTGAGGTCCTCAGCATATTTTCCCAACCCGAGTTTTTCCAGTAACGGTCTTATCTGAGGTGACGCAGCCTCCGTGTCCAAAAGCAAATTGGCCGTCACCGAAGCGGTAAACATCACGCTGCGTTGCGGGACAAATGCCATTAATTCAGCCGGGGTAACTTCATCTGCGGATCCCTGAAGCCTAATCTGACCAGATGTTGGCGTCAAATCGCCGAGGATCAATTTCATCAGCGTTGTTTTGCCAGCACCGTTTGCCCCAACGATAAAAGTGATCCCGCGATTATGGATCTCAAAATTCAATCCGCGTAATAATTGGCGCTCACTATGCGGATAATGAAAAGCAACCTGATCGCCTACGATAGTCAACAGTTGTGCCGAATTGACCTCGGAAGGCGCGATTTGAACTTTTGACGATCCCTGCAAGCGCGGCAAAATCCGGTTCAGTGAGGTCCGTTGTTGCGCGAGATAGCCAATGGTTGGTGCCAATCCTAAAAACGGCCACAGAATGGACCCCACCCCGGCATTCCAGGCTCCCAAAACACCGGCAACAGATTGATGCGTCAGTGGAAGCAAGCCAAACCCCAGCGCCAGTGTCAGCACCTCCGCCAAATAAATGCCGCCATTAAAAATACCTGCCAGCGCCCCGGTTGCGCCTGCCAGTTGCTGGATACTCGGTTGCGCTTCCTGAAAAATGGCCTGATGCCGCTGCCGAATATAACCAAAGACATTCAGATTACGAACCGGTTCAAAGTTTGCCAAAAAGTTATTGAAAAATCCCTTATGCCGATCATCCACCGCAATTAAACTGGTTTGTGCCTGATTTTGACGGCGAAATAAATGGCGCGACACCAAGGCAAATAAAAGCCCAAATCCAATGAAAGCCACGGCCAACTGCCAAGATTGTGTCGCGACATACACCAGTCCTAAACTAACTGTCATGCCAAAATCAACCAACGGCAGCACACCACTGTCCAAAAATTGCATCACATTCTGCGTATCCGTGATCAATAAATTCGTTGCCACACCTGCATCCGGTGCATCCTGCGCATCCCCCGCCAAGAAACTTGCCATCAACGCCCGGGCGACTGCCACACTCAAGCGTCGTTTTAACCGTTCCATGACAACGCCTGACAGCCAGTAGAGTCCGGTGTAGACCACTGTTGCCCCGAGCATGCCAGCAAAAACACCTACCAGCATCCCTGTGCGACCTGTTAATGCAGCGGTCAATCCCAGCTGAATCAACATCGAAATCGCCACATTAAACCCATCAATGGCAACCCGCAAAATGAATAATCCCAACAACCATCGTTTCTTCAAGGCACCGATTTGCATGATTGTTTGCATTGCATATCCCCTCGCTTCCTTCGACTGGCCAAACCAATCGAATCGACTACTTAGGACTGCACAATGGCAAACAAAAAGACGACCTCTCAGCCGCCTAACGTTAATCCAATTTTATGACCGACCGAAAGTCTACCTGCGAAGCGCATCAAAGAACCCTGCACCAAGCGCAGCCCCGACATTAAGTTTTGATGGGGTAAATCGGTCTTTGATCCGCATTGGAAAAAGCCTCCGTTCGACTTGTTATTTTATGATGCAATAGTACCAATTATTTGGTCAAAAGGCAACGAAGAAGGTTTGTCATTTAAAAAAATCTACGGTGAGTTTACAAACATTCACATGCTGTGCGTGCCTTTTAACGTTATTGACTAGCTCACTGCGGTTAGACAAAAACGACACTGACAACGAAATTACCATCGCCAGTGTCGTCTAATTTACTTATTTTCTAATACTGCCGCGAATAACTAGCAAGTAGCGCCACTCATCATAATGCCCTTCTTAAACGCTGCCAGCACATCTGAACCCTTAGCAATTCGAACGCTTCCGTCCAAATAAGCATGAGCGTCATCTTTGATACTGATCGCACCTTGCTTAAAGTCCATCGCCAAGCCGTTTGCAAAGAAAATCATGTCATAGTCGGAAGTGTAAAGCTGCAACCCGGCATCATTTTCCAACTTCACTTGATAATCCGGATCCGGTTCATCAAGGACAATTAACGAAAACTTTGTGCCGATACTGCAGGCCCCGCCTTGTAAGGAATACCGCCCGCCGCCATCATCAGCAATCAACAACAGAATCTTCTGGTCAAAATGCTTCTTCTTCATCAAATCAACAAACGACTGCGATAACTTGATCGTTGCCATCATACCGTCACCTTTCCTGTTACTTACTTTTAGTGTGCCACTTTTTGTGAGGGAAATCAATTGTGTGCGAGGAAAATTACGTCAATTGCTCAACCTGATGACACGCTTGATCAAAGAATTTAATCGCATCCGGAGCCTTATCAACAGCCACCAATAGGCCTTTTAACAACCACAAGCGCACCGTTGCTAAAAAAATTAACCGATCACCTTCACTAATACCAGCTAAACGGCAAAAACGCTCAGTATAGACAGATAGTGCGACTCCCTGCCTCGGCATAAAACCATGATAAAGGGCCGCAAAGTCCAAAAACCGCGGACCGCGACGAGTTTGCCCAAAGTCGATGACACCAACTTGCTTATTCGTCATTGTGAGCAAGTTCCACCGTCCTAAGTCGCCATGCACCCATGCTTCCTGAGCTTGGTCGAGCAAGAGCAGCGATTCTATCCGGGTACCCAAATGCACAAAAATTGCCGGCTGAGTTTGCTGCAACTTGGCATGCTGCTTTTGCCACAGTTGCTGCAATGGCTGCGGATCTTGTGGTTGCCAATCATATTCAAACTGATCTAAACCTTTCCGAATTTTTAGATAACAACTTAGTGCTGCCGCTAATGTAGGTGCAGAGGGATGGTGTTCCCAGAATCGCTGAACTTGATAAATTTTCTTGTTCACACTGATAAATGGTTGCTGAGCTTGTGTTAACAAAATTGCTGGCGTCAAGTGGCTATCAACGTCTTGAATAGCTTGTGTTAGCGCAAATTCAAGCAAAGCCTGTTCCGTACTGGGAACTGTTTTGACCAAAACCGGTCCCGATATTGTCTCAACTCGCCATGCCATGCTGCTTTTACCATTTGTCATTGGAATCGTTTTTGTGACATGACCAAGGTTATAAGCAAGGAGCACGCTTGATAAAGAATCCATTTGATCCCCTCCACTTTTTCAACTGATGGCTCACTAACAAGCTTTTCCGGTGAGATCGTTCACTTGTGACACTACCGGATGACGATTCCCTACAAAACCGTTAAAATATCAGTCTAAAGCTGCACGACAACCACGTCTAAGTTAGCATAGAATAATCGTACGCAGTCAGCAAATTCTTTTTTGGAAATGAGGCCAATGGGCATGAAACACCGCAACCGTTTATTTTGGCTGATCTTGCTTGTGGCAGGCGTTTTTCTGGTTTATAGCACCGAAAGTCCACTCCCGTTCACAACTCGCGAAACAGTGAAGGCCGGCATCGCCCAGGCATGGGCTACAACAACGCACACTGTTGGTAACTGGCTGCACGGCAATTCATCTGCGGACTCGGCCAGTCAAACCTCCTCCACCAGTCTTGCCTCAAGCACCACTAGCCAGGCAACTTCACGCTCGGCAAGTACGCCAGCAGGAGCCACCCCGGCCTTGAATATTGTCCAAGGCCGACACCTTAAGCGTACTTACTATTACCATTTTGACGCCAATTTACCGCAAGCAGAACACACTGTTTTCACCAATGCCGTGCGCGCTTACAACGCAACCGGTATTGTTAAGCTCATCCCCGGTCAAGGCAAAAGAAGCGACAATCAAATCACTTTTTCCAGTTATCAAAAAGACATGAGCCAAGCAAGTCTTGGTACCACTGAGCTTGGTGAAGGCGGGCCGACCATTATCGTGGAAACGCTAGGCGCACAGGTTACCGTTATCAACCATGCCCGCGCCAGTCTCAACCTCGCTTACCCATCACAATCCATTAATGCGGCCGTGGCCATGCATGAACTTGGCCACGCCCTCGGACTGGATCATAGCCAGTCGACTGATTCGGTGATGTATCCAGTCACGCGCGGGGTTACGCAACTATCTGATGGCGATATTGCAGGGCTCAAGGCGATTTATGCCCAATAAGCAGCCTGCTTGCTTACATGGAACCCAATTCTTGCTTTGGCTTTACTCACGCATATCTCAAAAAAGCTGTCAGAGCCTTCATATCAGCATTGAGGGTTCTGACAGTTTTTGCCTTATTAGTATTTGCCAGTTTTCAAAGTGCATGTTGACTTTGTTCTGTCTATAAAACCACCGCGGGAATCGGACCCGCGTGTAAAATGTTAAACTTCACAGCACCAGCGTGGTTAGCGATCGGTTTCGATCAGTGGTTCATCTTAATTGAAGGTTCCATCATTCCCGGTTGCAACAGCAGTTGAAGCGGCATAGAAATCACCTTCATCAACGACGTAAACGCCGATGACGATGTTCTTGTAGCCAGAGTTAATGATGTTTTGGTAGTGACCGCCTGTTTCACCGTGGTTGTTTTCTGGACGTTCATCCACAATGTATTGTTTGAACATCGCTTCCGCAATCAAAGTGCTCAGCTTATCGGCACTGCCATCGACATCCTTCTTCCAAAGCGAGGAAATTGAAATGTTCTCAGTATTTCGGCTCATGTAAGGCTCGCCTTTTTGATAGGTGACGGCTTCAGTACCACTTGCTGGTGCATTAACTGGCCGCGTGTGACTGAACTTGAACATAACTTCAACGGCGCGCGGTGCTTCCATCTCATAAGCTTTCGGATCTGAAGTTAAGGAAGTTTGAACATGACCGGTACGCTTCTGTTCACCATTGATCAGCACATTGAACTTCTTGATGACCGCCATGGTTAGATCTTTGTCCGTGTACTGTGCAGCTTGTTCAATCGAAACTTTCCGATCATTCTTTTCGATCTGCGTTTGAATCAGCTGCGTGGTAGCATCGTTGATACTCTTGATCGCGCCGATGATGGTTCCTGCAGCTTCCACATTGCGCCAAACATTTTTCGTCGTGATCGTCGTCGTTGTATCCCAAGTATTCGGATCCTTCGATACTGTTGTAATTGGCGTTGACGAAATCTTGACGTAACCGGTCTTGTCGGTCAAGGTATTGCCGCCTTCGTCTACGTCAACTTCTTTTGTGACGGTTTTGGCTTGTGGCTTGTGATACGTGCTTGTGTAGGTCACTGTTGTTGTCTTGTGACCATCACTAGTCGTTGACCAACTTGTAGCTGATCCTCCACCAATGTAAACATACCCATCAGTAGAAGTTAGCTCGTGGCCTTGATCATCAACGTTAACAAACTTATTGATGATTGTTTCGTTTGGATCGGTATTCTTTTTCCAAACGTTGGTCGTGGTGAAGGTTGTTGTCGATGAGCTTGGGTCTTCTTTAGACGTTTTTGAACTGTTAACAAGCGAGTAATTGTCAACACTAGTTAAAACGTTACCTGCTTCGTCCACATTGACGGTCTTGTTCACAATGGCTGGCGTTGTGACCTCGTTCTTCTTCCAAACAATCGTGGTCGTAACTGTTGTGGTGATGTTACCAGCATTATCCTTGGTATCTTCCGACTTACTGGAGCGAGAAACTTCTGTATAGCCAGCCGTGCTTGTCAAAACCTTGCCCGACTGATCCACGTTCACAGTCTTGTTGACCGTGGTATGCGTTGGCGTTTCCGTCTTCTTCCAAACAGTGGTTAATGTAACCGTCGTCGTGACATCGCCAGTCTTAGGATCGGTTGATTCAGCAACTTGTCTCGATACAGAAACTTTAGTATAGCCATCTGTGTTCGTTAACGCATTTCCGGACTGATCCACATTGACCGTTTTGTTAACTGTCTGATAGGCAATCTTATGATAAACATTGGTCGTTGTATAAGTCGTGATTGTGTCACCGTTGCTAGAAGTCTGAACCGACTTAACAGGCGTTCCGGCAGTGATGAGTTTGTACCCGTCCAAGTTGTTGAGCGTCTGGCCATTTTCGTCTTTGTTGATGGTGACTTTCTTGTCAGTGTTCTTTGGCACATAGATTGTTGGCAAAGTCTTCTTAGCGTCAGCAACTGATGTTTGAGCAGCTTCTACAGTCTGTTGATGGTCGGTTGTGTCGACTTTTTCAGACTTGGTTTTAGCAGCGGCCAAGTCTGTTTGAGCTGTTGCAGCATCATCTTGTGCCGTTGCCAAACGATCTTGCCACGTTGCAATTTGAGCGTTAAGCGTATCAATCGTTGTATCTAATTGGTTTACTTTGACCTTCAAATCAGCCAACTGAGCTTTAACGGTTTCTGCTTCTTGGCTGTTTTGACTCGTCACGGATGCGGGTAAAGCTTTCAAAGTTGTTTCAGCTTGGTCAAATTCATTTTGGGCTGTCGTAGCCTCATTTTTAACCGCATTAACCGCTTGGGTGGCTGCGGTTAATTTTTGTCCCGCTTGACTAGCTGTTTGCTTTGCTTGAGTCAGAGCTGTAGTTGCATCGGCTAACTGGCCTTCATAACTTGTCAGCTTTTGTTGTGCAACTGCCAACTGGGCTTTTGTTTCATTAACCTTTGATTGTGAATCTGGGTTGGTCTTCACTTGGTCTGCCAGCGTATTTAGTTGATTCTGCAAATCGCTCAGTTGTGTGGTGACGCTGTTGACTTGGGCTGTGCTCTGATCAACGGCGGCTTGTTTTGCAGCCACTGCCGCATTTGTCTGGTCAGCAGCTGTTTGTGCTTGCTGTGCTGCTGTTTGAGCGGCTTGAAGCTTTTCTTGCGTGGCCGTCACTTTAGCTTTGGCTGCATCAACTGCCCTTTGCGCCGCGGTTCGTTTGGCTTGCAACTGCGCCAATGTCTCCGTATTTTCGTTGTTCAACAAGGCGGTCAACTTAGCTTCTGCTTCACGTTGGGCTTTTTCGGCTGCTGCTTTTTCAGCTTCTGCTTTATCCTTCGCCGCTTGGATCGCTTCCAGTTGTTTTTGGAGGGCATCCTTATCGGTACTTCCAGGATTAGGTGTGACAGCAGGAGCAGATGACGCGCCACCAGTTGAAGTGCCGCCAGTTGATCCGCCAACTACAGTATATTTAGCCTCAGCTTGTTGCGCCGGTGTAAGGGTAGCCGGTTTTGCTGGATTTAAATTAAATGTTTGATTATTTCCCGAGACGTCTTGCGTCGTTACTGTCGCATTGTCACCACTACCTTGCAGGGATAACTTGGCGCCGGCATAAATCAAGTCCACGTTGGCAATCCGATTAATGGCTGCCAGTCGCGCTACTGATGTTGTGAAGCCGGTGTGATTCAGCGCTTCACTGATCGTTGAAAGCGTGTCACCCCATTGAATGTTGTAATTCGTCGAGCCCGTCCCGGAAGCTTTAATCTGTGCTTCGATTTGGCTTACTGGACGAACTTTCCAAACTCGGCCCTGATTGGTCGCTGTTTGCTGTGTTGCAGGCTGTTGGTCACTTGCATGCACCACTTGGCCCTGACTTGACAAGGCGATTCCTGCAGTCCCCATTGCAAAAAACGTTAATCCAATTGCCAACCAGCCATGATGCTTACTATGAACCAATGTCACCTTATGTTCGTTGTTCGTAAGCGCTGTCCAAAATTTTCGCCGCTTCGTTGTTCCCATTTGTACTCCTCCAAATCCTTTAATATTAAATAC
>OMJG01002158.1_pt1 | contig 9993 bp, 6 predicted proteins | sample 1646431 | NCBI WGS metagenome assembly OMJG01 (sample SAMN03771674, study PRJEB25209) | food metagenome | isolation source: Cotija cheese | place: Mexico:Jalisco,Michoacan | collected 2011-12-12 | reverse complement strand
GGTTAACCACAGTTTCAACAGTGAAATCTAAACTTTCAGCAAGTTCTTTTTGAGACACATCATGTTGGTATTGACCTACACCGATGGCTTTAGGTTCAATTTTTACCAATTCAGCTAATGGGTCTTGCAAGCGACGCGCGATAGATACGGCTGAACGTTCTTCAACATTATACTCAGGGAATTCTTCGCGTGCAATTTCACTAGCGGAATAAACTGAAGCGCCAGCTTCATTGACAATACTATAAACCAAGTCTAAGTCATTGTCTTGGATTTGTTCAGCAACAAACTGTTCAGACTCACGACTTGCTGTGCCGTTACCAATCGCAACCATTTCTACATGGTAAGTCTTGATTAACTCGATAAATTTTTTGCTGGCTTCAGCTTTTTTGTTGACCGGTGCATGCGGATAAATTACGGTTTTAGCTAATACTTTCCCAGTTACATCAACAACAGCTAACTTACAACCTGTTCTAAATGCTGGGTCTAATCCTAGAACCACACGACCTTTCAATGGTGGTTGCATTAATAAATTACCTAAGTTCGTTGAAAAAGTGGCAATTGCATGTGTTTCAGCTGTCTCAGTTAATTTAGAACGCAATTCTCTTTCAATAGAAGGTTTTAAGAAACGATCTAATGAATCTTGAATAGCCGCTTGGATTTCGCGCGTTGACACTGGGTGGCCTTTGATAAAACGGTGTACCAAGTGTTCAATGATTGGAAACTCATCAGCTTCAATAGAAACATTTAAAATCTTCAACTTTTCAGCCCGATTAATAGCTAATACCTGATAAGGTTTCACGTTTTGGATATTTTGGCTAAAATCATAATAAATTTCAAAGATAGCTTTTTCATCTTCTGCATTTTTACGTTTTAGACTGGTTAATTTACCTTCTTTTAAAGTATATTTGCGTAACCACAGACGAATATCTGCATCTTCTGCAATCCATTCTGCCATAATTTCATGTGCCCCATCCAAGGCCATTTTAGTGTCTTGAATTTCGTCATTTAAGAATTTCTCAGCTTCCGCTTGGACGTTACCAGTTGCTGGTGATGAAAATAACCATTTGGCAAGATCTTCTAAACCATTCTCTTTGGCAATAGTTGCCTTTGTACGACGTTTTTGTTTATAAGGCGCATAAAGGTCTTCAACCGTTTGTAAAACTGTCGCTTGTTTTATTTTGTTAGATAGGTCATCTGTTAATTTTCCTTGTTCTTCAATATTTGCAAGAACTGATGCCTTTCTTTCCTCCAATTGTTTCGTATATTGGTAAGCATGTTCAATTTCTCTAATTTGAACCTCGTCTAATGACTGCGTTACTTCCTTACGATAGCGAGCGATAAAAGGTACGGTATTGCCCTCTTCTAGCAATCCCAATACATTTTCAATTTGCTTTTTATTAAATGGTAAGCTTTGATTAATAATTTGAATGTAAGATGACTCCATATTCAACACCTTTCTTTTTTCACGAACAATCATTATACCCCAAAAATGGTACTTTTGCCATTCAACACATTTAGCCATCCTTTGTACAGTTTAATTTCAGTTAATTATTGCAATTCTATCTTAAATAAAATATAATTATCTTAACTTAAACAGTTCCATGAGGGAGTAATCAGCGATTATTGTATCGTGGCGGCGCCAACATATACGGCAGATATCTGCTGGTGCCGTCTTAAAAGATGAGACTTATGGCTACTTCTCTATTTGGAGGGTAGTCATAGGTCTTTTTTTGAAAGACAACCTCTGGATCTTGCTTTAGGGTTAATAATTTAAAGGATGGAGAGATGATTAATGTCAGAAGAAAAGAACAATCAGTCTTTCTTCACTCAAGATGCTGATATAGTCTTCACATCATTAAATTCTTCTACTGAAGGTTTATCTGATGCTGAAGCTGCCAGTCGCTTAGAGAAGAACGGACCGAACGAAATTAAAGAAGGTGAACGCAAGTCAACCTTACAAAAGTTCTTGGATCAATTTAAAGATTTAATGATTATTATCTTATTAATCGCTGCAGCACTTTCATTAATTTTAGAAGGTACTCACGGTTTGGTAGATGCAATTATTATTCTTGCGGTTGTATTAATTAATGCAATCATGGGTGTTGTTCAAGAAAATAAAGCTGAGGATGCTATTGACTCTCTTAAGAAAATGTCTTCACCTAAAGCAAACGTTCGTCGTGGTGGCGAAGTTAAAGCAATCGATTCTAAAGATATCGTTGTTGGTGATATTGTAATTCTTGAAGCTGGTGACGTTGTTCCTGCCGACTTACGTCTATTTAAAGCAAGTTCATTACAAATTGAAGAAGCTGCTTTAACTGGTGAATCTGTACCAGTTACTAAAGATACTGCCACTGTTGAAGGTGACGCTGGTATCGGTGACCGTTTAAATATGGGGTTCTCTTCTACTAACGTAACTTACGGTCGTGGTGAAGGTGTTGTAACTGCAACAGCTATGGATACTGAGGTTGGTAACATCGCTGAGATGTTAGAAAACGCTGAAGGTAAAACAACACCATTACAAGAGAACATGAACGGGTTAACTCGTTTCCTAACTTACGCTATTGTTATTATTGCCGTTGTTATTTTCTTCCTAGGTTTATTACGTGGATTTGACTGGATCACAATGCTATTAACTGCAATCTCAATTGCCGTTGCTGCCCTTCCAGAAGGTCTACCTGCTATCTCAACTATTATCCTTGCATTAGGTACTCAAAAAATGGCTGACCGTCGTGCCTTGGTACGTAAGTTACCAGCTGTTGAGACACTTGGTGGTACTGAAGTTATCTGTTCAGATAAAACTGGTACCCTAACTCAAAACAAGATGACTATCGAAAAAGTTTACTACAACGGTGAATTACACGATGCATCTGAAGACATTGACCATAACGAACCTGTTTTCCGAGTTATGAATATGGCCAATGACTCTACAATCGCTAAAGATGGTTCATTAGCTGGTGACCCTACTGAAACTGCAATGATTCAATTCGGTTTCGACAAAGGTTACGATGTTCGTGAAACAATCAAAGTTCAACCACGTGTCGGTGAAGTACCATTCGATTCAGATCGTAAAATGTCTACTACTGTTCACGAAACTTTAGGTGAAGAGCAATCACACGGTAAATATGTTTCAATGACCAAAGGTGCGCCTGACGTTATTATTGAAAAATGTACACACTACGTGAACAACGGCGAAATCTTACCATTAGATGACGCTGCTCGTAAGGAATTATTAGACGCTAACCACGGTATGGCTATCCAAGCATTACGTGTATTAGGTATGTCTTACCGTTACATTGATGAATTGCCTAGTGAATTCAACACAGAAACTTTAGAGCATGATTTAATCTTCGCTGGTATGGTTGGAGAAATTGACCCTGAGCGTCCAGAAGCTAAAGACTCTATCGCTACTGCAAAACAAGCGGGTATCCGTACTGTTATGATTACTGGTGACCACAAAGATACTGCCGCAGCTATCGCAGCTCGTTTAGGTATCATTGAAGAAGGTCAAGAAGAAGCAGTTACAACTGGTGCACACTTAAACGAAATGACTGATGAAGAATTAGCAGCAAATGTTGAACAATATTCAGTTTACGCACGTGTATCTCCGGAACATAAAGTTCGTATCGTATCTGCATGGCAATCACACGATAAAGTTGTTGCGATGACTGGTGACGGTGTTAATGACGCGCCTTCATTGAAACAAGCTGATATCGGTATTGGTATGGGTATCACCGGTACAGAAGTTTCTAAAGGTGCTTCTGACATGGTACTTGCTGATGACAACTTTGCGACAATCATCACTGCAATCGAAGAAGGACGTAAAGTATTCTCAAATATCCAAAAAGCAGTTCAATTCTTACTATCTGCTAACTTGGGTGAGGTTATGACTTTATTCGTTGCAACAATGCTTGGTTGGACAATCTTAGAACCTATCCATATCTTATGGATCAACTTAGTAACTGATACATTCCCTGCAATTGCATTAGGTCTTGAAGCAGCGGAATCCGATGTAATGGAACACAAACCTCGTGGGCGTTCTGGTAACTTATTATCAAATGGTGTATTACCATCAATTATTTACCAAGGCATCTATGAAGGTGCTGCAACATTATTTGTATTCTGGTACGGTCGTTACCAAATGGGTGTGCCATTGGAAGATGCAGAAGCTATGGCCTTTTTAACATTAGCATTCATCCAATTGTTCCACGCTTACAACTCTAAGTCAGTATTCAAGTCTCTATTCGCTTCAAATCCATTCGACAACAAGTGGTTAAACATCGCAGTATTAGCTTCAACAGTATTGATGTTAATTACTGTATTCGTACCAGGTCTAAACGACGCCTTCGGTACTATTCACTTGTTAGGTGACTCAATGGCTATGGAAATGTGGACTGTAGTTCTATTAGCTGCTGCTTCTGTAGTACTTTACGTAGAAATCGGTAAATTCATTATCCGTGCTACTGGTTGGGACGAAAAATTTGATGCTGGGTCAGAATTAAACAAATAATAATTTTATCTACTTGCTTTTTTAAGCTAAAAAGGGCTGTGACGCTTCCGTCATAGCCCTTTTACATTGTGTCATATGATCTGTTTTTCCTTAGTTTATCTCATTATATATCTTTGCAATTTTTGCTTGTTTACCTACCAAATTCTTGCTAAGATTAAATAAAAGTAAAAGATGTTATAACATTAAAGGTGGCTTTAGATGCGCAATACAATCAACAATCAACTACAACGATTTTTACTTCTATTCTTTGGTAAAACTGAAATTAAACCGTTATTCTTCTATACAGTAGCTAGCATCTTTATATTATTTGGATTAATTATTCAATCACCTAGCACTTTAATATCTGGCTATTGGACAATTCTCTTGTCTCCTAGTAATTTGATTACGGATTATTTTGAAGTTGGTGGAATAGGTGCAACTTTTTTTAACGTAGGAACTTTAACTCTAGCCAATACTTTTTTTATACATCGTAACGCCCCTAAAATTACTGGTCCACTTTTAGCTGCAATATTGACAGTTATGGGCTTTTCCTTCTTCGGGAAAAACTTATATAATTCGATACCGTTTCTAATTGGTACCTTTCTTTATAGCAAATATTCGGATACGCCGATTGCAAACCTAGTATTGGGTGCTCTTTTTTCTTCAGCTCTAAGCCCTGTAGTGTCTTTATTTACATTTGGGCAGGGGCTACCCATCTATATAGGTATGCCGGTTGGTATCGTGTCCGGGATAATGATTGGTTTCGTAATCCACCCAGTCTCATCTAGCTTTATACGATTTCATCAGGGATTTAATCTATATAATACTGGCTTCACTGCTGGTGTTATCGGATTACTGATTGCATCTATAATGCGGGTTTTTGAATTGCCGGCATCTTACGATATTGAACCCCAACAATTATCTAGTCCGCTCGTAACATGGTTTTTTATCGTTTTTTCACTTGTATTATTCTTATCTGGATTTATTTTGAATGATTATTCATTTAAGGGTTATATGAACTTGCGAAAATCTTCCGGACAACTAATCTCAGATATCGTGATTGAATTTGGTACCTCGATTACCCTGATGAATATGGGAATTCTTGGCGGGATTACCATTGCCTATGTCCACGTTGTCGGCGGTCAGTTGGAGGGGGCTGTTGTAGGTGGCGTGTTGACTGTTATGGGCTTTGCAGCTTTTGGTAAACACCCTTTCAATGTAATACCGATTATGACGGGGATTTACTTGATGCAAATTGCCATGCATATCGACAATCCGAATTCTACGAGCGCATTACTTGCAGCCCTATTCGGTACCACCCTAGCGCCAATTGCCGGACATTACGGTTGGGGCGCGGGCTTAATTGCTGGTGCCCTACACGCTGCTGTTGTCAATAATACGGGTCATGCCCATGCCGGATTGAACCTATACAATAATGGCTTCTCTGGAGGTTTTGTCGCAGCGTTCCTTGTCCCTATACTTGATGTCATAAAGGAGAGAATTAACGAACATGAGAGAATACGCAAAGGTTAATCGTATTGTATCAGAATTTATGAACTTATTTGATGATTATGAAATTAATAAATACCAAATGGAGCTATCCATCGCGGCCGATAAGCAATCTACGTCTGTAATTAAATTTGATGGAAAAAAAGCTAATCTTCCGCACTCTTTTGTTGATCAACTAAATGAGTTAAATGCTAAGAGACAACCAGAAATTGAATATTGTTATGAAGACCTTCTTGGTATCCGTAATGATACTTTTAATACAGAAATCTTAGCGGCAGCCATCGACTACGTAACCTTTGACGTAACTGAGACCGGCTTTCAAATCTATATAGAGCGCGTTTATCACTAAAAAATTGAATCAAGGAGAATGAATATATTTGCATCTAGGTCTATTTACATCCATACGAAAAGCGTCCATCAGGATTCCTGATCCCCGATGGACGCTTTTTTTGTATGCTATTAAATCTAGCGCATGGTGACGAATTCTTCTGCGCCTGTTGGATGAATGGCAATTGTTTGGTCGAATTGTTTCTTGGTTAAGCCTAAACGAACACCGACCGCAAAACCTTGCATCATTTCTTCTACGGCATAGCCAATCCCATGAACGCCTACAACCACTTCATCGTCGCCTTGGGTAATCAATTTCAACCGGGCTGGTTGGCGGTTTTCTGAAACTGCTGAATACATTGGCGTGAAGTTTGAAGTATACACTTTCACCTTGTCCGCACCAAATTTTTCTTTAGCTGCCTCTTCTGAATAGCCAATAGATCCGATTGCTGGGTGGGTAAAAATGACAGTTGGTACTGTGTCATAGTCTAATAAGTACGGGTCAGCACCGTTAAAAATGGTATCCGATAAGGTTCTACCGGTCATAATCGCTACCGGTGTTAATTCAACTTTCCCAATAACGTCACCAAAGGCGTATAAGCCTTCCACATTGGTATTATGGTAGGCATCCACTTTGATGTGTCCAGATTTTGTTAATTCAACATCTGTATTTTCCAAACCGATATTATCAGTATTTGGTGTACGTCCGATGGCGTAAATCACTTTTTCAGCATCAGCATGTTGGCCATTTTTAAAGTTTACACGAAGTGAACCATCAGCTAATTGTTCAATGGATTCAGGATCGCTTTCAGTCAGCAATTCAATGCCCGTTTTCTTCATTTCATCAACTAAGACTTCGATAATTGCTTGATCGTATCTTCTTAAAGGACGGTCATGTCGAACAGCTTGGCTTGTTTTGACACCTAGGCCATTTAATACACCCGCAAATTCGGTTGCCACATAACCTGCACCAATGATTAAGACGCTTTCTGGTAAAGTTTCCCATTCGAAAAAGTCGTCAGAAGTATCTACTAAATCAATACCCGGTAGGTCAATTAAACATGGACGGCCACCTGGAACGATGGCGATATGTGGGGCTGTATATTGAACGCCGTCAACCTCTACTGTGTGGTTGTCGATAAATTTCGCTTCACCCGCTAAATAATGGGTCCCACGAGATTTAAAACCAGATGCATAACCACCATGAATGCGGTCAATATAAGCATCTCTATTGGCTTTTAATACAGGGTAGTCAACTGGACCTTCTTCAGTGAAGTTTAGGCCATATGCAGAACCGTACTCGTTAATCTGGTCTCTGAGCATCGTGCCATGCCAAGAAATCTTCTTAGGTACACAACCTCTATTTACACAGGTACCGCCAACATCTCTTTTCTCGATAATTAAAGCTTTAGCCCCATATTCAGCGGCACGGTTTGCTGATGCGATACCAGCACTCCCACCACCGATACTTATATAATCATATCTTTCCATTCATCCCACTCTTTTCCAAAAATTTGTTTTTTCTTACGTTCTTCAGCTTCTTTAGCTTGTCGTTTTAAAAAGATTTGTCTCGCTTGATTGGTTTCAATCGCAATATCTTTCGTAAAATCGTCCACTTCATTTATTATTTCGTCAGTAGACGGCTCTATTGTCGTTGCTTGGATCGGCTCTAAATACACATAGGCATTCGTTTGTTTAGCTGGAATGACCGCATTGTATTTACCGTGATTGTCGTAAACTTTAAAATATAAATCATTTTGCTCGTCATAAGCGTAAGCATAGGCAATTAGCCAATGGTTTTTATAGGCCGAACCTAAATATTTTAAGGTACCAACGATGACTGGTGCTTGGTATTGATCAATTAACTTAGGCACTTCAATATCCGGTAACAAGCCTGATTTCGCACGGTAATTTTCGAAATTGAATACCGAATTTAAGCCTGTTTCCACATTCCAATAAAAAGTCCCATTATGTAGGTGGTAGTCGTCGACAACTTTTTTAAAGGCATTAATTAAGTCCTGTTTAGCCATCCAATGGTTGGTGTCCCTAAGCACTGTAAAGTGTGTTAATACCGCAGCACAATAGGTGCCACAGATACCTGGACTACCTTTGTTTATCCAAGACTTGTAAGGTTTAAAGGCCTTTTCATCAAGTCCGGTCCAAATGAGTTTTTCCATATCCGTCCCTCCAATCAATATAACTTATTATATCATTATTCAACCTATCTTTTAATTATAGTGCTTATAGAATAGAAATTCACTCCTTGCCCGCACCACAAATTAAAGGTCTTAAAAATCTGATAATATTGCAACCTATCCGTGTTTTCCCCGTGAATTGTTGCTATAATGATAACTATGATTACATTAGGGAGGTGTACTTTTGGTGAGTAAACCAGAAGCTCAACTAACCTGGCCAGTTCAATCATTACTGATCTCGATATTATTTATCAGTAACCTATTTCCATTTTATATGACCTTAGTCACTTTCGCTGTCATATTTATATTCTTATTCATGTTAGGCCTACTTGGTCCGCGCTACATTAAGCGAGAAGTTGCCACCTCAATATGGATATTTATTGCTTATTCAGCAGTGATTTCATTTATCTTTCAAAACTGGGCAGGATTAGGGATTTCGATTGCCTTTATACCAATCGCCATCTATTTTAACTATTATCAGCAAGTCATTCGACCCTATTACGTTGAAGAATTGTTGAACATTGCCTTAATTGGCTCATTTATCATCTTTATATTTGCAACCTTTGAATATTTAAATTGGGTACCAGAATGGGATTACAGTTTCATATCCCCAGAGATTAACCGCATCCACAACGGTCGGGCGGAAGCAACATTTGCCAACCCCAATTACTATGCCATGATGCTTGAATTCTTCTTCTTCATCGGCCTCTACAAAATGATGCGGACGACCAAATACCGGAAGAAATTCGTTTTCCTATTTATATCCTTATGCAACCTATTCGCGATCACCTATACCGGGACTCGTACCTCACTACTCGTGGTGATTGGGACACTCTTTGTATTCTATTTCGTATTAGGTTATAAAAAAATAGCAGTTGGGACATTTCTAACTGCCACGATTGGCACACTGATCGCTATCAAATTGGGTTTCCTTCCAAGATTTGAGGACTTAGGATTTGCTTTTGAAGACCGGTTTGTCATCTGGGAAATCGGCTTGAAAGGCTTAAGAGACAACTTTTGGTTTGGACAAGGGCCTTTGACTTATCTCAATGTCTGGCAAGACTACGGGGACAAATACACCCAACATGCCCATAATATTGTTCTAGACACCCTTCTTTCATACGGTGCCGTTGGGACTGGTATATTGTTACCTTCGCTGATTTCATTAGGCAAGAAGATTCATCAAATGCGGCAATATCCGATTTTACGACGTCGCTTAGCCTTGATTTGTAGTTTCTGCAGTATCGTTATCCTGCACGGCATGTTTGACTTGACCATTTTCTGGTTGCAAACAGCCTTCTTATTCCTGTTCGTTGTTCTATCTATCCATAACATGTACCATGAAGTTGAAACCAACCCAGAATTACAAGGCGAGGATAAAGACTATTCCAGAGACTAATCAACACATTTTAAAAAAATAAGGTTCTTTTACAAATAGTGTTGGTAAATAACTTCAAATATCGCGAATACGTTATT
>OMJG01002157.1_pt1 | contig 9994 bp, 8 predicted proteins | sample 1646431 | NCBI WGS metagenome assembly OMJG01 (sample SAMN03771674, study PRJEB25209) | food metagenome | isolation source: Cotija cheese | place: Mexico:Jalisco,Michoacan | collected 2011-12-12 | reverse complement strand
TCCAGGTCCCAGGGCGGTATCACCCGGACCGGCAACCAGCACGCCCGGCGCCTGCTGGTGGAGGCCGCCTGGCACCACAAGCCCGTCTACCGGCCCGGCAAGACCCTGCGGGACCGCTGGGAGCTGGCCCCGGCCCTGGTGGCCGAACGCGCCGATGCGGGCAACCGGCGCCTGCACCGGCGCTGGATGAACCTGGAAGCCCACAAGAAGCGTCACACGGTCGCCACGACGGCGATCGCCTGGGAGCTGGCCGGCTGGTGCTGGTCATTGGCGACCATGGACACCTGACCCCTGAACCCGTTCACAGGGCCCGGGTCCGGAGTCTGGGACGTGCACGCGTGCGCCGCCAGACCCGCGATTCGACTGTGAGCAGTCACCCCTCGCAAAAGGTGGCCACGCTCGACTTCAGACCAGCAACCCACTCCCGCCGCCGGAAACAGCGTCCTGCGGTAACCAACCCGCGCATATCAGACTGACCACGTGGTCGACACTTTGGCCTCGATAAGCACTTCAGAAGGATCACACGATGCGCGCTGTTCCTGCTCTTCGGTTCGACTGGCGGCTGGGCATGGATCGGATGCTGGGACCCGAACAGATGCGTTGGCTCCAATACACTTGCGTCGAGTTCAATACACGGCTATCGTTGGGGTCATGGCGCCATCTACCGCCACCGCCACGGGTCGGCCACACATGGCAGTTCCCGGGCGTCACCACTTCCACGGAAGGCATCAGGATGATCCCCATGCTCGACACGAAGGCCGGTCGCTCCTGGACCGGCGAGCATCTCACCCGCGGACAGGCCGCGTCTATGCTCAGCATCTCACCTGCCGGCGTCGACAAGCTCCTTCGCGCTGAGATGCTTCCCACCCCGATCCCTCGCGACCTTGTCGAGAGCTGGCGAGGCCGCACTGAACTGGTCGTCAAGGATGGGGCCCTCACAGTTCTGCGGGCCGACAGCATCACACCTGCCACTGAGGACCCCGAGCGGCCTTACATGGGCTACGCGACACACATGACCGATATCGAGATGACTCTCGCGTCGCTCCGCTGGTGGCGCACCGACCCCGACACCATCCTCGACAACGAGCTGTTCGTCGGCACCATCAGCACGATCCCGTACGCCCTCTGGCGCATTACGAAGAACGTGGGCACACGGGGATCCGGTACGTACGCCCGGCACGCCTTTGCCGGTCAGCTCATCGCCCGAGGCTACCCGAACACCCATGTGCCAATGACCAAGGACCCCGATCTCATCCAGGCCGCGCGCATGATTTTCGGCTCCCGTATCTACACCGAGTCTGGTGGCCCGATCGCGTACCTGACACCGGTCGTGGCTCGCTGACCTGATTCGGCGCGGCCTCTCCTGTCGGACCTGAACCAGCAAGAGAGGCATTGGCGTGTCTCGTAAACCATGCTGAATATCACCGCTCTGTGAAGCGCGCCTGTCCTAGGTCCCATACAAGCTGGTGAGTAAGATTGGGCTGTAGAGGGCTTGGAGGAGCCCGCCGGCGAGTGAGTCAAGATGCCTGCGAGCTGCGAGAGGAGCTGGCCGAGGCGCCGGAATAGTGCTTGACGATCGTGATGGATGGGGCTCCGGTCTGGGGCTGACGGGCTGAGTGCGGTGTAGGCCAAAGGCTTGGAGGAGGGCGACGCACGACTGCGGTCGTCCCATCTTGAAGGTGTCGCTCGCCTGGGGCATGGGGTCAGGCACGCGAGGACCCCCGCAACACTAGATGTAGTGCTCAGTGCCCACCGGATGTCCAGATGTTGATGTTGGTGGAACCTGTGCTAAAGTACCAACGGTCAGCAGTGCGCACTGATTGCGCCAGGTGCGAGATGTTGGAGGTGATTGATGTGGACCAGCTCCCGAACAATCTCGTGTACGGATATCACGGAACTACCAGCGACTTTGCAGAAGCCCACCTTAGGGACGGAATACCTTCGACGTCTTTCAGCGGCGATTGGCTGGGCCATGGATCCTATTTTTGGCAGGGGGACGTCGATCGAGCGACGGAATGGGCTGAACATAGCGCGGCGAAGTCAAGAAGTAATGGAAACCAATCTGAACCGGTTGTGCTCGAAGCGGTCATTGACCTTAGTGAGTGTCTAGATCTTACTAAGATCGCATATCGCGATGCTCTTCGGACGGTAGCTGATGATATTATTTCAGTCCTAGCTCCGCTTGAGCGTGAAGCTATACGACAAAACAAGGGACGCCGAGAGCTTGACTGCAAGGTTATCAACGCTTTTCTTTTTGATGCGGCTAACGGGGGAATGCCTCGTTTTACGACCGTGCGCGGCGTGTTCAGCGAGGGGGATCCCCTTTACTCTATTGACGAGAGGCGTCAATCGGGCATCTGCGATCGAGATCACATCCAAATTAATGTGGTCAACAAGATTGCAATTCGCTCCTTGTGCCGCGTTTGACTCCGGACGACGATACTGCATCGCTACTACGGCTATCGCGATGTGAGCACTTTCGTTCGCGATCTCGACGAGACGACTCTGAACGCTCGATGTTTCTGAGAGCCTGCACGATAGTACCGATGACCTTATTTCGTCGGGCGGGATCCTTGATTCCGTAGCTATCTAGAAGGTCAGCAGTTGCCTCTCCTGGCGTGAAGGTTACTTCTTCTGAAATCCTATAAGTCCTTGGTTCTTCGCTCACTTTGCAGCACCTCCTCTATGAATCTGTTTGTCTAATTGATATTAGACCACACAAGAAAAATATCCGTCGATCCTACCAGTGTTGCGGCATCTTGTCAAACTTCGCTCTCGGCCTGCGGCCACAATATCACGTAGTGATCGCGTGTATGGCGGTGTGGTGGGGGTTGTTGATTCTGTCCGGGCTGGAGTGACGCCTCACGATGCCCCCGGGGTGGGCCCAACGGGTCGCGGAGTGTGGCCAAAGTGTCGGACAAGTCGCATGACGGCGGTCTTCCCCATCCCGAACCGCTTGGCGGTCTCGCGGCTTGAGTATCCCGCGTCGTAGTAGACGACAACCTGAAGCTGCTGGGCAGTGGTGAGGTGCTGAGATATCTTGTGACGCACCGTGGGGGTACTGCTTCCTTCACCTGTGTCCCTGACGGCCTTGGGCTGCAACGTGGCACCTGAGGTGTCTAGACGTATGTGGCGGCCGATGGACGCCAGGGGGTAGCGGTTGTTCCAGCACTTCGTGACGAGGTCCAGGTGCGGGTGTTCCTGGCCCGGGGAGTGCAGACCGGCGGGGCCGTTCCGGAACTCACCGACAAGCAGGATGACATTCTGGACGCACTCCGCGGTCAGGGCCAGATGACCATGCGCGAACTGGCACAGGCCACCGGGCGCACCGTGTCGACACTGCGACCACAGGTCAGGGGCCTGGTGGAGGCGGGCCTGGTGGAGGCGACCGCTCCGGCGACCAGCAGGAAGAGGGCCTACCGTCTGCCGGAAGGGGGGAAGTACGGCGACCGATACTCCGTGACATACTGAGCCCCGGACACGGGGTGCGCGATCGGATGCGCTGAGAACACACCCGTGGAACCTGATCTAGTTCGGACTAGCGAAGGGATGTCCCGGTGACTTCTCCCACCCTGCCTCATGCGCTCGGGCACGTCGACGTGCCCCGGGTGCTCTCGATCGCCGGAACCGACCCCTCCGGGGGAGCCGGCACCGCGGCCGACATGAAATCCATCACCGCGGCCGGCGGCTACGGCATGACCGTGGTCACCTGCCTGGTGGCCCAGAACACGACCGGGGTGCGGGCGATCCACACCCCGCCTCTCGACTTCCTCGCCGCCCAGCTCGAGGCGGTCTCCGACGACGTCGCCGTCGACGCCGTCAAGACCGGAATGCTCGGCACCGCCGCGATCATCGGGACCGTCGGCTCCTGGCTCGACGCCCACCGCCCGCCGGTCCTGGTGGTCGACCCGGTCATGGTGGCCACCAGTGGCGACCGGCTGCTGGAGCCCGACGCCGAGGAGGCGATGCGAGAGTTCTGCCGGCGGGCCGACGTCGTCACCCCCAACATCCCCGAACTGGCGGTGCTGACCGGCGCCACCCCCGCCACCGACCAGCACGCCGCCGTCGCCCAGGCCCGCGAATGGGCCGCGGACACCGGCGTGGCCGTGATCGTGAAAACGGGGCACCTGGACTCGGCGCTCACCACCAACCTGTGGGTCGGCCCGGACGGGATCACCGCCGAGGCCCCCAGCAGACGGGTCGACACGACCAGCACCCACGGCACGGGCTGCTCGCTGTCCTCGGCCCTGGCCACCCGGCTGGGGGCCGGCGACAGCCCGCAGCGCGCACTGGCATGGACCACCGACTGGCTCCACGAGGCCATCGAGTACGGCGCCGCCCTGCACGTCGGCCGGGGCCACGGCCCCGTGGATCACGGTCACCGGGCCAGGCGTCTGGCCGCCGAGTTCGCGGCCGTGACAGCCGAGCCGGGATTCTTCGACCGGGAGTCATGGGTCGGAGTGGGAATCGAAGGAGAGACATGACCAAGGATCTGGACCTGCGCTGCTACCTGGTCACCTCGGGTCACGACCGGCACACCGTGGAGACGGCCGCCGCGGCGGCCGCCGCCGGGGCCGGGATGATCCAGGTGCGCTGCAAGGACGTCGGCACCGCCGAGCTGCTCGAACTGCTCACCGCCGTCGCCGAGGCCGTCCACCGCGCCGCCCCCAACACACGGGTGATCGTTGATGACCGCGCCGATGTGGCCTTCGCCGCCCGCCACGCCGGCGCCCCGGTCGCCGGCGTGCACCTGGGCTGGGACGACCTGCCCGTCGAGGCGGCCCGCGCCATGCTCGGACCCGACGCCGTCATCGGCATGACCACCGGCACCATGGAGCTCGTTCAGGGCGCCCAGGACCTCGCCGACTCCCTCGACTACATCGGCTGCGGGCCCTTCCGGCCCACCCCCACCAAGAACTCCGGGCGGACCCCGCTGGGCCTTGCGGGATACCCGCCCCTGGTCGCGGCCACCGAACTGCCGATGGTGGCGATCGGCGACGTGACCCCCTCCGACGCCCCCGATCTGGCCGCCACCGGGGTCGCCGGCCTCGCCCTGGTGCGGGCGATCATGGGCGCCGATGACCCGGCCGCCGTGGTCCACCAGGTGCTGAAGGCGTTCCCGGAGCCCCGATGAGCCGTCCGGTCCCGACGATCACTCCGGTGAGGGGCCCCGGCGACAACTTCTGCCCGAAATCGGGCCTCCAGCGAGTGATCGTCGGATCCGACGGTGTCGAATAGGCTGGGCGGCGGGGCCGCCGGCGTGGGCGGCCGGTGAATCTGAGGAGTCGACATGTCAGTCAAGGAACTCGCGGGAATCCCCGATCACGAGCGGACCGTTCCGGCCGAGGTCGCCGAACCCTGGTTCCAGGTGTCCGAGCAGGCCAAGCAACTCGAGGGCCTGTGCTTCGACCGGGCGGGCGACCTCTACTTCGTCGACGTCTTCGAGGGCAATGTCTACAAGCTGGCGCTGCCGTCCAAGGACCTGTCGATCGTCACCACGCTGACCGGCCAGAACCCCTCGGCTCTCAAGATCCACAAGGACGGACGGCTGTTCCTGTGCTGCCTGGCCAACATGCGCGACAACGGCTCGATCATCGCGATGGACCCCGACGGCTCCCACCAGGAGACGATCATCGCCGCTGACAAGGGCTTCGTCCCCGACGACATGGTCTTCGACTCCGACGGCGGGTTCTACTTCTCCGACTTCACCGGTCCGGCATTCGACCCCACCGGCGGCATCTACCACGTACCCGCCGACCTCTCGGAGATCACCCCGGTGGTGCCTCACCTGGCCACCCCCAACGGCCTGGCGCTGTCTCCCGACGAGCACAGGCTGTGGGTCACGGAGATGGCCGCCAATCGGCTGCACTGGATCCAGCTGGAGGACGACCGGGTCTCGATCCCTCCCTACGGCGCCTCGGTCCCGTTCACCTTCTCCGGCCTGGAGGGCCCCGACTCCTGCTCGGTGGACGCCGACGGCAACCTCTACGTCGCCATGTACGAGCAGGGACGGGTGCTGTGCTTCAGCGCGGAGGGGGTGCTCGTCAAGCAGATCCTGCTCCCCGACCGCGAGACCGGCCACAACCTGCGCTCCACCCACCCGATGCTCATTCCGGGGACCAGCACCCTGCTCATCTGCACCAACGACTTCGACGGCGACCAGGGCTCCTGGATCTTCGCCGCCGAGGGGCTGGGACAGGCGCACAACTCCTTCCAGTTCGCCTGATACCCGGGACGCTCCCGGCCCGCCGGCCGGGCCTCTCGATCGGCCCGGCCACTCCCTGGGCGGAGTGTGTGAATTACTGCACACGCCTGTGATTTCCCGGCGTGTCGGAGCTCTCGGCAGAGCCATCGCGATTACGGATCCTGAGACGAAAAAGCCTGTCATCCTCAGGTTCGGGGCCTGTCACAGGGCCATCCATAAGGGTTTTCTCCGGGTCCTGAGATCAAGCTGAGAGTGAGATAAACGTGATTCTGAGCTCTCGTCTGCTTACACTGGCACAGTGAAACCGCGCTGGATCCTGACGATTGCAGCGGCTATCACCATCGGGATAGCCGGTGTGGCGAGCGCTGTCGCAATCGGGACGCGCGACGTCAGCGATCACGGTGTGGCCGGGGAGACGGGGGCACCTCCGCTGTCCTCGAGGACCACCAGCGGCCAGGACGGGGGCGACTCCCCGGCCCCCTCCCAGGTGCGCAACATCCGTCTGGCGGCCACGAACAGCTCGAGCTTCACGATCGTGTGGAACGCGGGCGACACCGACGTCACCTCCCTCTACGAGGTCTCGGTGCAGAACGGGCCCACCAAGCGCGTCGGGGTGGAGAGGTTCAGCTACCCGTGGCTCGACGCCACGCGGGCCGTCATCACAGTGCGGGCGGTGAGCGCGGCGGGCATGTACAGCGCCCCGGCCTCCCTGACCATCACCCCCTCCTCGGTGCCGCAGAACCGGCCCGACGACTCCGCCCCGAAGACCACTCCCACCGGCGGCGATGGCGGCGAGGCCGGCCCCGGCGTCTCCCCCTCCGGCTCGGGGAAGACCTCGGATCCGGGCGACCGCGGCTCGCGGAACCCGGGGCGGACGCCGACCTCCAGCGAGGGCGACGGTGAGGGCTCCGGGAACACGGGCGGCGGCAGCGGATCCGGGTCCCGTCCCTCCACCCCGGGCGGATCCGGTGGCTCGGGATCCGGTGGTTCCAGTGGGACCTCACCCTCGGGCAAGCCCTCGAGCCCGCTCGAGACCCCGACCCCCAGCGAGCCCTCCTCCCCGGTCAGCACACCCACGCACCCGACCACCGCTCCCACGACCGCGCAGAGCTCGGGGGGCTCGGAGAAGACCCCCACCGACACGCCGGCCCCGACGCGGTCCACCGACGTTCAGTCCAGCCGGCCCACGATGTCCAGGGCCACGTCCCCGTCCTCGACCCCCTCGCAGCCCGACAGATACCCGGGCCCGACGAGCAGCAGCCCGGGCCCCACAGGTGACACCCCGACCGGCGGGGCCACGGGGTCCGGCTCTCCCAGCGGCGAATCCTCCTCGGTCCCGGCCTGATCCTCGTCGCCAGTACGACGAGAATCCCGCTCGACGGGCCTGTGCGTCTCGGCTGGGACGACATACCCCGTTGAGCGGGATTCTCGGCTACTGCGATCAGGCGGTGGGGGCCACGAGGGCCCCGTCACCGGTCACTTCGCACCTCATTTCACCAGCGCCGCCACCTCCGCATCGGTCAGCGCACGGTCCCAGATGCGGGTGCCGTCGAGGCCGCCGGTGAGGTAGTCCACCGAGTCGCCCTCCCACTGGCCGCGGCCCAGGGCCACGATGCCGGTGCTCGGCGAGGCTCCGTGAGCGTCCACCGTGCTGACGAGCTTGCCGTCGAGGTAGAGCTTCAGCTGCTGGGTCTCGGCGTCGCGCACACCCACCAGGTGGTACCACTTCCCCGTCTCCGCGGTCATCGACGCCACGGCGCGGGGGCCGCCGGCGAAGGAGAACGCGAACCCGTTGATCTCGGCCTGGTTGCCGTACTGCAGGAAGAAGGAGCTCTTCCCGTCGGCCCCGTCGGCGCTCACGAAGGTGGAGTAGGCGCCCTGGGCGGGTAGCTTGTCCAGCTTCACCCAGCTGGAGACCGAGTAGCTGGCCGTGGTGTCGAGCTGCTTGACGGTGGTCTGGGCCGACTGCTTCCCGGCCAGGGTCAGCGAGCGGCCGGAGCCATTGGCGCCGGTGCCCCAGGTGACGCCGTCACCCAGGTACAGGGTGTTGTCGAATTTCGTGGAGTCCTTGGCGATCGTGCCCGACCCCTCGTCCATCGACCATGAGGCGACGCCCTCCTTGCCACCGACCGGCTTGTGGTCGGTCGCAGCCCCGGAGCCGGCGCGGATCACCTGCTCATTGGCGGCACGCACCTTGGCCTTGTCCATCTTCTGCACCTGGCGGTCGTAGGTCCACAGGCCGTTGACCTCGCCCTCGACGTCGGTGGTCTGGGTGTAGACCGAACCGGACAGGTTGCTGCCGGCGGCCCTCACCAGGGCGGCGGTGTTCTTGACGTATGCGGCCGTCAGAGCCGCGGAGTCGGGCACCTCGCCGTACGGGTTCACCGATCCGCCGGGCCACACGTGGCCGGGGATCGACAGGGAGAACCCGCCGTGCTCGCCGTCGATGGCCGCCCTCTTCGCGTCGGGGGAGGGGAAGGCCGGTCCGGTGTACATGTGCCAGTCGATGACGTCACCGGCTCCGGAGTCGCCGTGGGAGTTGCAGCAGTTGACGCCGGAGTGGGCGTTGACCAGTCGGCTCGGGTCGAGCTTCTTGATGGTGGCCGCCAGTTCGGCGGTGCCCTCCTTGCTCCACTCGCCCCAGCCCTCGTTCATCGGGATGTAGCCGATGACCGAGGTGCTCCAGGAGTGCTGCTTGACGATCTCGGAGAGCTCCGCGTTGAACTGGTCGCGCGACGCCTGGGTGGCGTTTCCGCCGTTGTTGGCGGGGATGTCCTGCCACACCAGCATGCCCTGACGGTCGGCCTCGTAGTACCAGCGGGCCGGCTCCACCTTGATGTGCTTGCGGATGGTGTTGAAGCCGAACTCGCGGGTCTGCGTGATGTCCCACTTCAGCGCCTCATCGGTGGGGGCGGTGTAGACGCCGTCGGGCCAGTAGCCCTGGTCGAGGGTCGACAGCAGGAAGGTCTGGCGGCCGTTGAGCAGGATCTTGTTGACTCCGTTGACCTTGCCGATCGAGACAGTGCGCATCCCGGCGTAGCTGCTCACGACGTCCGACCCGGACTGGAGGGTGACGTTGTAGAGGTGCGGATCGTCGGGGCTCCACAGGTGCGGGCGGGCGATGGTGACATCGGCCCAGTCGCCGGCCTTGGCGGTGGCCCGGCCGACCACCCGGTGCCCGTCGCGCACGGTGACGGTGACCTGCTGGCCGGCGAGCTTCGTGCCGGTCGTCTGCACCTGCAGCTGGCTCTTGGCCAGGTCGGTGCGGTAGGAGACGTTGTCGATCGACGCCGTCGGGGTGGGCTCCATCCACACGGTCTGCCAGATCCCGGACGCCGGGGTGTAGAAGATGCCCGACGGGTTGGGGGTCTGCTTGCCGCGGGGCTGGTCGCCGGTGGTGTCGGTCACCTTGACGACGAGCTCGTTGGCGCCGCTCCTCAGGGCGTCTGTGGCGTCGGCGGTGAAGGCCTCGTAGCCGCCGGTGTGATGGGCGACCTGCTTGCCGTTGACGTAGACGGTGGCGTCGTAGTCCACCGCGCCGAAGTTGATGTTGAGGCGCTGATGGGTCCCGATCCGCCAGGACGCGGGCACCGTGAAGGTGCGCCGGTAGGCGAAGTAGTCCTCATGGCGTCCGATCCCCGAGAGGGTGGACTCCAAGGCGTAGGGGACGGTGACCCTCTCCTTGTAGTCGGTCCCCGAGGTGTTGACGGGTGCGGTGGCGTCCTTGCCGAGGGTGGCCAGGCCCCACTGCCCGTTGAGGTTCTTCCACTGGGTGCGCACCAGGTTGGG
>OMJG01002155.1_pt1 | contig 9996 bp, 12 predicted proteins | sample 1646431 | NCBI WGS metagenome assembly OMJG01 (sample SAMN03771674, study PRJEB25209) | food metagenome | isolation source: Cotija cheese | place: Mexico:Jalisco,Michoacan | collected 2011-12-12 | reverse complement strand
TAAGGAGTGAGTACAAATGACCTACACCCATCTTACAACAGACGAACTAGTAATCATAGAGTCTTATTTCAAAAATAATCAATCCGTTGCCAAAACTGCGCAATGCTTAGGACGTGCGCGACAAACGATTCATAACGTGTATCAATTTTTGAAAACTGGTGCTACGATACTGAACTACTATCAACAATACAAAGAAAACAAAAAACGCTGTGGTAGACGCTCGATTGCTTTACCAGAGGAACAAAAAGAATATGTTCAAAAGAGGGTTGTTCAAGGGTGGACACCGGATGTGATTGTCGGCCGCTCGGAAATGAAACTTGATTGTTCAGTTCGTACACTGTATCGAATGTTTCAAACTGGCGTATTTAATGTGCGTGATTTGCCTATGAAAGGCAAACGAAAACCAAATGGACACCAAGAAAAACGTGGGAAACAAGCTTTTCGGCGCAGTATACATGAGCGAATCAAGGAGCACCCAGAATTTGAAAACGAATTTGGCCATCTTGAAGGAGACACTATTGTCGGTCGAAAACACAAAAGTGCTGTTATTACATTGGTGGAACGTTTGTCAAAAGTGATTACTACATTGAAGCCAGCCGGTAGACAGGCAATGGACATTGAAAATCGAATTAATCATTGGTTTCAAACGGTTCCTAAACATCTGTTTAAATCAATTACGTTTGACTGTGGGAAAGAATTTTCAAATTGGAAAGCTATGGGAAATCAAAATGATATTGATATTTATTTTGCGGATCCAGGCACCCCGTCACAACGCGCTCTAAATGAACATTCAAATGGATTATTACGTCGTGATGGATTAGTTAAAGCCATGGACTTCAATGAAGTATCAGAATCATTTATTCAAGCTGTTGCTTCCAAACGAAATCACATCCCAAGAAAATCTCTAAAGTATCAAACACCGATGGAAATATTTTTGAGAAATATAAAACCAGATGATTTGTCTAACTTAATTTGACAATGAAATTTTAAAAGAACTATAAGATTAACCCCCCACTTGCCCCCACGCATAGTACGGAGGGAAAAATAATGGCAACATTTAAAAAATATAATAGAAAAGATGGCACTGAAGCATGGCAGTTTCAAGCCTATCTCGGTGTAAATTCTGCTACTGGTAAGCCTGTAAAGACTACTAGGCGCAATTTTAAGACAAAAAAAGAAGCCCAACCTGCGCTGCTAAGGCTTCAAGTGGACTTCGAGAACAACGAATTGCAAAAGGATTCTAAACAGACTTTTAAAGAAGTCTTTGAGTTGTGGCTTGAAACTTATCAAACGACTGTGAAAGAAGTAACGTTCATTAAAACAAAAATCAAGTTTGATAAGTGGATATTGCCAAAATATGGCCACATGAGAATAAAAGAAATTGACGTTTCCACCGCTCAAAAAATTGTCAATCACTGGGCAAAGACTACCGATTAGTATAGAGTGCTTCACTCTAGCGCTAGTCGTGTATTCAAGTATGCTATTAACCTAGGTATCATAGACCGTAACCCACTAGAGTATGTTCTAATGCCTAAACGTATCAAAGAAGCGCCACGAACTGAAAAAATCAAGGTATATACTAAGCAAGAATTAAAAGAGTTATTCCACTACTTAGACAATACCAAACCAAGCTACAATAACGATTTTAACAATATTCTGTTTCGTTTCTTGATTTATAGCGGCTGCCGTATCAGTGAAGCTCTAGCGCTTAATTGGTCGGATATTGATTTCAATAATCAAACGGTCACAATCAACAAGACACTAAGCCAAACGAAAAACGGTTATAAGGTATCTACCACTAAGACCGCTGCAAGTAATGCTACTTTGATTCTAGACGCTACAACAATCAATAAATTAAAGAAATGGCAAATAAACCAAAGAAAATATATGCTGACTTTGGGCATTACTGAACCAACTACAATTTTTTGTGGTATTTACAAACAGACTATAAACCACCATGCCAATATATGCACGTTTAATCACAATCACAAAAGAAGCTAATGTGCCATTCTTAGGAGTACATTCCACAAGACACACACGCTTCTCTTTTACTGGATAGCGGTGCAACAATGAAAGAAGTCCAAGAACGTTTACGGCATACAAAAATTTCTCAAACGCTAGATGTATATGGTCACTTAGCTAAAGAAACCAAAGAAAAAACGGTTGAGAAACTCGTAAAACATTTGAATTTTTAACTGATGGCATTCAATATGGCATTCAATAAGCAAATAAAAAAGGAGAAACCTTTTTGTATCAAGGTTTCTCCTACTTATTTCTATTCTGCTTCTTCTTCAGCCATGAACGTATTGAATACTTCTTCAATCATATCCCATTCTTGATCCGTTTCGATTTGTTGCAAGTCACCCTCCATACCGTCTTCTTTTTCAACGTAGGCATAGGCTAATAATTCTACATCCTCTTCTTCCGGCACACCTGCTGGATAAAGTAGGACGTAATTCCGACCAAATTCTTCTTGTCCATCAATCGTTAACAAGATTTCGTATAATGTTTCGTTGCCCTCGTCGTCAACTAGTGTAATGTGCTCATGTCCTTCGTGGTCATGATCATGTGTATGTTCTGTCATTTCGTTTCCCTCGTTTCTTATAATTCAAAGATTTTTTTGCCGCTACCATCCAGAAAATTTTGAAGTATCATCACTGCAGCTAGTTTATCGATGACTTTCTTTCGTTTTGCTCTGGATGCATTCGCTTGTTCAATTAGCATCCGCTCAGCTTGCACTGTCGTCAAACGCTCATCTTGATACGAAACAGGCAGACCAAATAGTTGTTCCAACTTTTCACCATAAGACATGGATGCTTCTGCTCTAGGGCCAATGGTATTATTCATATTTTTTGGTAAACCTACAACAAAATGACCAATCTCATATTGATCAGCTAGTTCCTTCACGCGATCAAATCCAAAATCACCTTCGTCTTCATTGATTTTGATGATTTCGATTCCTTGCGCTGTCCACCCCATCGGATCGCTGACTGCAATCCCAACAGTACGTGAACCCACATCTAATCCCATAATTCTCATTATAAATCGACTCCGTGATTCTTTAAATAATCTCGAATGAGAACTTCTAATAACTCATCTCGTTCATATCTACGAATCAAATTACGAGCATCTTGATAACGAGGAATGTAGGCAGGGTCGCCAGAGAGCAAATACCCTACGATTTGATTAATCGGATTGTATCCTTTTTCCTCTAACGCACGATAGACAACTGCTAATGTCTCACTCACTTCTCTTTTTCGATTATCGTCAAAATCAAAGCGAACTGTTTTATCTGTAAACCCCATGGTACAACACCTCTTTCATAAAAAAATCCGTTTCCTACTTACCTATTGTACTAAACATTTTTGCAAACTACAATTATATCTGGTTCAAACTAATAGAAAAATAATATTTTACTTGATTCTAGAACGAACGATAGACATATTCATTCTTTGGCGTCGCAATCTTGGTTATTTTTGATACATTTACAGTCGGCAAGTCGCGTTGCAAGTGTTCATAATAATCCAATTCAATCGTTCCTTCAACTTGAATCCATTCGTTGTCTTTAACCGTCGTTCCTTGTGGTAATATAATCCGCAGACCAAATACCCCAGAGTCTGCCACACAATGAATAATCCCAAAGCGAAACAGAAACGTACCTTGATTCTTTGGGGCATTAAAGATAAATCCTTCGTAGTGGATCTTGCGCCTAGTAAATTCACTCGGGTAGTTATAAATGAGCTCCATCACTTCTAGATAATTCTCATCCGTGACCGCTACTGTACCGGTCGAGCCATATTTTTCTTTTAATTTGTCCATTTGTTTTTGATAATCTTCTTTGTTGAAGTAAATACTTGTATTCGGTTGCAAATATTGTGTATTCATTTCGGGATCACCGACTGACTCTTTGCTTATCGGAAACTGAAAACCTTTTGCTTGAACGATGGTTGTATCCAAACTGACGGTAGGGAATAAAAAGCCCACCATTAACGGAATGCTGAGTAAACAATAGGCACCTATCTTTTGTTTTCGACTCATCACATGCGTATGATTGTGAAGATGCGGATGGCGATGCTCTTTGGGGTCATTTGTTACCCAAACATACAATTGAACCAATGCGAGGATAAAGGAAAGCACCATAGAAAGTATTGCTAAATACTGGTAATGGGTATTAATGAATTGATCTAATTTGCCAGTTAATTGCAAATACATCATTAGCTGACTATACCCTAACAAAATAAAAAACCGAATCATTGTCTACACCACCCATGCAAAAATCGTAACCAAACTTGCGATCACTAACACCAACTGAACGATAAATTTGCCACCAAAATATCGTTTCATCATCAACAAATTTTTAATATCTACCATTGGACCAAAAACCAAAAATGCAATAACTGGTGCCACACCAAACAAACTCAACAGACTCGCGCCAATAAAAGCATCTGCTTCTGAACACAACGACATCACAACAGCTAATACTAACATTACACCAATTGCTAATAATTTAGTGGAGCCTAATGTAAACATAACACTTGTCGGTAGGTACACCTGCAATGACGATGCGATTAACGCTCCAATTATCAAGTAGCGGCCTGTATCGAAAAATTCATCTAAGCTATGCTCTAGAAATTGAATGATTTTTTTACCTACACTTGTCTTCTTTTCGTTAGGCAGCGTGCAATCCTCATGGTGATGCCTATGCTTTTCTCTTTGCTCGTTGTGATGCGGTTCTTCTTTTAAAGGTGTCCCCTTATATAGATACGCTAACCAAAGCCCAACAACTAACGAGACAAAAATACTGCCGCCAACTCGTAAAAACACAAAGCGCCACGAATCACTGAATGCAATAAAGGTCGAAAAGACAACAATTGGATTGATGATTGGTGCCGTCAACATAAATGGAAAAGCGGTATATATGGGGACATCTTTTTTGACAAACTGATTGACAATCGGCACGATGCCACACTCACAAGATGGGAAAAAGACACCCATAAAAGAGCCTAGTAAAATCGCTAAAAAGCGATTTTTTGGTACATATTTTTTGACCACTTCGGGACTTAAAAATTCGTGGAGTAAGCCTGAAATCAGGCAACCTACTAAAACAAACGGCAATGCCTCGATGACCACAGACAAAAAAATCATACTCATTTGCGACAATGAGTTTGGGATTGATTGAAACATAAAACGGCTCCTTCATAAAAAATATCTCATAGGAATCTTACGTCTCACTAGAAAAAGAAACTAGTTATTTTATCAAAACTTTGGAAATAGTTAAGATTTAAAAAAACTGATCCTAAAGCGCTACTATGCAACACTTTAGGCTCAGTCTATCCATTAGTCTTCAGTTGTTTCATCAAAGGAAGGTTCGTTTGAATGTAGAAAATAAATCAGTGTTTGTAATTCATTGGTTAAGTCTACATTTTGGATTAGCACGCCTTCTGGAGCTGTGATACGCGCTGGCGTAAAGTTCAAAATCCCCTTAATCCCTGCGTCCACTAGAGTATTCACGACATCTTGAGATTTTTGCGCAGGAACAGTCAAAATCGCAATATCAATTTGTTGGATTTCGATTTGCTCTTTCATGTCGCTCATTGGGTAAACCGGTATACCATCGACAATTCTACCAACAATATCATCATTCACATCAAACGCAGCACTCACACGGATACTATTGCTTTGATGAAATTTGTATTTCAATAAGGCACTTCCCAAATTCCCAACCCCTACTAAGGCAACGTTGGTCATTTGATCGTCATTTAATGTTTTCGCAAAAAACTGCATCAAGTCTTGGACATCATAACCATATCCGCGCTTTCCTAACTCACCAAAGTAAGAAAAATCCCGACGAATCGTTGCGCTGTCAACTTGCACTGCTTCACTTAATTCAGTAGAAGACACTTTTTTCTTTCCTGCATTATTCAATATCCGTAAGTAACGGTAATACAAAGGCAAGCGTTTCGCTGTCGCCTTTGGAATTTGATTGTCTTTCAATTAAAACCCTCCATTTGTGAAAACTTCACTAGTACAAAATCCATCATACAAAATTCATCTTAAAAAGGCAATTTGATTGCTCAGAAACTTGCAACTTTCTAAAGAATGTTCGTCTCTCAAGTCGCGCTAATCTAGAAAATATGATAGACTAGTTTTGCGATAAATCCCTTTATTGTAGGGAATGCTATCTAATTAGACAATATTAATTAAAGTGGGGATCATATGATTTTATTACAAGTAGCGCAAATTGCACGTCTCTTTGGCGCAGATATATTGTTTCAAAATATACAAATGGAAATTGACAGCCACGCGCGGATAGGCTTAGTAGGCAGAAATGGCGCGGGAAAATCGACCTTGCTGAAAATCATCGCTGGTCTTGAAGAACCTGATCGAGGAACAATTTCAAAAAACAAACAAGCCACCCTTAGCTATTTGGCGCAAGATACTGGCTTGATTTCTGATAAGACGGTCTGGGAAGAGATGCTAGACGCCTTCTCTTCTGTTCGTAAAATGGAAGCTCGCATGCGCGAAGTCGAACTAGCCATTAGTCAAATATCACCCAGCGACTCGAACTACGCTCGGCTATTAAAAGAATACGATCAGCTACAACATGAATTTGCTGAAAAAAATGGGTATGGCTACGAAAATGAGATTCGGTCCGTCCTTCATGGCTTTCAATTTGATGCATCCTTTTATGACAAAGCCATTGCAACGTTGTCCGGTGGTCAAAAAACTAGATTAGCTTTAGCAAAATTACTCCTACAAAAACCAGATATCTTGATTCTTGATGAACCGACCAATCACTTAGACATCCCGACCTTGTCTTGGCTAGAGTCGTATCTGCAAGGATATAGTGGCGCCCTTTTGATTGTCTCGCATGACCGCTATTTTCTAGATAAAGTGGTCAATGAAGTCTATGAAATCAGTCGTCACAAAATGCGTCACTATAAGGGAAATTATAGCCGCTATTTAACGATGAAAGCCGAACAACTGACTAGCGAGATGAAGGCATATGAAAAGCAACAAGACCAAATAGCCAAACTTGAAGATTTCGTCGCACGTAATCTCGTACGTGCCTCTACTACTAAACGGGCCCAAAGCCGTCGCAAACAATTAGAAAAAATGGATCGCCTAGACCGTCCTCAAGGCGATGAAAAATCTGCTCATTTTTTATTTGCTATCGAAAAGCCCTCCGGTAATATCGTCTTACAAGTCGAAGATGGCGCCATTGGCTACGATGCCCAGCATGTATTGGCGGAGCCCATTCAACTTGATATCCGTAAAACGGAAGCTGTCGCACTAGTCGGACCAAACGGAATTGGGAAATCAACTCTTCTGAAATCCATTATCCATCAGTTGCCGTTCATCAGAGGAAAAGAACAACTAGGGACCAATGTAACGATTGGCTACTATGATCAAGGACAAGCAGACTTGCATTCTAATAAGACTATCTTGCAAGAACTATGGGACGAACATCCAACCACACCAGAAGTAGAAATTCGTAATGTCTTAGGCGGATTCTTGTTTTCTGGTCAAGATGTAGAAAAAACAATTCCTCTACTAAGTGGTGGTGAGAAAGCTCGGGTCGCCTTGGCGAAGCTAGCGATGAACCAAGAGAATTTTTTAATTTTGGATGAACCGACCAATCACCTAGATATCGATAACAAAGAGGTCCTCGAAAATGCCTTGATTGATTATGAGGGTACACTATTATTTGTTTCCCATGACCGATACTTCATTAATCGGGTCGCGACCAAAGTCGTGGAGCTTTCTGAAAATGGGACCAGAGTGTATCTAGGAGACTATGATTACTACTTAGAAAAGAAACAAGAAGAACGAGAATTGCAGGCTTTGTTGCAAGACGAGCAAGAAGAAGAGGTCAATCCTTCAGCAGGCAAGCAGTCGTTTCAATTGTCAAAAGAGCAGCAAAAACAACTTCGCCAAGCGCGCCGCAAAGTAGAGCAAATTGAAAACCAATTAGCAAAATTAGAGGATGACATCGCCAATTACCAGACTCAAATGGCCGATCCAGACATCCTCGATGATCATGTGCAGCTCCAAAAGCTAAATCAGCAATTAGAAGAAGCCCAAGAAGCACAAATGACCCTGCTAGAGGAATGGGAACAAGAGAGTCTGATATTAGAATCATTAGAAGAATAATCAAAACAATAGACTTGATAACAACTTGTTGACTGGTCTATTCTCTTGAGAACGGAGTAATTATGAAGCGATTCATTGGAACCAAACAGTTTTACCGCACCTTATTAACCATCGCCATTCCCGTGATGATTCAAAATGCCATCACGAACTTTGTCGGTTTATTAGATAATTTGATGGTCGGACAATTAGGAACAGCTGAAATGTCGGGCGTAGCCATCGTCAATCAGCTCATATTCGTCTTTAATTTAAGTATTTTTGGCATAGTCTCTGCCGGTAGTATCTTCGGTACACAATTTTATGGCAAGCGTGATTATCACGGAATGCGCGATGCCTTTCGCTTTAAAGTAATCGGCAATGCCATAATTTGCCTCATTGCTATGCTAGGCCTGTATACGTTTCGAGACTTTTTTATTTCTTTATACTTACACGGTAGCCCACGTTCACAGGAACTAGCCGTGGCACTAAAATCAGCCGAAGAATTTTTATTGATTCTCCTATTTAGCTTGCCATTTTTTGCCTGTTCACAAGCCTATGCTAGCTCCTTACGTGAGATGGGCAAGACGACAGTACCGATGTTTGCCAGTAGCATCGCTGTTGTAACCAATACCTTATTGAACTTTTTATTGATTTTCGGCTTGATGGGCTTTCCACGATTGGGTGTAGTAGGAGCGGGTATTTCCACATTAATTGCACGAATCATTGAATGTGCCATCACTGTCTTTTGGGTACACAAGCATGCAGCAACGACTCCATTTGTTCTCCATGCCTATCGTGAGTTTCACATTCCAAAGCAATTAATCAAAAATATTTTAAAAAAAGGATCGCCTCTGATGGCCAATGAAATTCTTTGGGCAATCGGACAAACACTTATCATGCAAGCTTACTCTGTGCGTGGTCTTTCCGTCATCGCATCCTTAAATATTTCATCAACTGTTTCAAATTTATTTAATATTGTTTATGTTGCATTAGGCAGCGCAGTGGCTGTAATGGTCGGGCAATTACTTGGAGCCAATCAAGCTGAGCAAGCCAAAGATACTGCTCGCAAGCTACTATTCTTTTCAGTTGTGAGCTGCCTAGTTACCGGCTTACTGATGTTTGTCATTGCCCCCTTCTTTCCAGAAATTTATCATACGGACCAGACCGTCAAGCGCTTAGCTAGCCAATTTATCGCCATCGCCGCACTGTGCATGCCGATGTACGCATTTAATCATGCAAGTTACTTTATACTTCGCTCTGGCGGCCAAACTTTTTTGACCTTTTTATTCGATAGTGTCTTTACTTGCTTCATCGTGCTCCCACTAGCCGTCCTTTTAAGTACTCATACTGCACTGTCCATTGTCCTAGTCTATCTCTTCTGCCAACTGGTAGAACTACTAAAAAGTGGCATTGGCTATCAGTTAATAAAATCAGGCAAGTGGATTCAAACAATTGTCCATGAAAATAATTAACGTATGACTAACAATGCATTCTTATAAAAAACTAGCACACTTCATGAAAATGAACCGCTCCGGGCAAGCAGTTAGGAAAAAATTGTTAGAATTTCACTCGAACTGGCCTTGCGAGGAGAGAAAGTCCCTCTCTCCTCTTACAGGTTAATAAAAAGACTTAAGCGACAGCCTTGCTTCTGATTTCCATCGGAGTGAGTCCGTCGTGTTTTATTGTGATTCGTGTGTGATTGTAGAAGTGAATATAGTCTTCCACGGCTGTGACCAAAGCTTCTCTAGTCAGTTATTCAGGTAGTAACGCTCTATTTTTAAAGTGCCCCAGAAGCTTTCGATTGGCTGGTTATCTAGACATTTCGAAACTCGTGACATACTTGCGGTAAATTTGTACGTATCTCTC
>OMJG01002153.1_pt1 | contig 10006 bp, 6 predicted proteins | sample 1646431 | NCBI WGS metagenome assembly OMJG01 (sample SAMN03771674, study PRJEB25209) | food metagenome | isolation source: Cotija cheese | place: Mexico:Jalisco,Michoacan | collected 2011-12-12 | reverse complement strand
TTCCTGATGCCTTTATTTCAAACGACTGGTTGAAACGATTGGACATTTTTTCCTTTCACTTGATTGGATCAGCGCCTGGGATTCTTGTTGGTTTTCTCATGCTAGTAGCTGGACGAGCTACTATTTCTCGGGTCAAAAAAGCCTACTGGTTGACCCTTGGCGTCATAGCATTTACCACCGTGTTCACAGTGTTAGATGATTTTTCAGTGTTTACAACCTGCTTTTTCATCGCACTATTAGTAATCGTGTTCTTCTCAAAGGAATATTACTCACGTGCTAGAATGCATTATTCATGGGAAGCTTTCACGATTGACGGTGCCATCTACTTCTCGCTAATCATTTTGTACGTCATTATAGGTATTCAGTACGTCCCAATTAAACATCACTTACACCTACCCAAAGCCTTTGTCGATTTTTACTTATTTCCGAATGATAAGACCTGGCTCACGAGTTTTGTCCTCATCCTAGCCATTGGCTTACTCATTTTTTGGATTTTCCGTTATCTTAGTAAGGGAATTTCGCCATTACTCGAAGAGATTGATCCCAAAAGAGTCCATAAAATCTTGAACGACTTTGGTGGTAATGAAACGAGTCACCTTGCCTTCACCAAAGATAAGTACATCTACTACTATCAAGATAGTAAGGGAGAGGATGTTGCTTTTCTAATCTTTCAAACATGCTCTAACAAATATATCGTGATGGGGGAGCCTTCTGGTGACCAAGCCTACTTTTCTAACTTGATCCAGTCTTTCCTTGATGACTGTGAGACAGAAGGTGTCCAGCCTCTCTTTTACGAAGTCAAAGAAAGCTTTGTGATGTATCTCCATGAATTTGGTTATGATTTTATCAAGATGGGTGAGGAAGGATACGTCGACTTAAAAAACTTTAGTTTAAAAGGGAAAAAGAATCGTGGTACACGCTCGATTATGAACCACTTCAGTGAGGATCTCATCACTTTTGAGGTGCTAATGCCACCTTTTTCAGATGAGCTATTTCTAAAACTCGATGCTATTTCAAATAATTGGTTGAATGGTAGACCCGAAAAAGGATTCTCAGTCGGCTTCTTCGACAAGGAATATCTGTCTCAAGCTCCCATAGCTGTTGTTAAAGATCGTGAAGGTGACATCATAGCATTCGCCAACATCATGCCTTCCTATACACCAGAAAGCATCTCAGTCGACCTGATGCGTCACCGTTTAGATGCACCAAATGGAACGATGGACTTTCTGTTTGTGTCGCTCTTTGAGCATTTTCAGGAACAAGGCTATTCTTCCTTTAACCTAGGCATGGCACCCTTCTCTAACGTTGGGCACTCTGAACAAAGTTTTTGGGAAGAACGATTAGGTTATTTTCTCTATGAATTTGGCAATAACTTCTATTCCTTTAAAGGCCTTCGTCAGTACAAAGAAAAATACGTTGCCTCTTGGATCCCTAAATATACCGTTTATAGTAAAAAAAGCTTCTTCTTTTACAACATGCTCCAGTTATTGATTGTGGTTGGCAAAAATAAGAACGAAAAAATCAGCTAGGTTCTAACTGATTTTTTTGCCCTTTTATACGGTTCAATTGAGTCATAGGATCTCCAAGGGTTATGTTTCATGGTAAAGCGATTCTATAGTTGCATAAGGTAAATCAAAGGATTCAGCAACTTCCTGCGACACTAATTTTCCATTATAACAATTGATGCCAAGACCAAGGCCAAGCGTCTGCCTAACCGCTTCTAAAAGTCCCTTTGATGCTATGGCTAACCCATAACGAAGTGTCGCATAGTTGAGTCCAATCGTTGACGTTCTGGGAACAGCACCTGGTATATTGGCTACACAATAATGCACGATATCGTCAACAATATAGGTAGGATCCTCATGCGTCGTTGGCCTGCTTGTTTCAGAACATCCACCTTGGTCAATAGCCACATCAACGAAAACTGAGCCAGCAGACATCTCTTTAAGATAAGACCGCTTGATCAACTTTGGTGCACTCTTACCAGGAATCAACACCGTACCAATGACGAGGTCAGCACCAATTACCGACTGCTTGATCGTGCTAGCAGTACTATACAGGGTTTGGACTGAAGTACCATATAGTGTGTCGATACGTGCTAATTTCGCTAGATCGACATCTAAGACAGTCACATTTGCGCCCATACCCACCGCTATATGACAGGCATTTAACCCTACATTTCCAGCACCAATAATAACAACTTTCGCCTTAGGGACTCCAGGGATGCCACTCAATAGAACACCTTTCCCACCAGATTGTGTTTCCAAACAATTAGCACCTACCTGAACACTCAATCGACCAGCAATCTCAGACATCGGCTTTAGTAATGGTAACTCCCCATTGCTATCGCGAATGGTCTCATAGGCTACTGCTATACATTTTTTCTCCAGCAAAATAGTTAACAACTCGCGATTTGCCGCTAAATGGAGATAGGTAAACAATATTTGATTCTCACGAATCAAGTCGTATTCCGATGACAGAGGCTCTTTTACTTTGACGATCATGTCACTTTTAGCCCAAACATCTTTCGCACTCGATACAATACTAGCACCAGCCTGAGAATAGAGTTCATTGGAAAAACCAGATCCTGTTCCTGCATTGTGCTCGATTAGAACTGTATGACCAGCTCTGACATAAGCCCTTGTCGCATCAGGCGTTAAGCCGACACGGTACTCTTGCGCTTTTACTTCCTTTACACTTCCCACAATCATGCCATCATCTCCTCTTTTGCATTTCGCCTGTCATGCCACTCCACTTATAAGTAAACGCTTTCTATACTTTTAGTATACGATAGCCAGTTTTATGACACAAACAAAACCAATAGCTTCTTGCCATTATCCTTTATACCTTGCCCTGGTTAACCTAGTAGTAGCTAGTAAAAGACCATTGCACTACTGCACCATTTCACCATTGCACTTAACTATAGCCAGTTTCAAGAATCTGGTATAATGAAGTTAGAAAAGGAGATGGTAGCCATGAAAAGATTTAATTTCCTCGAACTATTCCTGTACATGATCTGTATCATTAGCTTTATCGTCGCCCTAGTCTCACTCGGTGGTTTGTTAGACAATTTGGGATCACTATTATTCCCTGACACTAGTTCAGATGGCGACTATTACAACAGTGCTTTATACGTGAAACGAGGCTTAGTCTCACAAATTCCAATGTTTTTCGTTGGCATCGGATTATTTTACTATACCATCAAAAAAGCGTTGGTTGTTCACAGAGAAGAACGCGAACTACGCGAAAAAGAAATCCCCGATAAAAAATAGGTTATTCAGTTCATGAAAAAAGTGTCATGGTAGACAATTACAATCTACCATGACACTTTTACTTTTCAGTGACAACCAACACTATCTCAAAAAGGCTAACTTTAAGAGACAGTGCGCTGGTTTACAAAAACTTTTATGACCGTCCCGATTACCGCTGAGATAGCGAGAAAGACTACAGTCCATAACAAAACATCCGACAACGTCCATCCAATGAACAAACCTACAACTAATCCTATGATCACCCAAAACCAAATAGAAGCATATGCCTGTTGCCGAACAAACACTGGTTGCCGATGTTCTCCAGGCTTTGGAACTGGCATAGCTTTCTTTGGTTCATTTTGATCTTTCTGATGATGTGCCTCTACCAGACTTTCTGGGGCATTTGGACGATCCTTGTCTTTTGAAATACTCATAATATGTCACCTCACTGACTTATCTGTTTGTAGCACAACCATGGCTTTAGTGACCTTTTAAACACTTGTAGTACCTACTTTGAGTATATTGAAGACAACTGAAAATCGCAATATTTTGAACTTACAGTCTATCCGTCATCAGATTATTGGATTAATTATTGGATGATAAGATAAAAAGAATTATTTAACTAATTGATTCAACACCAAAAAGAAATAGCATATTAAAAGAGGATTAAACGCTCAAAAACTAGAACGCTTAATCCTTTCATTATTTCTCTATTGAGATATGAACTAGAAACACCAAAATTTTACCGATCATTTTTAGCTCTTAAAGCGGACAAAATCGAGACTGTATCGATGACTTCTTGTAACGCGGCACCAAGTAATGCTGGAATAACGCCAAAACTAGCAACTAACATCAAAAATACACAAATAAAAATACCTATTAAAACGGATTGTTTTGCAATTTTCATGGTGTCCCGCGAAATGTTTACTGCTTCTGCAACTCTCCCCAAATCATCTCTTAAAATAACGGCATCTGCGCTTTCACTTGCTGCGGTAGAGCCATGTGCCCCCATTGCGATACCAACATCAGCGATTGATAATGCTGGAGCATCATTAACGCCATCGCCAACCATAATGACTGGTCTTTCAGAATCATTCACATTTTTTAAAATAGCAATTTTATCTTCTGGTAAACATTCAGAGTGGACGTTAGTGATTCCTACTTGTTTTGCAATTGTTTGAGCAATAGAATCTTTATCCCCAGTAATCAATGAAATATTATCAATACCCAATGCCTTTAATTTGTTGATTGTCTCTGGTGTCTCTTTACGAACGACATCTTTAAACGTGATCATCCCAATAAACTGATCATCCACAGAGACAAAAACAGCTGTTTCATCTGAAGATAGGTGACTTTCTGTATGTGCAAATCCTGCTTTCCCCACTTTAACAGATTTTCCATCTACAGTTGCTTTAATACCTTGACCAGTGACTTCTTCCAAGTCCTCACTTGGAAGCAACTTGATTTTCTCTTTCTTGGCGTCTGCAATCAATGAGCGAGATAAAATATGAGTTGACGCTTGTTCGGCACTTGCTGCTAATTGAATCACTGTATGACGGTCATAAGCTGAATCTGCTATCTCTACTCGATCCACAAATAATTGTCCAGCAGTAATCGTACCTGTTTTATCAAATGCAATCGTTTGAGCTCTTGCTAATTTTTCGATTGTCATTCCTGTTTTAACAACGATACCATGCCGACTTGATCGACTCATACCTGCTACTAGAGCTACTGGTGCTGCTAGAATCAGTGGACAAGGCGAGGCTACAACCATGACTTCTGCAAACCGAACAGGGTCTTTCGATAAGAACCACGCGACACCACCAATGAGATAAGCAACTAGTGTAAAAGGTACAGCGTAACGATCAGCTAATCGCACAAATTTAGCAGGTCGAGCAGCGGATTCTTTAACTAGTTTAACTAATAACTGATATTGACTGTCCTTTGCTTCTTTATATACTTTGACCGTCAATGCAGCGTCTCCATTTAAAGATCCTGACATTAACTCATCCCCAACCGTTTTATCGACAGGCTTTGATTCACCCGTTAAGGACGATTCATCAACAAAAGAACTTCCTTTTTCAACAGTAGCATCGACTGGGATCACTTCGCCCGGTTTGACTAGAATACGGTCGCCTATTTTAACTGTTTCTACTTTAACATCGGTCACCGTATCATCTGATAATAAATGAGCAGTTGTTGGTGTGTTATCTAATAATGCTTTTAACTCTTTACCCGCTTGCCGACTAGCATAATCTTCTAAACTATCACCACCAGTTAGCATAATCAATACAGTCAAACTTGCCCAATACTGACCTACAGCTAGCGTTGCAACAATAGCCGTGATTGCTAGAATATCAACACCATACTTCCCAGATTTCAATGTTTTGATCATTCCAATAAACATCGAAATAGTTGTGATTCCACCAATCAGTAAGATCAACCAAAAAGCAATTTTTGGTTGTTTAAAACCAAACTCTGCTATCAACGCTACGATTCCGACTGTAACCGTTATTATAAACTTTTTGAAATTAGACATTGCATCACCAAATCCTCGCCTTGTTTTTCTTTATTTCTATTTTAAGCCTTGTATAAATGAGAATCCAGCGAATGATAACGATAATCATTCTATTTTAAAAGAAAACAGTCCTCATTCAGTTACCGCCATAATTTTTACTTTTTTCCTATAATTACTACTAAAATTCACTCCAAATTTACCCCTCATAAATTATATTTTTTAGAATGATACTATTCTCATTGCCAGTGTATCTCCTAGCCTTCCCACTCCTTTGGTATCTCGGATCTTCATTTATCATAGAATAGAATAGAATAGAATAGTAACAGATCTAAGTTAGTAGCAGATCTAAGTTAGTAGCAGATCTAAACACAAAAACAGGAGTCTAGTTGTGATATCCTTCCTATATAGAACACTGTGTTTCCTTATCCTATATATGAGGGTATCGCAGAAACCAAGACTCCTGTTTTTTATCCTTACTTTCTTATCTATTCTACTTTACTCTTTTTCACCATTTAAACGAACAATTTCAATCAAGGTATCTCGTGCTTTTTCCATAGCCTCTAGTGTGATGAATTCAAACTGGCCATGAAAATTTTCTCCCCCAGTAAATATATTTGGAGTTGGGATTCCCTTCAAAGAAATCTTAGACCCATCTGTCCCACCTCTAAACGGTTCAACAACTGGTTCTATCCCTAGATTCTTCATCGCTGTTACGGCTAAATCCACGACTTCTGGATGTTTATCGATGACTTGTCTCATGTTATAGTACTGATCTTTGATCGTGTAGGTGATTCGTTCATGGTCTAATGATTGATTCAAATTATTGATAATATCAATCAGTATTTTTTTGCGCTCAGCAAACTGCTCACTATCATGGTCTCTTATAATATAGGAAAGTTCAGCCTTGCCATTACTACCCACAAAATCATGAAGGAAATAAAATCCTTCATACCCTCTCGTTTTTTCAGGCACTTCATCCTGTGGCAGTGCTTGATCAATCGCTTCTCCTAATTTAATCGCATTAACCAGTCGACCATAAGCCGTGCCGGTATGAACCGCCGTCCCTTGAATCTCAATATCAATCTTAGCAGCATTAAAGGTCTCATACTCAAAATGTCCTACACGACCACTATCAATTGTATAAGCAAAGGCGACCGGAAAATCAGCCACTTCAAAACGATCTGCTCCACGACCAATCTCCTCATCAGGACCAAAAGCAACCCAAATATCTCCCCGAGAGATCTCAGGATGATCACGATAATACTCAAGTAAACCAAGTATTTCCGCAATACCAGCCTTATCGTCTGCCCCAAGTAACGTATCACCACTTGTCGTGATTAGCGTTTCTCCCACATAATCAGACAAATCAGGAAATTCGCTTGTTCTAAGATAAACACCTAATTCCTTGTTGAGCAGGAGGTCATTCCCACGGTAGTTTTCCCAAACGATTGGTTGGATATTCTCAGCATTGTAGTCAGCTGTATCCAAGTGGGCTATAAAACCTATCGCTTCCTTGTCTGGCTGACCTGGTAGCCTTCCAATCACAAAGCAATTCTTATCATAAAAGCTGATATGATCTAAACCAATCTCTTTTAATCTTTCTTCGACCACATGAGCGAGTTCAATTTGCCCTTTAGTCGTTGGAATCGTCTCACTAGCTTCATCGGATCGCGTATTAATCTTCGCAAAGTTCAGAAAATCTGTTAACAGATTTGACACTCTCAGCACTCCTCGTAAAAAATATTTTGTGAGCACCCATTCGGTGCTGATTATAACCTAATCAATAATGATTTAAATAACGATTTAAATAACGATTTACTCGATATAAGCTGTTCTTAAATTGTAGTAATCGCCATAAGAATGGAGAACAATCCCTTTGACTTTCGTATTGATCAAGTAGCTAGCAGCACTTTGATACAATGGGACTTGACTGGCATCATCTTCTAATAAGATTTTCTCTGCAGCTTTGAAATCAGCAAAACTTGCATCGTCATCGTTTGCGTCCACTGTTATAGCTTTATCCACCAAGTCCGAGTATTCTTGATTGTCATAACCACCGTAATTATAAGACGATCCCGTCTTATACAGGTTGAAATAAGAATTGATCTCGCTGCTTCCAGCAATCCAGCCAGAGAGAGAGAGTTCATAATCTTTATCTTTCCGCAATTGATTAACATTGGCTGCTGGTTGAGGTTTTAAATCAATCGTCAATCCCTCTAAGTTCTCTTGTAACTGAGATTGGATATACTCTCCAACACGTTTATCTGTATCCGTATCTTTGATGATCAGGCTCAATGTCACACCATCTCCAACGACATCCTTTGCCTTTGCCCATTCTGACTTCGCTTCATCCAAGTCAAAGACATTGTATTCCCCACTGTATGCTCTAAAATCTTCACCAGTCTTACTATTGGCGTACAATCTTGCTGGTACTAAACCATTCAGTGGTGTTGACCCATCATTTAACACGCTATTAGCCAAGCCTTCTTTATCAATAGCTAAAGCAATTGCTTTTCTAACATGTACATTGCCTAAGGCTTCAACTGCTACTTTGTTGAAATCTAAAAAGACATTAGCCACTTCCGGTTCAGACACAAAGAAATCTTGGTCTTTATATTGACTAACATATTGCCCGCTGATCTTAGTCAAATCAATTTCATCACTCTCGAATAAACGGATACCTGTACTTTCCTCTTTCACAGTTGAACCGTTCACTTGATCTAGTTTAACTTCATCTGCGGCATAGTAATTGTCATTTTTCTTAAGCGTCCATGTTTCTGATGTTGAATCCCAATCGCTCAATGTAAATGGTCCTGAGTACAATAATGCGTCACTATTTTGACCATATTGATCACCTTGTTCCTCTACAAAGGCTTGGTGTTGAGGTGCAAGCCACGCAATCGAAATAACGGATAAGAACGATGGTTGTGGATTGACCAATTCAACCACAAACGTTTGATCATCTGGTGTTGATAAACCGATATCTTCGACTGACTTTTCACCATTTCGCACTTCTAAACTATTAACCACATTATCTAAAAGATAAGCATTTGGCCCAATCGTATCTGGATTAACCATTTTAGTCCAACTATACAAGAAATCTGCTGAAGTGATTGGATCACCATTACTCCACTTGATACCATCCTTCAAATGGAAAGTATACGTCTTTCCATCTTCACTGATATCCACAGATTCAGCTAACCCTGGAACTGGCTCACTCGTTTCATCTAAGCGATATAACCCTTCAAACAAATGCTGTGCTACCGTAAAAGTGACTTTATCTGTCGTTTGCGTTGTATCTAAAGTCGTCAACTGCGCTGGCAAACTGACCCTAATATCCCGCTTTGATTCCCCATTACCTCCGTCGCTCGACCCATTGCCATTTGAATTACCACACGCTGCAAGTGATACCGCAGCTACTACAGTTAATACTAACTTTTGCCATCTCTTCATTACAATTCCCCCATTAATTATTATTTCTCATTACCTTTAACCTACATTGAAATGCGTGATTCGAATGGTTCCAATAGATCTTCTATAAGACTCTTAATAAAGATTCTTTGTAAAGTCCTTTGCAAGGTTCTATGTAAAGTCCCTTGTAAGCTTCTATGTAAAGTCCTATGTAAAACTCTTTATATAAATCCTATTAAAATCCTATAAGGAGTTTTAAACGAGATTCATCTACTTAGTTCTACTAAGAATCTTGTCCCAAAAACAAAAAAGCTTTCGTCTTTAGATGTCACAGTTAACATCTAAGGACGAAAGCTAGTCATTTTTAAATGATCTTAGTTCGCGGTACCACCTTGATTTGCGTTGCTGATTGTTAACAGTCCAAACATTAATGACCGTTACAAATACCAAACACACACTCTTATCAGTACAATAATACTGAACTGCTATAACAGGCAGACCTGGACTATCTTAAACCATTCGGACAGTCAACTCAGAGACCATTTTCACATCACTCATCGATATCCCTTTCACCAGACAGGACTCTCTTTAATCGAATCATAACCCTACTTTTCTCATCAACGTCATTTATAATGTACTGTCATTAAATCACGTTGCGTATATCTTGTCAATCTAAACAGATGAACAACTAATCTTTCACCCGACAAACAACCTTATGAAAAGTAACTATACATCTTTTCTAGCAAGAATGAAGACCTTTAAGCCTTCCATTTCTTTTTATGTAATAAACTGAGATTGATCATATTGATAATGACAATGGTCAGCA
>OMJG01002152.1_pt1 | contig 10021 bp, 9 predicted proteins | sample 1646431 | NCBI WGS metagenome assembly OMJG01 (sample SAMN03771674, study PRJEB25209) | food metagenome | isolation source: Cotija cheese | place: Mexico:Jalisco,Michoacan | collected 2011-12-12 | reverse complement strand
TGCGTCCCGCCGTGCGGTATCTCAGCACGATCCCCGCATCTCAGCACGAATCCGGAGCGCCTCAGTCCGAGTCCCGCCGGGTGCGGGACCCGGGCCGGTCGTCCTCCTCCGGGTCCACCACCGGCAGCGCCTCGGTGAGCTCCTGGCGGATCTGCACCGGGATGGTGCTGGCCTTCGCGTAGGGCAGGCCCGTGGCCGCCAGCAGGTCCACGCTCAGCGGTCGGATCAGCATCACCAGGGACTCGCCCTGGTAGGTGCGCACCCCCAGGGCCGCCGGATCCAGGCGCTGGGCCACCCGGGTCAGGTCCGCCCGGGCGCGAGCGGAGAAGGCCTCCCGGGCCGTCGTCGAGCCGCCGGCGAAGGACGCCCCGATCAGGTCCACGGCCTCGGCCAGCTCCGTGAGGATCTCCTCCAGGGCCGCCACCGCCTGGGGCCGCAGCCGCACCGTGCGGATCACGGCGGTCAGGCGCCGGGCCAGCACCCGGGTGTTGCGCACCGCGTGATCCAGGGCGTCCAGGCAGCGCTCGTAGGCTTCGATCTCCTCCAGGCGGCCGCGCCGCAGCAGGGTGAACCGCGCCTGCTCCCGGCCCATCTTCAGCGCGGACTCCAGGGCCGTGATGCTGGGCTGGGTGCGCCGGCCGCGGCGCAGGGCGCGCTGGGCGCGCTCGGCGTCGTACCCGCCCAGGGCCGCCGCGATCTCGCGCAGCACCGCGGAGAACTCCCCGCTCAGCGTGCGGAAGCCCCGCCGGGCCTCCCGGCTGGGATCCCGCGGGGAGATCGCCATGATCGCCAGCGCGAAGCAGGCCCCCACGATGGCGTCCAGGCTGCGGGCGAAGGGCCCGTCCACCGACGGCGGGAGGATCACCACCAGCACGGACTGCAGGCCCATCTGGGTGGTGAAGATCGTGCCGTTGTCCAGGAAGCGGGCCAGCAGGATCGAGACCAGCAGGACGACGGAGGCCTGCACCAGGCCCTGCCCCAGCACGTGCATCAGCACATCGCCGACCGCGATGCCCAGGGTGCACCCCAGGGAGACCTCCAGGATGCGGCGCAGGTGCACGGATCCGTTCCCGTAGCCGAGGGAGACGATCGCGGCCGTGGCGGAGAACAGCGGGCCATGGTGGCCCAGCACGTGCTCGGCGAAGGCGTAGGCGCCGACCGCCGCGATCGTGATCTGCAGCGACTGCCCGAACCCCGCGCGCACCCGGCCCAGTCCCGTGCGGGTGCGCCGCCGGGCGTGGTCGAACACGGCGCCCGCGCGCCCGGCGATCCCGCTTCCGCTCATGCCCCCATGGTACGGAAACGACCCCCGCGCGGGGTCCGCTCGGGGGAGGGCGCGGCGCCCGAGTGTTCACCCGGCGTTCACCCGGGATCGGGCCTCGGGTCACCTGCCCTGCGTACGCTCGAGACCGCGGGCCCGGACCGGGCCCCGCACCACCATCGGTCCCCGCGCAACGGGGCGCACACCAGACCCATAGGGAGAAGAACCCACATGAAGATCTCGCGCATCGGCCGCTGGGCCGCCCTGGCCGCCGTCGGCTCCCTCGCCCTGACTGCCTGCGGCTCGGACGACGCCACCGGCTCCGGGGACTCCGGCTCGGCGGGCTCGGACTCCTCCGTGTCCGGGACCCTCTCCGGGGTCGGCGCCTCCTCCCAGCAGGCGGCCATGACCGCCTGGCAGTCCGGCTACCAGTCCGCCCACTCCGGGGCCACCGTCCAGTACTCCCCGGACGGCTCCGGCGCCGGGCGCGAGGCCTTCCTGGCCGGCGGGGCCAGCTTCGCCGGCTCCGACGTCCCCCTGACCGACGACGAGGTCCAGAAGGCCAAGTCCCAGTGCGGCGACGGCGGCGCCATGGACATCCCCGTCTACGTCTCCCCGATCTCCGTGGCCTTCAACCTCAAGGGCATCGACTCCCTGAACCTGGACGCCAAGACCATCGCGGAGATCTTCTCCGGCAAGATCACCCAGTGGAACGACCCGGCGATCGCGGATCAGAACGAGGGCACCGACCTGCCGGACACCAAGATCACCACCGTGCACCGCTCGGATGACTCCGGGACCACCAAGAACTTCACCGACTACCTCGCCGACGCCTCCCAGGGCGCCTGGACCGAGAAGGCCTCCGGCAACTGGCCCTCCGGGCTGTCCGGTGAGGCCAACAAGGGCACCTCCGGGGTCGTGTCCACCACCAAGACCACCGAAGGCGCGATCACCTACGCCGACTCCTCCGCCTTGGGGGACCTGGGCACCGCCAAGATCAAGGCCGGGAACGGCTACGTCTCCCACGAGGAGGAGAACGTCGCCCGCGCCGTGGAGAACGCCAAGCGCCTGGATGGCCGCTCCGAGCACGACATCGCCCTGGAGATCGACCACGAAGGCACCGACGGGGCCTACCCGATCGTGCTGGTCTCCTACCACATCATCTGCTCGGCCTACGACAAGCAGGAGACCGTGGACCAGGTCAAGGCCTTCGAGACCTACGTGACCTCCGAGGACGGGCAGAAGGCCGCCGCGGACGCCGCCCACTCCACCCCGCTGCCCCAGAAGCTGCGGGATGAGGCGAAGGCCGCCATCGACACCGTGAAGACCAAGTGAGCGCCAAGTCCTCCTCTCCGGCCCAGGACCGGATCTTCGCCGGGCTCGCCCTCGCGGCGGGCCTGGTGATCCTGGTCGTCCTGGCCGGCGTCGCCCTGTTCCTCGTGCTGCGCGCGAAGGATCTGGTGGGCACGCCGGCCGGGGACTTCACGGGCGGAGACGGCTTCATCGGCTACATCCGCCCGCTGGTGGCGGGCACCCTGATCAGCGCGCTGATCGCCCTGCTGATCGCCACCCCCGTGGGCATCGGCGTCGCCCTGTTCGTCTCCCACTACGCCCCGCGGCGCCTGGCCGCCCCGGTCGGCTACGTCATCGACCTGCTGGCCGCGATCCCCTCCGTCGTGTTCGGCGCCTGGGGTGCCTCCGTCCTGGCCCCCAAGATCGTGCCATTCTACGACTGGCTGGCCGATGAGCTGGGCTTCCTGCCGATCTTCGCCGGCCCGGCCTCGGCCACCGGCAAGACCATCCTCACCGCGAGCATCGTCCTGGGGATCATGATCCTGCCGATCATCACCTCGATGTGCCGGGAGATCTTCGCCCAGACGCCGGTCCTGCAGCAGGAGGCCGCCCTGGGTCTGGGTGCCACCCGGTGGGAGATGATCCGGATGACGGTGCTGCCCTTCGCCCGGGCGGGGATCGTCTCCTCCGTGATGCTCGGGCTGGGCCGGGCCCTCGGGGAGACCATGGCCGTGGCCCTGGTCCTGTCCGGCGGGGCCTTCAACCCCTCGCTGATCCAGTCCGGGAACCAGACCGTGGCCAGCGAGATCGCCCTGAACTTCCCGGAGGCCTACGGCATGCGGATGAACGAGCTGATCGCCGCCGGCCTGGTCCTGTTCCTCATCACCCTCGTCGTCAACATGCTGGCCCGCCTGGTCGTGGCCCGCTACCGGCACTTCTCGGGAGCCGACGCATGAACCAGCCCTCCACCGCCTCCCCGCAGCGCACCCAGCTGGGTCACCGGCTGAGGACCCGCACCGCCCCGGCCTGGCTGCCGTGGCTGATCGGGGTCCTCGCCGTGATCCTCGGGGCCGCCGCCTCCGCGCTGATCGGCTTCGGCATCGCCTCCTGGGCGATCTTCTCCGCGCTGATCCTGGTGATCGCGGGACCGCTGACCGTCGCCGGGATCGAGGGCCGACGCCGCGGGGCCGACGCCTTCGCCCGCTACCTCGTGTGGGGGGCCTTCCTGCTGGCCCTCGTCCCGCTCGTCTCGGTGCTGTGGGTCGTGCTCGCCCGGGGCCTGCCCGGGCTGAACGCGCACCTGCTGACCACCTCGATGGGCGGGGTCACCGGCGTCACGGACAACGCCGCGGCCGCCGGCGAGGGCCCCGTGTACGGCGGGGCCTACCACGCGATCGTCGGCACCCTGGTGATCACCTTCTGGGCCACCGTGATGTCCGTGCCGATCGGTCTGCTGACCGCGATCTACCTGACCGAGTACGGCGGGGCCACCCGCATCTCCCGGGCGATCGCCAAGACCATCACGTTCCTCGTGGACGTGATGACCGGCATCCCCTCGATCGTCGCCGGTCTGTTCGCGGCCGCGTTCTTCGTGCAGATCCTGGATGACCCCTCCGCGCGCTTCGGCTTCATCGCCTCCGTCGCCCTGTCCGTGCTGATGATCCCGACGGTCGTGCGCAGCGCGGAGGAGATGCTGCGGATCGTGCCCAACGAGCTGCGGGAGGCCTCCTACGCCCTGGGGGTGCGCAAGTGGCGCACCATCGTCAAGGTGGTCATCCCGACGGCGATCTCCGGGATCTCCTCGGGCGTGACCCTGGCGATCGCCCGCGTCATCGGGGAGACCGCCCCCATCCTGGTCACCGCCGGCTTCGTCACCACCATCAACTGGAACGCGTTCTCCGGCTGGATGACCACCCTGCCCACGTACATCTACTACCAGATCATGACCCCGACCTCGCCCACCAGCCCTCAGATCTCGGAGGGCCGGGCCTGGTCCGCGGCGCTGATCCTCATCGTCGTCGTCATGCTGCTGAACCTCGCCGCCCGGCTGATCGCCCGGATCTTCGCCCCGAAGTCCGGCCGCTGACGCCGCCCGCACCCGCCACCCAAGGAGAGCCTGCCCCGTGTCCAAGAGCATCGACGTCGAGCACCTGAACGTCTACTACGGCGACTTCCTGGCCGTGCAGGACGTGAGCATGCAGATCCGCGCCAGGTCCGTGACCGCGTTCATCGGCCCCTCCGGCTGCGGCAAGTCCACCTTCCTGCGCACCCTGAACCGGATGCACGAGGTCATCGCGGGGGCCCGGGTGGAAGGCTCGGTGCGCCTGGACGGGGAGGACCTCTACGGCAAGGGGGTGGACCCGGTGCGGGTGCGCTCCCAGGTCGGCATGGTCTTCCAGCGGCCCAACCCCTTCCCCACGATGTCCATCCGGGACAACGTGCTGGCGGGGGTGAAGCTGAACTCCCGGCGCCTGCCCAAGGCCCAGGCCGATGAGCTGGTGGAGTCCTCCCTGCGCTCGGCGAACCTGTGGGAGGAGGTCCGGGACCGGCTGGACAAGCCCGGGGCCGGGCTCTCGGGCGGTCAGCAGCAGCGGCTGTGCATCGCCCGGACCATCGCGGTGAAGCCGGACGTGATCCTCATGGACGAGCCCTGCTCGGCCCTGGACCCGATCTCCACCCTGGCCGTGGAGGATCTGATCCACGAGCTGAAGGAGGAGTACACGGTGGTGATCGTCACCCACAACATGCAGCAGGCCGCCCGCGTCTCGGACCGCACCGCGTTCTTCAACATCGCCGGCACCGGCAAGCCCGGCCGGCTCATCGAGTACGCCCCCACCCAGGAGATCTTCAACAACCCCAAGGAGCAGGCCACGGAGGACTACGTCTCCGGGCGCTTCGGCTGAGCGCTCAGCCCCCTCGGTGGGGCCTCCCTCTCACAGCAGCGGGGACAGCGCCAGCAGCAGCACCGCGGCCAGGACCGCGCAGGCCGGGACCGTGAGCACCCAGGTCAGCAGGATCTTCCCCGCGACCTGGGAGCGCACCGCGGTGAACCGCTGCGTGGACCCGGCCCCCAGCACGGCGGAGGCCGACAGGTGCGAGGAGGAGTACGGCTCCCGCAGCACCGCCCCGGTGCCGAGGCTGAGCAGGCTCGTCGTGGTCATCGCGACCGCCCCGCGGAACGGGTCCACCTGCACCATCCGGGTGGCCAGGGTGCGGGCGATCCGCCAGCCGCCGCCGAGGGTGCCCAGCACCATGAGCGCGCACAGCACCGCCCCGGCAGCCAGCGCCACGGCGCTGGGCGGGGTGATCCCGGCGCAGCCCAGCAGCAGCCCGCCCAGCAGCAGCAGCCGGTGGCCGAAGTACATGCCGTGGCTCAGGGAGACGACGGCGGCGCTCAGGCACAGCAGATAGCGGGAGCGATCGTTGACGGTGCGGGGGCTGGCGTGGCGCAGCAGCCGCACCAGCAGCACCGCCGCCAGCCAGGAGACCGCGTAGGCCAGCAGCGGGCCGGTCACCAGCGGCAGCCACACGGAGGCCAGCAGCTGGCTCGCGGCGTCGGCCGGGGCGTCCAGGTCCACGGCGCGGGCGGCCCACCCCGCCCCCAGCAGGGCCCCGATCAGGGCGTGGGTCGAGGAGGAGGGCATGGCCCGCCACCAGGTGGCCAGCTCCCACAGGATCGCGGTGGCCAGGACCGCCGTGAGCATCCCCAGCTCGTCGGTGCTGGAGGGGACCCGCAGCCAGTCGTGGGCGGTCTCCGGCAGCGTCGCCAGCCCCACCCCGAAGCCGATGGCGGTGCACACGGCGGCCAGGGCCAGCGCGGTCGTCGCGGTCAGGGCGCGGGTGCGCACGGCGACGGCGATCGCGTTGGGGGCGTCGTGGAAGCTGCCGATCACGGCGAAGCCCGCGAGCAGCAGCAGGCTCAGGGCGAGCAGGAGGGCCACCGGTCAGGACTCCTGCACGAGGATCCGGCCGACCTCGGTGGCCACCGCGCGCAGGTGGCGGGCCGCGGAGTCCAGCTTGTCCGCGAACTGCGCGGTCTGCTCGTAGCGGCGGGGCTTGAGGGATTCGATGAGGTCCGCCCGGTACAGGTCCCCGGTGCGGGTGGACTGCTTGGCCATGCGCAGCACCTCCACCCAGTACTCGTCCAGACCCTCCAGGTCGGACAGGTGGTGCATGGCCTCCGCGGTGAGGGAGGCCTGACGCTGGATGAGGTCCAGCAGGTCCGAGGCGCGGGAGGAGAACTGGTCCAGGCCGTTGATGACGATCGTGTGGGTCGCGGCCGCGAGATCCTCCCCCGCGGTGTTCAGGTGGTGGGCCAGCAGATACAGGTCCCCGCGGGGCAGGGCGGTGACGAAGGAGGAGCGCACGTCCGTCATCACCGCGAAGAACAGGTCCGTGCACCGGCCTTCGATGTCGAAGGCCTGCTCGAGCAGCTCGGGCCGGTCCTCCACGGGGGAGCCCATAGTGCGCGAGACCGCGGAGGCGGCGTCGATGACGAGATCGGCCATCTGGGAGAGCAGGGTCAGGGCCCGGTTCTCCTGGGGGAACAGTCGTAGTGCCACGCGGTGCTTCCGGCTTTCCGGTCGAGGGGTGGTCGGGGTGCCGCTACACCATAACCGGGCAAGGTTAACGACGACGGCCCGCCCCGGGGATTCGGGGCGGGCCGTCGGATGAGGAGGTGGGCACTGGACCGGGAGCGCCTCTCGGCGGAAGGCCGCTCGAAGCGGCTTGATGATGGAGCCCGGGGCTACCAGCGGCCCAGTGCCGCCCTTCCAGTCTGGTCCCGCACCGCGGGGGCTGTCAACGAGCCTGCGCGGTGCGGGGAGGGCCGCTCAGTAGGCCGTCGGGGCCTGGCGGGCGGCGGTGACCGCGCGGTACCAGGCGGAGGAGGGCTTCAGGAACAGGAGGATCACCCCGATGATGAAGACGATCGTCCCGATGCTGCCGAGGAGGCCGCCCGTCGCCAGGCTCGCGAGGACGCCCAGGGCGGAGAGGGCCGCGAAGACGAGCAGGACGATGCGCGCCCAGTTGCGTCCCTTGCCGGCGAACCACACGAACAGGGCTCCCACCGCACCCATGAGGATGTAGGCCACGAGCGCCGTGATCCGGGCCGCGCTTGCCATCGTGGAGACGGTGGTGGCATCGACGGTCTGGCCGTTGACCTGGGCCTGCTGGGTGTAGGTGGCTTCGAAGTCCAGGGTCAGGGCGGCGATGATGCCGAGGATCACGGTGAGCGCCAGCGAGATCCACAGGATCAGGAGGCCGGTGCGCACCTGCTGGGGCTTCTGCTGGAGCAGCTGGTCCACGGAGCCGGCGGCCTGAGGCTGACCGGCGTAGGCGGGGGCTCCGTACTGCGGGGCGCCCTGGCCGGTCTGGTACTGCGGGTAGCCCTGCTGGGGCTGGCCCTGGCCGTACTGCGGGGTGCCGCCGTCGGCGGGGTTCTGCTCGGGCTGCTGCGACATGATCGATGTGCTCCTTCGAAGGGGTCTCGGGGTGTGCGTCGTGCGTCTCGAGTGAAGTTGGTGTGCATCACCCATTCCACCAGATCACCGCGGGAAAGTCCCGCGGTGAGTCAGTAGCCGCGGCGCAGGACCTGCACGGTCTGGAACCACCGGGAGACCGACTTGGTCCACAGCATGAGCACCCCCACCAGGTAGGCGACCTCGGCGATCAGCGTCATCACCGAGCTGATCCAGAAGGCCGGGCCGGTGGCCTCCTGCATCAGGGTGTCGATCTCCGGGTTCTCGGCGGCCAGGACCGTTCCGATGACGGGCAGGGCGATGAGCGCGAAGAGCGAGGCCAGGGCCTGCAGCCCGGCGATGATCGCGAAGACCAGCGAACTCACCCGCGCCCAGTTGGCCCCGCGCAGGCACAGCCACAGGAAGGCCGCCCCCATCACGTAGACCCCCAGGCCCAGGACCGCGCCGATGACGCCGCCGGCCACCTCGAGGGCGCCGCCGGAGATGAGGTTCTCGTCGATCATGCTGACCAGGCTGCCCAGCAGGGCCAGTCCGCAGCCGATCCAGCCGATGAGCACCCCGGTGCGCAGCCGCTGCGGGGCGGGGCCCGCCTGCCGGACATCACCGGGCTGGGGCACATACCCTCCGGAACCGGTCGCATCGCCGTAGCGGGGGACGCCGCCGGGGGCCCCGCCCGGCTGGGCACCCTGCCCATAGACCGGTGCACCCTGACCATGCGTCGGCGCGCCCTGGCCGTAGCCGGGGGCCTGCTGGTACCCGGCGTGGCCCGGGGCGGGTGCCCCCGCGGCGGGCCCGCCCGCGGCGTCGGCGCCGTCCTGCGGGGCGTACTGGCCGTAGCGCGGTTGGGGACGGTCGCGGCTCGGGTCCTCGGGGGAAGAAGGGGGCTGGGTCATCTCATCCTCATTCGGTCGGGGCGGTCTGGGACCGGTGGTGGTGCATACCACCAGTTCACCAGAAAAACCGCGACGGCGCGCCCCGCCGGGGACGCGCCGTCGAGAGGAGGTCACGGGGTCGGAGCGCCGCCGTTGACGTCCAGCACTGAGCCGACCACGTAGCTGGACTCCGCAGAAGCCAGGTACACGTACGCCGGGGCGATCTCCACGGGGTGACCGGCACGGCCCAGCCAGGACTGCTGGCCGAAGCCGTCCAGCTTCGCATCGGGCTGCCCGTCGGTGACCTGCAGCGGCGTCCAGAAGGGCCCCGGAGCCACCGCGTTCACGCGGATCCCCTGCGGGGCCGCCTGCTGGGCCAGGGACTTGGTGAAGGCCTTGATCGCGGCCTTCGTCGCGGCGTAGTCCGGGAGCACGTCCGAGGGCTTGTAGGCCTGCACCGAGGTGGTGTTGATGATGGTCGACCCGGCCGGCATCACCCGCAGCGCCGCCCGGGACAGGGTGAACATCGCCTGCACGTTGAGGGCGAAGCTGCGATCCACCTGGTCATCGGTGAGCTCCTGGATGCTCTCGGACCAGAACTGCATGCCCGCGTTGTTGACCAGGATGTCCAGCCCGCCCAGCTCCTGAACGGCGGCCTCCACCAGCCCGTCCCGGTACGAGGCCTCCAGCAGATCCCCCGGCAGCAGCGCCGCGGTGCGGCCCTCCGCCCGGATCAGCTCGGCGACCGCCTGGGCGTCCTCCTCCTCATCCGGCAGGTAGGCGATCGCGACGTCGGCGCCCTCGCGGGCGAAGGCGATCGCCACGGCCGCGCCGATCCCGGAATCGCCCCCGGTGATCAGGGCCCGACGCCCGGGCAGGCGCCCCAGGCCCCGGTAGGTGCGCTCGCCGCGATCCGGCTTCGGCTCCAGGCGGGCATCCAGCCCGGGATTGGGCTGGTGCTGGGGATCCGGGTTCAGCTGCGGGTAGGCGGTCACCGGGTTCGCGAACTCCAGCTGGGAGGCCACGGGGGGGCGCTGCTCATCGGTCATGCTCTGCTCCTTATGTTGAGGGCCCGGGGTCACCGGGCCGGGGTGCGCGGCGACGCCGTGGGCGGC
>OMJG01002151.1_pt1 | contig 10027 bp, 9 predicted proteins | sample 1646431 | NCBI WGS metagenome assembly OMJG01 (sample SAMN03771674, study PRJEB25209) | food metagenome | isolation source: Cotija cheese | place: Mexico:Jalisco,Michoacan | collected 2011-12-12 | reverse complement strand
GTACGCACGGTGGTGTGAGAGGTCGGGGGTTAGTCGCCCCCTCCTACTCGATTGTATAAGCGTATTATTTGTATACAGAAAACACTGTCTATATACTAAGTAGTAGTTAAGAAAAAAACAAAAAGGAGAGGTTCAAATGGATAACATAGGAGACATGTTCCAAAATGCACTACAATCGTTTATTAACTATTTACCGCAGTTAGTTTCGGGTATTATTCTTATATTAGTGGCCTGGATTATTGCTAAATTAGTAGGTAAAGCAGTTACTAAAGGGTTGAAAGCAACAGGTGCTGGAAAGCACATAGAGAAAATGGGTAATTCTGATTCAGATGGATCATCGCCATCAAGGGTCGATACATTAGGCAAAGTAGCTTACTATCTAGTATGGGTATTATTCTTACCGGCAATCTTTTCTGCATTCGGTTTAGAATCAATCAGTCAGCCAATCACAAATATGATGGATACTGTACTAAACTTCTTGCCAAGTCTGATTGCAGCTGCAATTGTATTGGCAGTAGGATTTGTCGCAGCTAAGTTTGTTAAGAACCTGGTGTATAATATCTTATTGGCTGCAAACATTGATAAGCATCTTTCTAAATTAACTGGACAAGGAGAAAACTCTCCTAACATCCAGAAAAATAAAGGCACACTTGCTTCAGTGGTTGCAAATATCGTTTACTTCTTGATTTTGATTCCAATTATACTTGTAGCATTGGACGTCTTGAATATTGATACTATTGCTCAACCAATCAGTTCTGTCTTGAACACAATTCTTTCAGCGATTCCAAACATTTTAGTAGCGATCGTTCTGCTTGCAGTAGGATTTGCTATTGCTAAGTTTACTGGGGATATCCTGACAGACCTTCTGCAAAGTACAGGCGTCAACAGATATACTTCTTACATGAAAAAATCTAGCAACATGAATATTGATCTTGCGAAGATTATTGGACAAACTGTCGCTGTACTAATTGGCTTGTTCTTCTTAGTTGAAGCATTGAATGCATTAAATCTTGAAATGTTGAACCAGATTCTTAATGTAGTGATTGGTTACCTTCCAAATGTCCTGTTCGCAGCGATTATTATTGGACTTGGGTTTATCGGAGGCCAATTGTTAGCTTCTGCAATTAAGAGTACAACAGGCAGCATGATGGCTGGACTTGTAACAAAATATATCTTGATTGTCTTTTCAATCTTCATGGCACTTGATCAATTGAACTTTGCTTCTCAAATCGTTCAATATGCCTTCATCTTTATCATTGGTGGATTAGCTGTTGCTTTTGCATTATCATTCGGTTTAGGCGGACGAGAATTTGCGAAGAAACAATTACACCGTTTAGATCAAAAAATTGATGAAGAAGCACAAAAAACTGGAGATCCAAACGCAAAACCAAACTTGGATAACCCAATGCCAAAAGCATCAAAAAATGAAGACCCAAAACCAGATCTACCAAAAAAACCAAATAAACCTCAATAAGGAAATAGACAGATGACTGATCGTTTCTAATGATATAGAGGTGGATAAAGCACGGCTTTCTAATAAGGGAAGTCGTGTTTTTTTGCCGTTTACAGCGACCATTTTATAGTTGATTAATCCATAAAAAAAAACGACACAAAAATGACAAAAATTGAAAACATTTGAACTTGTTGATTCAAATTTAACTTAATTAAAGACGCTAAATACAGCGGTTACATTATGAACAAAAACCGCCAATCCAACATAGGATAAAGCGGTTATAAAGTGAAGTGTTAGTTAATATCTTATGAATATACAGTATAATATTTGCTGATAAGTCCTGTAGATAAGCAGTGGAAACAATAGTCCAAACTTTAAACTAGAAGAAGTCGCAAAATGGACACAGACATTTAATAAAGATTGTTGTATAATTTTATTTATCGATAGGCGATGAGCGGAGCTTCGTTAAAAAACTGCAAAAAATATTGTGGATATTTATGACTGTTTTAAGAGAGTAGGCTATAAAGTGATGCAAGAACAACAAAAAAGATTCATTTATGTCATAGAAACCGCTACAGAGTCAAGGGAATTGCTGATTGAAGACAATGAGATTTTGGAAAATGCAGATGGTGAAATCGATTGTCCTTTGGACTCTGTACTCAGTAAGTACAAATTAGGGTTAGAAGATTTATTTGCGATGAAAGTTGCGACAGTTTCATTGATGGAAGAAGCCTGCAGCGACCGTAAATTGATCAGAAGTATTTCTTTTGAAAATTTAAGATTAAATAAATAATCTTTTAAAGGTGAGGCAAGGTCTCATTAAAAAGCCGATTGTGCTTTTTGCTGTATATAGAGATTGTATGGCGCAGTTTAAGTGATTATAAAATGATAAGGCTATTGTTGATCTTTTCGAACATTTCATTATCTTCATTATTCTCGCTCTGTTCGATCATTTCGTTCTTCCTCTTTTTCTTTTTCCAGTTGGTCGACCTTGTCTACATCAAATTTTTCGAAATCTTCTGGACGAGTTTCTTCCTCATTGTGATTCATCTCTGAAAAATTTTCATCGCCTAATGAGGATTTTTCACGGTTAGGTATATGACCGGTTTGATCACTGTGGTCTCCTAATGGATAGGGGCCTTTAAATAGCGAATCATCTGAATTTGGCATTGTTATCCACCTTTCTGTTTTTTCTTTTCATCGCAAATTCAATTCTATTGTATCATTTCAAATTAAAAAGCGCTTACGAAAAGATTCTGTGATACAATGAAGAAGAATATAAGCGGAAAAATAGATATGCTGCCGATTGATTCTCATAAGGATAAACCAATAAATATGGTAAACTAGAGGGAGCATAGGAGGAAGAACGATGGATTGGCTTTTAATTATATTAGTAGTATTCAGTATTGGATTGTTGATATACCTTTATCTTCAGAATTATTACTTGGATATAAATCAGTACACAGTAACGATTCCCAAGTTACATACGAATTTAAAAGGGAAAAAGATTTTGCATCTTTCTGATATACATTTAAAACCTCGATACAATAAGGGCTATATTGAACAAATCATCCAAAAGTCTAAAGACTGTGAACCGGATATAATTGTATTGACTGGGGATTTGGTTCAAGCTGGTCTGGAAGATTTAACGGATGTACCAATACGAAAATTATGTGATGGATTGACATCGATTGCCCCTACTTATTTTATAACAGGCAATCACGATATCCAGACGGCAAAATTTGAAGATTTAACCTTTGTATTGAATACGTCCCGGGTAAGAATACTTTTAGATGAGGCGGAATGGATTGATTTTGGAGAAAAAGAAGGCGGCATTGTGCTGATGGGACTCGCTGAACGTTCCAAAACGGCAGAAGTTCCCAGACCGAGATTGAAATATATTGAGCTGACGCCAGAAATGAGCAAGCAGCCCAAGATTTTATTAGCGCACCGTCCGGAACATTTCAAAGAATATCTGGACGATAAAACCAAAGCTCCTGCTTTAACACTGGCTGGGCACACCCATGCCGGTCAGATGAGAGTGCCTTTTATAGGAGGAGCATTTGCCCCGGGACAAGGATTTTTCCCGAAATATGACTACGGTATTTTCTCAGATGAAGAAGATGCTTCAAAAAGAATGATCATCACAAGAGGTATCGGGAATTCCAGTTTTCCTTTCAGATTGAATAACCGACCGGAACTAGTATTGATTACATTAAATTAAAGGATTTCAAACTAAAATAATTAATGAAAGAGGCGATGATATGAGTAAACTACAGTTAGGTGTTATTGGGACAAGCGGTATCAGCGAGGTTTTCGTTCAAGCGGCGCTGGATACGGAGGCGTACACATTAAAAGCAGTGTATTCAAGAACAAAAGAAAAAGCGGAAAAATTTGGGAAACCATTTAATGCAGAAGAGTATATTGATGACTTTGAGCAGTTTGTCCAACACCCGGACCTGGATGTCATATATATTGCTTCGCCAAACGGACTGCATTTTGAACAGACGATGGCGGCACTGAACGGCAAGAAACATGTCATCGTTGAAAAGCCGGCTTTTACCAATCCTGATCAGTGGGAAGAAGCCAGTCAGCTTGCTGAAAAAAATGATCTGGTCCTTGTGGAAGCAGCCAGACATATTCACGAAGATAACTTTCATACTGTGAAAGAAAAAATCAGTCAGCTGGACAGTATTCAAGGAGCGACTTTGACTTATATGAAGTACTCCTCAAGGTACAATCTGGTACTGGAAGGCGAAGAACCGAATATCTTTTCTACGAAATTTGCCGGCGGGGCATTAATGGATCTTGGGATCTATACGTTATATGCAGCGGTCAGCTGGTTTGGAGAGCCTGAAGAAGCGCATTACTTTGCTCAAAAAGTTCGCACAGGAGTTGATGGTAAAGGAACTGCGATTTTAAGATATACTGACTTTGACGTCACATTGATTTTTGGAAAAACGGCAACATCCACCTTGCCATCAGAAATTTACAGTATCGAAAAAACGTTGAGATTAAATGGCGTGGTAGGAATCGAAGCGCTGGAAGAAATCAGTACTCAAGATGGATCAGAATCTAAAGTGAACATTCACCCAGCAGCTGAGAATACACTATATGAAGAAGCAAAAGCTTTTGCTAAAGTGATCAACCAGAAAGAAGAACCAGAATCAAAAGAAAAATTAGCAGAGTGGACAGAACTAGGAAAAGCCGTAAACCGTACCCTGTTTAAACTAAGAACGAGTGCAAAATTGTCTTTTAATGACGGGATTTAGTAAATAAGGTAAAATAAAGATATAGTTGATTATCCAGCATTCGATGACGTGTATCAGTGAAAGGGTTAAGGGGATTCCATAAAGGGGAGAAGGAATATGGCTGCCACACATATCATGTTGATTTGTGCTACAGGATTAAGTTCTAAAATGCTGAGTTCTAAAATGCGAAAAGCTGCTGATGCAAAGGGAATAGACGCGGTTATAACGGCTGTATCTGCTAGTGATGCCCAGGCTCAACTGGTAACCAGAGAAATTGATGTACTGCTTTTGGGGCCTCAAGTTCGTTACATGAGATCCAAATACACCAAGACATTGAAAGAAAGAAATATTGCTGTAGACGTGATAGAGATCAAGGTTTACGGTATGCTAAACGGAGAAAAAATATTAGAAAAAGCCATGCAGGTAAGTAAAACGGGGGAACTTTCCCAATAAAGAATAAGAAAGACGCTTATGGATCGACGTTGGTTCATAAGCGTTTTTTACTGTAAAATTGAACACTTTATGAAATATAACTAGTTTTAAAAAGGGACATATTTAACTTTTTAAATTTTTTAAAATAAAGGCTTGTTTTTGAAATTGAATTTGTGTATAGTTAATTTTATTAAGAGGTTTATTTTAACTTTACCTTATCAATAGCAATTATACTGGTTTATTTCATACATAGAAAGGAGGCGCTGCATCATGAAAAATTTAATTATTACTCAATTGCAGCTGAGTCTAAATTTATTATACGTTAATATTTTACGACCAAAAACCTCCTTTTACCAAATAGAATGGTAGTTTTGTTTTTTGAGTGATGAGTGTCAGTGTGCACGCATAGAAAAACTCAAGGAACACACATAGTGACCACAGTCTATTTCTCGAGTTTCGAGGGGTAGACTGTATTTTTTTGCACTCAATTACAAAAAAGTTAGGGTCACACAACTACCTCATTCATTTGAGGAAAAGGACGAGAGGAAGATGTTATGTTCGATGTAATCAAGAAACTGAAATTTTTTTCAAAGAAAATGCTCTTCAGTACATATTATCATTTATCGCCTTAGGATTAGGGAATCTTTGTGCAGTAACCATTCCTTACATTGTTGGTAGAATAATCGATGATATTGTCAGTGGAGCAATGAATACCCAGCGGTTGCAAATGTACAGTATTGCATTTGCTGCACTCATTATTATCACGTACCTACTAGATTTTTCTTGGGTATTCGGACTATTTTCTGGAGCTTACAAACTTCAAAAACAAATGCGCAGCAAAATGATGCGTCACCTATTAAGGATGCGTGCCCCTTATTTTGAACAATTCAGAACAGGGGATCTGATGGCCCGCGGAACGCAGGATATACGTGCCTTAGCAGATACAGCTGGTTACGGAATGGAAGTATTAATGACTTCTACTGTTTATCTAGGTGTACTCATCGTGATGATGGGCGTATCTGTCAGCTGGACGTTGACGGCAGCTACAATCCTGCCGTTGATTCCGATTATTCTGGTATTTAGAATAATGGGCGCACAAATCGATGAACAATTCGAAGTATCACAGCAATCATTTTCTAAAGTCAATGATGATGTTCTGGAAATGGTGGACGGTACACGAGTCATCCGCGCATATGTTAAAGAAGAAGATTTCATCAATAAATTCAAACAGCAAACACAAGATCTATACGAGAAAAACAATCGAGTATCAAAAACCGGTGCGATATTCGGACCGACAGTCAAAACTTTTGAAGGCATCAGTGTAATCGTTGCATTAAGTTACGGCAGCTTCCTGGTTGCATCTGGAGCACTCTCAGTAGGAGACATTGTAGCGTTCCAACTATACTTGGGGATGACAATCTGGCCGATTATTGCCGTTTCAGAACTGATTCTGATTTTGCGTCAGGGTAGTGCTTCAATGCGCCGTGTAGAAGAAATCATGGATGCAACTGATGGTGTAAACCTAAATGGAAAAGCAGATATATCAGAAGTAGAAGACATTGAGTTTAATCGCTTTAACTTCACCTATGGATCCAGTGAATCCATCAATCTTGAAAACCTGGATTTGGATCTGAATAAAGGGAAAATGCTGGGTGTTGTCGGGAAAACTGGTTCAGGAAAGACAACATTGATTCGTCAACTGCTGAATCAGTATCCCATTGGTTCAGGCGCCTTCAATATGGGCGGAAATGCTTATCGTCACTATCAAGATCCGGCTTTGCGCCGTCTGATCGGGTATGTTCCGCAAGACCACGTTTTGTTCAGCCGCAGTGTCCGTGAAAATATCAGCTTTGGTAAAACGGGTGCAACGGATGAAGAAATTATGACTAGCATTCGCTACGCATCATTTGAAGAAGATTTGAAAAAAATGGAGCGCGGTTTAGATACATTGATCGGTGAAAAAGGTATGTCCATTTCAGGCGGTCAAAAACAAAGAATTTCAATCGCAAGAGCATTGCTGAAAGATCCGCAGATACTGATCTTAGATGATTCCTTATCTGCAGTTGATGCCAAAACGGAACAGAATATCATTTCAAATATCCAGGAAGTCAGAAAAAACAAAACCACCATTATCACTACACACAGATTATCAGCAGTGAAACAAGCCGATGAAATCATCGTAATGGATAATGGGAAAATCATTGAACGGGGAACGCATGATGAACTGATTGCGCAGCAAGGCTGGTATTATGAACAGTTCCTCCGTCAAGAAATCAAGTCCAAAGAATCAATAGATGAGGAAGGAGAATAATTTATGCGAACAGTCAAACGACTCCTCTCATATATGAAATATTTTAAATGGCAGTTTGGAATCGGTATCTCATTACTGCTTTTTGCAACCATCACAGATTTAAGTGCACCGATCATTGCACAAAGAATCATTGATAATGTCATTACACCGGCCGCCGAAAGTGGAGAAGCATTCGGTCCTGTACTGATGCAGCTGGTCATCATTTATGCCATTTTGATGTTTTCTACAGCTGTACTCAGGTACTTCAGCCAAATCGTTCGAATGAAAGCCGCTAATGGCTCCGTAAAAATGATTCGTGATGAAGTATATGAAAAAGTTCAAAAAATGCCGGTCCAGTATTTTGATAATCTGCCGGCTGGAAAAGTCGTAGCCCGAATCACCAATGATACGGAGTCTCTTCGCCAGCGCTTTTACGTTACTGCAATCGGGCAGATCCTGATGAACGTCATGTATGTCGTCGGAACGTACGCGGCTATTACGATCTTTAACCAAACGCTTGGATTGCTCTTATTGCTATTGATCCCAGTTATTTATTTCTGGAACAAGATTTATACGAAATATGCAGGTGAATATAATCGCCGAGAACGGGACTTAAACTCAGATATCAATGCTAAATTAAACGAGTCGATCCAAGGTATGCCGATTATTCAAGCTTTTGAACAAGAAGGCAAGATTGAAGACGAGTTTTCAGAAATCAATGAAGAATGGTACGGCGTCATGAAAAAATACGTGATACTCGACGCCAGCTTCCAATTTACAGTAGCCGATCTGCTGAGAAGACTGACCCTATTAATTGTATTCGTCTATTTCAGTACTCAATTCATCGGCGGCACGTTAGGTGTTTCAGTCGGGATGCTCTACTTGTTCAGCGATTATATCAGTCGGTTGTATGAACCGATCAAAGGAACGATTCAGCAAATGACATTTGTACAGCAAGCCATTGCAGCTGGAGATAGAGTGTTTGAGTTGCTGGACAAAGAACCCGAAGAGAATGCTTCAGAAAAAATGTCCATGACAAATGGACAAGTGAAGTTTACAAATGTTGGATTCGGTTATAATGAAGAAAAACAAGTATTGAAACAAATCGATTTCACTGCTGAACCAGGACAAACCGTCGCTTTAGTCGGACATACAGGATCAGGTAAGAGCTCAATCATGAACCTGCTGTTCAGATTCTATGATCCGCAAGAAGGGACCATTGAAATAGATGGACAGAATACTAAGCTGTATTCAAGACAATCCGTTCGAGAAAAAATGGGGATCGTTCTCCAAGATCCATTCTTGTTTACGGGAACCATCTTGTCGAACATCACATTGGACAATCCTAATATTTCTAGAGAAACCGCAATGAAAGCATTGAAAGATGTCGGCGGAGAAGAAATGCTGGAAAAATTTGAAAAAGGATTGGACGAACCGGTCGTCGAAAAAGGCAGCACCTTAAGCTCCGGTCAACGACAATTGATTTCATTTGCCAGAGCCTTAGCCTTTAATCCGAAGATTTTGATCCTGGATGAAGCAACCAGCTCCATTGATACTGAAACAGAAGACATCATCCAGCATGCCATGGACGTGTTGAAAGAAGGCAGAACGACATTCATCATCGCTCACCGCCTATCTACGATCCAACATGCCGACCAGATCTTAGTATTGGATCAAGGAGAAATCATCGAACAAGGCAACCATGATAGTTTGCTGTCACAAAAAGGCGCCTACGGAGAAATGTACCAAATGCAGAAAAAAGGCGTAAAAATGATCTCATAATAATACGAAAAGGAATGTTGAGCAGTGTCTCAGCATTCCTTTTGTTTTTGGAGAAAAGTGAAGAGCGGTACGGTTAGATTTTAAAATAATACGAGGGCGAAAGGGAGGATTCGGTGAGTTAATGATTCATCTCTAAAATAACATGTAGAATAAAGAGGGAATTCGTCGACTTAGCATTGCATAAGTGAAGTAACATGGTGAATAGAGGATAGATTCAACGAGATACGGTTCTATACTGAAAATAACGTGTAGAATAACAACAGGATTCGACGACTTACGAAGATAAATTGAAAGCAACGTGTGGAATAAGGCGTGTATTCGACGAAATACGGAGCTATATTGAGAATAACGTGTGGAATAATGACTTGATTCGACGACTTATCGGTTAAAGATTTAAATAACATGCAGGATAAAGGCTGAATTCAGTGAGATAAAAGATAAGATTGGAAATAACGTACCGAATAATGAACCTATTCGTCGAGATAAGTATGATTATTGAAAATAACATATGGAATAAAAGTCTAATTAGTAGTTTTTCGCATCCTCATAAGGCTTAAAACGAGCAATCGTCAAAACGTGGTGTAAAAGTAAACGGAGGGAAAAGTAAACGACCCTAGAGGGAATTGAACCCCCGACCTAGTGCTTAGGAGGCACTTGCTCTATCCTACTGAGCTATAGGGTCATGATAGTTTAAAAAATCAATAAACGAATGTAACTCAACTATTATATCAGAAAATTCCTTTTTTTGCTGAAAAGGTGACATGGAGTATGCGTCAAGTTTTTCTCGGTAACCTTTAACTAGTAGAATTAACAGAAATT
>OMJG01002149.1_pt1 | contig 10031 bp, 7 predicted proteins | sample 1646431 | NCBI WGS metagenome assembly OMJG01 (sample SAMN03771674, study PRJEB25209) | food metagenome | isolation source: Cotija cheese | place: Mexico:Jalisco,Michoacan | collected 2011-12-12 | reverse complement strand
GAGTTCAGACGTGTGCTCTTCCGATCTCGGCGACAGCGGCGTGCTCGACCGCCGAGATCTCGACCGGCCGCGGGTCGCGGCGGGCCGCCCCGAGCACTGCCAGGTTGTCGGCCTCGGTGCCCCCCGAGGTGAACACGACCTCCAGGGGCCTGACACCCAGCAGCCCGGCGATCTGCTCCCGGGCGTCGTCGAGCATCGCCCTGGCCCGCCGCCCCGCGGTGTGGACGGCCGCAGGGTTCCCGATCGGCCCGGTGCCGGCCATCGCGGAGGCCGCCGCCCCCCGCAACGGGCCGGTGGCCGCATGGTCCAGGTAGATGCGCTCACAATCGGTCCGGCGCTCACTCACCGGTTCAGGCTATCCCGGGCGACCCGGATCCGGCCGATCCCGCTGTGACTAGGTGACATGACACCCTCTGTGCAGCCCGCTCACAGGCTTCCGGTTCTTCGGCGCGCTATGGGCGCAACGCCTGTTCCGGCGGCGTTGAGGGCATATCATTTCTGGTTGTTGTATTCCCCGTCCGTCTTGAGAAAGATCACGCATGGTTCCGCCTGCCGGCCAGAGTCCCGCCATGACCGCCCCGGTCGATTCGAGCGTCCTGGGGGCCACGCTCATGGACGGCGGATGCCGTTTCGGTCTGTGGGCGCCCCGCGCCACCGGAGTGGAACTCGCCCTGGTCAACACCGACCGCTCCCAGATGAACGTCGACATGGCGAAGGCACCAGACGGGGTGTGGATCGTCTTCGTCCCTGGGATCACCGCCGGCCAGCTCTACGGCTATCGGGTGCACGGCAGGTGGGATCCCGATCACGGCATGCGGTTCAACCCGGCCAAGCTGCTCGTCGACCCCTATGCCAGGGCGATCACCGCCGGGGTCGACTACTCGGGGCCGATCCTCGACCACACCGACCGGTCCAACTACGCCGCGGACACCCGCGACTCCGCCCGATCGGTGCCGCTGTCGGTGGTCGTGGAGAACAGCGAACCGCCCGAGCCGATCTCCCGGCGCCGCCCGATCGACGAGTGCGTCATCTACGAGACCCACGTCAAGGGATACACGCGCCTCCACCCGTCGGTTCCCGAGCACCTGCGGGGAACCTACGCCGGACTGGCCTACCCGGCCGTCATCGAGCACCTCAGGAAGGTCGGCGTCAACACCATCGAACTGCTGCCGATCCAGCAGTTCGTGTCCGAGCCCTTCGTGATCGGCAAGGGGCTCAAGAACTACTGGGGCTACAACACCCTCGGGTTCTTCGCCCCGCACGCCGCCTATTGTTCGGTGGGCACTCTCGGCGATCAGGTCCGCGAGTTCAAGGAGATGGTCACCGCCTTCCACCGGGCGGGCATCGAGGTGATTCTTGACGTCGTCTACAACCACACCGGGGAGGGCGGCCATGAGGGCCCCACCCTGAGCTTCCGGGGGATCGACCACAGCGGGTACTACCGGCTCACCAATGACCTGCGCAACGACTACGACGTCACCGGCTGCGGAAACTCGGTCAACACCGCGAACCCGGGCGTCCTCCAGATGGTGCTGGACTCGCTGCGCTACTGGGTGAGCGAGATGGGCGTCGACGGATTCCGCTACGACCTGGCCACCACCCTCATCCGCGACGCCACCCACTCGGTGGACCAGAACCACCCCTTCAAGCAGGCCCTGGTCGACGACCCGGTCCTCAGCCAGGTCAAGCACATCGCCGAGCCCTGGGATCTGGGCCCCTACGGTTATCAGGTGGGCTCCTGGGGCGAGGACTGGAGCGAGTGGAACGATCACTACCGCGACTACATGCGCGACTTCTGGCGCGGCGCGGTCGGCGGCGTCCAGGAGCTGGCCGCCCGGTTGTCGGGGTCCGCGGATCTCTTCGTGCGCCCCGGCAGCAGTGTCAACTTCATCGACGCCCACGACGGCTTCACCCTGCGCGATCTCGTCACCTACGACATGAAGCACAACAGGGACAACGGCGAGGGCAACCACGACGGCTCCAATGACAACCGGTCCTGGAACTGCGGCTGGGAGGGCGAGACGGACGACCCGGGGATCAACGCCCTGAGGCACCGGCAGGTGCGCAACTTCCTGGCCACCCTGATGACCTCCACCGGCGTCCCCATGATCGCCGCAGGCGACGAGATCGGCCGCACCCAGCAGGGCAACAACAACGCCTACTGCCAGGACTCCCCCATCTCCTGGGTGGACTGGGAGGAGGCCGACGAATGGTCGGACGTCACCGAGCTCACAGCCGCCCTCACACGGCTGCGGGCCGCCCATCCGACGCTGCGGCCCCCGGTCTACCGGCACCACAACGAAATCGTCACCGCCGACGGTGAGCGCACCGGGCGCGCCGATCTCACCTGGCTGTCGGGCTACGGCGGCCAGATGGTCACCGACGAATGGCACGACTCCTCCCGCACCGTCCTGGGCAAGTACACCAGCGACCGGGACGAGGCCGTGCTGGTCTGGTACAACCGCGGAGCCGAGCCCGTGGAGGTCACTCTCCCCCAGGCCCACTGGAGCCGCACCTGGACAGTCGCGGCCCACACCGGGGAGCCCGGCGAGCTTCCCGAGGGCCCCCTTGACGCCGAGGCCACGATGACCCTGCCGCAGCGCTGCGTGGTCATCATGGAGGGAGACCTCAGCCCGGCCCCCGCGGATCCCGACGCGGTGGAGGCCGGTTCCGAGGAGGCCGAGTCACACCTCACATCGGCCGAGCTGGGCCCCGACTGGGCGCAGATCTCCCCGGTCACCGCCGAGTAGGCGGGCGCCAACAGGAAAAGCCAGTCCGGCCGGGCCGCGGGATTCCGCGGCCCGGCCGGACCTTTCTCTGCCGATCTGGACAGAGTTGCTCAGATCACTCCCCGGGAGCGACTGCCGCCAGGCCCATCTCGACGTCTCCCGACAGCAGCTCGTTCTTCGGAACCGCGCGCACCGTCCAGCCCCAGGAGCCCGGATCCTTGGCGGGGATCGAGACCGAGAAGTGGGAGATGCCCCTCTCGTTGACCCCGTCCAGGATCATCGGGTAGCTCTGCAGGTCGTGCATCCAGTCGTCGGCGTCGACCGGGCCCACCACCAGCTGCACCTCGATGTCATCGGCGCTCAGGCCGTCGAGGTCCACCCAGGCGGCCACCGCGATCTCGGCGCCCACCGCGACCCGGCCGGTGATGCCCGACTCCACCCGGCGCACCTCGACCTTCGGCCAGGACTCGCGGACCCGGCGCTTCCAGCCGGCGAGGTCGACGGCCGCCTGCCCCTGCACCTTGCGCGAGGACACCGCGGCCGGGGTGTACAGCTGCTCGACGTAGTCGTTGACCATCCGGGAGGCCAGCACCTTCGGCCCCAGGATCTGGATGGTGTCGCGCATCATCCGCAGCCATCCGGTCGGCAGACCGTGGGAGTCACGGGTGTAGAACTTCGGGATGATCTCGGTCTCGATGATGTCGTAGAGGAACTCGGCCTCCTGGGCGTCACGGGCGCCGGAATCGGTGATCCCCTCGGCCGAGGGGATCTCCCAGCCGAACCGCGGGTCGTACCACTCGTCCCACCAGCCGTCGCGCACCGACAGGTTCGCGGCGCCGTTGAGGGCGGCCTTCATGCCCGAGGTGCCGCAGGCCTCCAGGGGCCGCAGCGGGTTGTTCATCCACACGTCACAGCCCGGGTAGAGCGGGCGGGCCAGGGAGATGTCGTAGTCGGGCAGGAAGACGATCTTGCCGCGGACGTCCTCCTGGTCGGCGAACTGCACCATCTGCTGGATGAGGCCCTTGCCGACGTTGTCGGCGGGGTGGGCCTTGCCGGCGATGACGATCTGGATGGGGGTCGCCGGATCGTTGAGCAGCTTCTTGAGGCGCTCGGGATCGGTGAGCATCAGGGTGAGGCGCTTGTAGGACGCCCCCCGCCGGGCGAACCCGAAGGTGAGGACGTTGGGGTCCAGCGCGTCGTCCACCCAGTCCGAGGAGAGCCCGCGGCTGGCGTAGGAGGCTTTCAGGCGGGTGCGCGCCATGTCGATCATGGCGGTGCGCATGTGCCGCTTGGCGCTCCACAGGGTCTGGTCGTCGACCCGGTCCAGGGCGGACCAGTCGTAGCCGTCGTGGATCTGCGGGCCGGTCTCGCCCACCCGCGGCTTCATCAGCTCGAGCATCTCGGGGTGGATCCAGGTGCGGTGGTGGACGCCGTTGGTGACGGATCCGATCGGCACCTCGGCCGCGGCGAACCGCGGCCACAGGCCTCGGAACATCTCGCGGGAGACCTCGCCGTGCAGTTCGGAGACGCCGTTGGCGCGCTGACCGGCGCGGAAGCCGAGAACGGCCATGTTGTAGACGCCCGGGTCACCGCCCTCGTAGGTCTCGCGTCCCAGGTCGAGCACCCGGTCGATCGGCAGAGGGCCGAAGCCGTTGAATTGATCTCGGACGCGGTCCAGGCCGAAGCGGTCGATGCCGGCCGGCACCGGGGTGTGGGTGGTGAAGACGCTGGCGGCGCGGGTGCGCTCCAGGGCGGTGTCGAAATCGTCACCCGCCTCCATGTACTCGCGGATCCGCTCCAGGCCGAGGAATCCGGCGTGGCCCTCGTTGGCGTGGTACACCTCGGGGGTCGGGTAACCGGTGACCCGGCAGTACTCGCGCAGCGCCCGCACTCCGCCGACGCCGAGCAGCACCTCCTGGGCCAGCCGGTGGTCCTGGTCGCCGCCGTAGAGCTGATCGGTGGTGCCCCGCAGGTGGCCGGGGTTGGCGTCGATGTCGGTGTCGAGCATGAGCAGCGGGACGCGGCCGACCTGCACCACCCAGATCTGGGCCTTGACCTCGTTGCCGAAGATGCTGACCGAGATGAGCACCGGATCGTCGCCGTCGCGAAGCAGCTTCACGGGCATCTCGTTGGCGTCCAGCACCGGGTAGCGCTCCTGCTGCCATCCCTGCGCGTTGAGGGACTGGCGGAAGTACCCGTGCCGGTAGAACAGCCCCACCCCGATGATCGGCACACCGTTGTCGGAGGCCGCCTTGAGGTGGTCTCCAGCGAGGATCCCCAGGCCGCCGGAGTACTGCGGCAGCACCTTGGTGATGCCGAACTCGGCGGAGAAGTAGCCGATGGCCGCCGGGGCCTCGGGATGCTCCCTGGACCATTCCTGGAACCACAGGTCGCCGGTCATGTACTCGTCCAGGTCCGCAACGGTCAGCTCGAGGCGACGCACGAAGCGCTTGTCGTGGGCGAGGATGTCGAGACGGTCGCTCGGCACCCGGGCCAGCAGCCTGAACGGGTCGTGACCGACCTCGTCCCACAGCACCGGGTCGATGTCGGCAAACAGAGCCCGGGTGTCCAGATTCCAGCTCCAGCGGAGATTTGTCGCAAGCTCGCCCAGCGCCTTCAGCGGTCCGGGCAGCACAGGTTGGACGATGAATCGTCTGATAGCACGCACGGCAGGCAGCTTATCCGACGCAAACCGCCCCGGAGGTCCTGAGGCTGACACGTGGAAGGCCGGCCGGGGCGGTCCCGGCCGGACCGATCCCCGTCAGGCCCCCAATGTGGGGCCGCACCCGGTAGCGTGACCCCCGTGCAGAGGATTCCCAGGCTCATCAGACGTGCCGGCGCCGACGAGGACGCCGGGGGCACGACCCGGGATCCATCTGCCGGCCCGAACGAGCACGAACCCGTCCAGGAGGGTGTCATGGCCAAGAAGCGTCCGCCCCGTCGCATCGCCGATCCCGGTCCCTCGGATCCCGACCTCGCCGGCACTGATGTCGCCGGCACGGATCTCACCAGTACTGGGGGGCCCGACCCCGAGGCTCCCTCCGCGGCCGACATCGCCGACCTGATGCGGCGCTCCACGGGGCTGCGCGAGCCCTACCCGCCCGAGGCCATGGACGTCCCCGGCCAGCTGCCGCTGCGGGGCTTCGGCCGGATCCCGGTGCACAACGTCTCACCGACCGTGGAGGCCGGCCGGCTGCCCGTCAAGGCGGTCGTCGACGAGGAGTTCACCGTCTCCGCGAATGTCTTCCGGGAGGGGCACGACGCCGTGGGCGCCTCCGTGGTGCTGGTCAGCCCGCGCGGAAAGCGCCACGTCACCGACATGGTGCAGGTCGAACCGATGGGGCTGGACATCTGGGAGGCCCGGGTGCACGCCTGGGCCCCTGGCGACTGGACGATGCACGTCGAGGCCTGGTCGGACGCCTGGGGCACCTGGCATCACAATGCCGAGGCGAAGCTGGAGGCCGGAATCGACGTCGACCTGGTGTGCGCCGAGGGACATGTCCTGCTGGACTCGGCGGCCGACCGCGCCGCCGCGGCCTCCCGCCCCGACGAGGTCGAGGTGATCGGCCGGGCCGCCGAGGCCCTGGATCCCTCCCGGTCCCCCGCCGAGATCCTCGCATCGGTCGTCCGGGACCCCGCGGTCGACGCCGCCATGCGGGTCTACGCCGACCGGCCGCTGGCCACCGCCACCCCCGCCGAACCGCTCAAGGTGGAGCGCCGGCGCGCCCTCTACGGATCCTGGTACGAGTTCTTCCCCCGCTCCCAGGGGGCCCACCAGACCGAGACCGGCTGGGTCTCGGGGACCTTCGACTCCTCCTGGGAGCGCCTCGAGGCCGCCGCCGCGATGGGCTTCGACGTCGTCTACCTCCCCCCGATCCATCCCGTCGGGAGGGCCTTCCGCAAGGGCCCCAACAACACTCTGGACGCGGGCCCCGACGATCCCGGGTCGCCGTGGGCGATCGGCTCTCCCGATGGCGGCCACGACGCCGTCAACCCGGATCTGGGCACCCTGGAGGACTTCGACCGGTTCGTCGGACGGGCCCGTGAGCTGGGCCTGGAGGTGGCCCTGGACTTCGCCCTGCAGGCCTCCCCCGACCATCCCTGGGTGCACAGCCATCCTGAATGGTTCACCACCCGCGTCGACGGCACCATCGCCTACGCCGAGAACCCGCCGAAGAAGTATCAGGACATCTACCCGATCAATTTCGACAACGACCCCGAGGGCATCTACCACGAGGTGATCCGCCTCCTGGAGTTCTGGATCGCCCACGGGGTCACGATCTTCCGGGTCGACAACCCCCACACCAAGCCGCTGAACTTCTGGGCCTGGGTGATGGAGCAGATGCACCGCGACCACCCCGAGGTGATCTTCCTGGCCGAGGCCTTCACCCGGCCGGAGATGATGCAGGCCCTGGCGAAGGTCGGGTTCCAGCAGGGCTACTCCTACTTCGTGTGGCGCACCGAGAAGTGGGAGCTCGAGGAGTACCTCCACGAGATCTCCCACGACACAGGCCACTACTACCGGCCGAACTTCTTCACCAACACCCCCGACATCAACCCCATCCCCCTCAACGACGGCAACCCGGCCGGATTCGCCATCCGGGCCATCCTGGCGGCCACCATGAGCCCCTCCTGGGGCATGTACTCGGGATTCGAGATCTGCGAGCACGCCCCGGTCCCGGGCCGCGAGGAGTACCTGGACTCCGAGAAGTACCAGTACCGGCCCCGCGACTGGTCCTCCCAGCCCAACATCATCGAGCTGGTGACCCGGCTCAACCAGATCCGCCGGGAGCATCCCGCCCTCCAGCAGCTGCGCGACGCCACGATCCACCGCACCGACCACGACAAGGTCTTCGCGTTCTCCAAGAGGGCCGGCGACGACGTCGTCATCGTGGTGGTCTCGCTGGATCCCGACTGGGGGCTCGGAGCCCACGTCACCTTCGACATGGCCGCCCTGGGGCTGGCCGTCGTCGTGACCACGGGCCGCTACCTTACCCGCGCAGAACGGCGCACGGCGTGGGAGGCCACCGGGCGGCGGATCATCCGCGTGGCCTCTACCCGCGTCCTGACTCTCGCCCAACATCTTGTGGAGCATGTCCACCTACCCCGGAGGGGTTCTGGAACGCTTCTGCGTTCCAGACAACTTGTAGTTACCAAGCGCGCGCGAGCGCGCGCCGGAGCACCAAAAGACAACGAACCCCGGCCTCTGTGGCTCCAACTGCTCGCCGCGGCACTTGTCAGTCGGCTCGGGCACCTGGCACGCGCAGGCACCACCCACATCGGGCACCTCTGCAACGCCTTGGACCAGGCCGGAGTCACACCTGAATGGGCCGGCCTCTCCCCCAACGTCGACCAGCTGTCACCCTCAGAGCGCACTACTGCTGCCGAAGTCGCCGCCGCCCGAATCATCGACGCTTTGGATCAGCGCAACAAGGCTGCTGGACTGCTCTCCCTGCCAGCTGACTGCCAGCACCATCCCATTGCCCTCCTTGTCCACCAGATCCGTCATCTCATCGCTGCCGGGGTTGATCCCGGTGCTGTCCGAGCGGCGCGAGATCAGGTGAACCATGAGATCAAGCTGGACCAGGGCCGCCGAGCTCATGCCCGCGAAGTGGAGCATGAGGCGCTGGCCGCGTTCCGAAACGATCCGGCAGCCCAGGAACGTAAGAGTCGCTGGCTGTCCGGACTCCGCACCCACCTGCGTGAGGTCAACCACCCCTGGGGAGTCCGCTTGTGACGGTTCGACCGATGAAAGACCTGAACACCGCATACCTGAGGGGCGTGAACCCTTATATACAGATATACAGAGAACTGTGTATATGCACACACGGTCATGTACATATACAGATAGGTGGGTATCTGCTAGTATGTATGTCATGAACGCACCTGTTGTGATCAGCGTCGTCAACTCGAAGGGCGGGGTCGGCAAGACCACGATCTCCATCATGCTGGGATGTGCGCTGGCCCGGACCGACCGGGTCCTCGTCTTGGATGCGGACCCACAGGGGTCTGCATCCATGTGGGCCAAACTGGCCAGGGACTCTGGGGACCCCCTGCCGTTCCGCGTCCAACCCGCCAATGTCAGCACCTTGCGGGACGTCTCGAGCGAGACCGCGGACTGGGTCGTCATCGACACTCCCCCAGGTGACTCCCCCACCATCAACGCGGCACTGCGCAACGCCACGCTGGTGGTCATTCCCACCGACACCTCGGCCCTCGACATGCAGAGGACGTGGGCCACGATGGACGCTGCATCCGGTATCCCGCGCGTCATCCTCATCAGCAAGGCCGACCGTCGCACCACTCTCTACCGCGACGCCCGCAACGCACTCGAGGGTGACGACACCGCCATCGTCCTCGACACGGCCATCAGCCGATCCCAGGCCAACAAGAAAGCCGTCGGCACCAACCCCACCGAGCTCTGGGAATTCATGGAACTCGCCGACGAGGTGAAAGGACTCCTCGAATGACCAGCAAGGACGCCCGCCGCGAGGCCATGCGCAGCTCGCTCGCCCGTCAGAAGAGCGAGCGGCCCAACCCTGCCGGCATCACCGAGAGCCTCGCAAGACCCTCCGGTCCGGTCCATCGGATGCAGATCAACCTCCCCGCCGACATGCACACCAGCCTCAAGATCAAGGCAGCCCAGGAGGGCACCAACGTCACCAAACTCGTCATCGACGCGATCCGCCAGGCGTACAACCTCTAATATGGAGACGCGCAAATACATATAACCAAATACATGTAGAACCGCCTGTGTGTACATACATATATACAGATGTATGTCTATCCTGAAATATACCGGAATGTATGGCCGTATGTCCCTTCGTGTTCGCGGGACCGACCAGCACGAGTGGCACTGATTCCAAGAGGAGCACGCTCATGGATCCGCACATCACCGACGAGTACGACTTGGTCGTGGTCCTGGCCCAAGCCTTGCGCCACGCGGCCAGGACCGGAGACCAGGACAAGACAGCGATGCTGACAGCCACCCTGGCCCAGGCGGCTCACATCCTCCGCGAGACCACCCCGGCCGCGAGAGCCACTAGCGCAGCCGTCACCCACGTCAACGGTGTGGTCGACCAGGCATCTGTGACCGAACTCCTGCCAGCGGGCTTCGCCCAAGAGGATGGGCCAGACCCGTTGTCAAGGATTCTCAACGCGGGCCTGGAACTCGCTCGCCGCGACCGTGACGGCGAGGCCCTCGATGCCGCCGAACTCCAGGCGCTGGAGTGTTGCGATGACATCGGGGGAGATCGGAAGAGCGTCGTGTAGGGAAAGAGTGTAGATCTCGGTGGTCGCCGT
>OMJG01002148.1_pt1 | contig 10033 bp, 7 predicted proteins | sample 1646431 | NCBI WGS metagenome assembly OMJG01 (sample SAMN03771674, study PRJEB25209) | food metagenome | isolation source: Cotija cheese | place: Mexico:Jalisco,Michoacan | collected 2011-12-12 | reverse complement strand
GGTGACTGGAGTTCAGACGTGTGCTCTTCCGATCTGTGCCGCGAGCAGCGCCAGGGCCGCCGCGCAGACCGGGAGGTTCATCCAGAACACGCTGGGCCACCCCCACCGGGCGGCGAGCGCTCCGGCCAGCACGGGACCGGCCGCGGCGGCCACCCCGGAGATCGCCGACCAGATGCCCAGCACCGCCCCCAGGCGCCGCTCGGCGTACAGTCCCGCGATGAGGGACAGGGAGGAGGGCACCATGGCCGCGGCCCCGATGCCCTGGATCACCCGCGCCAGGATCAGCGCGGAGGCGCCCGGGGCCGCGGCGCACAGCGCGGAGCCGACGCCGAAGACCACCAGCCCCAGCAGATAGGCCCGCCCCGGGCCGATCCGATCCGCGAGGGTGCCGCAGGGCATGAGCAGCACCGCGAAGGCCAGCAGGTAGGCCGCGGCGATCCACATCCCGGCGGAGCTTCCGCCGCCCAGGTCCGCGACGATGCCCGGCAGGATCGCGGCGACCGCCGTCGTATCCAGCAGCACCACCGTGAATCCCAGGCAGGCGCCGAGGAATCCCAGGTGGCGGCGCATCAGCGGGCGAACTCCGCGCAGGCTCCGGTCTGCTCGGTGAGGCTGTCGATCACGGGCACGCCCAGGGCCTGCAGGGGCTCGAGGAACATGCCCAGGTCGGTGCAGCCGAGCAGCACGGCACCCGGCCGGCCCTCCATCTGCTCGGCGACGGCGCGGGCCAGGCGGGCGATCGTCTCGGCGTCGGAGCCGAGGACCCCGGCGTCGTCCTCTCCGCCGCGCACGGAGTAGTCGACCATGCTGCGCGCCAGCTCCTCGGGGCATTCCCGCACGCGTACCGCGGGCAGCTGGTCGTGGTACAGGCGCATCTGCAGGGTGGTCCTGGTGGAGATCAGCAGGACCTCCTCGAATCCGCGGCGTCGCACGGCAGCCGCGGCGGGACTGATGTTGGGCAGCGGCACCTGTCGCAGGGCGGCATCCAGATAGGGCTGCAGCGAGTTGCAGGGCATGGCCACGGCATCGCAGCCGATGCGCTCGAGTGCCCCGAGGCAGCGGGACAGCCCCGCGACGAGGTGCTGCTCATCCGCCGGGCTCTGCCGGCCCGTCAGCACGCGCTGCTCGACGGCGAGGTCGATCGGCAGATTGGCCACGTGCAGATCGGCCCCGCGGCCCCGCCCGTCGGCCCGGACCTCGCTGTTGATCATCCGGTAGAGCTCCTGGGTCACCCAGGGCCCCACGCCGCCGATGACACCGAGCATGTGCCGCCCTCCCCAGGATCCATTCGCTGGGCTATACGCTACACGGCTGTCGTCTCGCACACACCAGGTCGGCCGCGGCCGCCAGACCCGTCAGGGCGGTCAGCGCGAAGCCGACGCCGCAGACCCCGGACCAGCCCCACCGGTCCCACGCCCACACCCCGGCCGCCGAGCCGACGGCGGCGCCGATGAAGTACACGGTCATGTACACCGAATTCAGCCGGGCGCGGGCCGAGGGCTCCAGCGCGTAGACGGCGTTCATCGACAGGATGTGGATCAGCTGCAGTCCGCCGTCCGCCACGGCCATCCCGACGCAGAACCACACCACGCTGCCCCCGCCGAGGACGAAGGCACCCCACCCGGCCGCCAGCAGCGCCACCCCCACCCCGGTGCCGCGCTGGACGAGACCGCGGTCCGTGAGGCGCCCGGCCCACTGGGAGGTCAGGGTCCCGGCCAGCCCCGTGAGGCTGATCAGGCCGATCGCCGCCGGGCCCAGCCCGAAGCCGGGGCCGGACAGCAGCAGCGCGGTGGTCGCGAAGACCGCGGAGATCGAGGCGAAGGAGAACCCGGAGGCCAGGGACCGGGTGCTCAGCCGCGGGTGGGTGCGCAGCAGCCGAGCCATGGAGGCGAACAGGCCGAGGTAGGTGGGCGGGTCCTGCGGGCGCGAGGGCGGCAGCGTGCGCCACAGCCCCAGGGCCACCAGGACCATCAGCAGCGCGGCGACCCGGTATACGAGGGTCCACCCGCCCAGCTCGGCGAGCAGGCCGGCCACCGCGCGCGCCACCAGGATCCCGGCGAGCAGTCCGCTCATCACGGTCCCGACGGCGCGCCCCTCCCGCCCGGGCGGGGCCAGCAGCGCGGCGTAGGGCACGAGGACCTGCGCGGCCACGGAGAACAGCCCGGCCGCCCCCACCCCGAGCAGGAACACTCCGAAGGCGGGGGCGAATCCGGCGGCCAGTTGCCCCGCCGCGGTGAGCAGGATGAGCCCGACGGTCAGCCGGCGCCGCTCCAGCAGATCCCCCAGCGGGGTGATCAGCAGCAGACCGACGGCGTAGGCCACCTGGGCGACGGTCACGGACACGGCCGCGGCCGCCTCGGAGACCCCGAGGGTCTGGGCGATGCGGTCCAGCAGGGGCTGGTTGAAGTAGTTCCCGCCCGCGCACAGGCCCGTGGCCAGGCACATCAGGAGCAGCAGGGTTCGGGTCAGCCGTGGGGCGCCCTCGACGGGGCTGGCGGGGGCGGGGTTCGCAGCGGGCACCGTCACATCCTACGGCGGGGCCCGCCGCACCGGGCGGGGCCCGGGCCCGGCGTCGGGATCAGGAGTACTCGACCCAGGTCTGCTGGGTCACCGAATCCCACTTGATGGTGTACCCGCCGGAGAAGCGCTGGTGCATCTCCCGGCCCACGCGGTACTCGTTGGTCACGGGGTAGCCGTAGCCGCGCTCGTAGCCGGCCCGGGACCAGGTCGCGCCGATCCCGCCGTACTCCTTGATGTAGTGCGTCCCGGTGCTCTCGCTCCACATGACCTTGGTGTACCGCCCGTCCTTGACGAAGCGCTGGTAGCGGCCGCCGTCCGCGGCGGGGGCCTCGGCCATCACGGGGGTGCCGAAGCCAGCGGTGCCGCCGAAGTTCCGCCAGGTCACCCCGATCGCCCCGTACGGACTGTAGGCGGCCGCGGCCTGGGGCTGCACCTGGGCCGCCGGGACGGTGACCGCACCGCCGGCCACGGTGGTGCTCGCATCCGCGGGGGCGCCGCCGTTGGCGTAGCCGTAGAGGTTCACGGTGCCCAGCAGCCGCCACGGCTGGCCGGTGCGCTGCAGGGAGCCGTCCGCGTAGGTCAGGGCGATGCCGATGACCTCGGCCTTGGGGCTGGTGATCGCGGCGTTGTGCGCGGGGGAGGTCTTCCACCAGGCCAGCAGCTGGTTGACATCGTTCTGGTAGGACAGGGCGATGACCTCGTTGACGTGGGTCCAGCGCCCGGCCCGGGAATCGGTCATGAACTGGTCGGTGTGGTAGAAGCTCTCGTCGCGCACCTGGGCGTCCGAGTGGGCCTGCTCGATGTTCGTGAGGGTCTGGGAGTACCGGACCGGGTTCAGCCCGAGGGAGCGGCGGTAGGAGTTGATGGAATCCAGCAGCTTCTGCTGGTCCGCGGCGCGCTGGGCGGCGGAGACCTGCACGATGTCGGACTGCGCGGCCTGGGCTGCCGGGGCGTGGGCGAGCTGCCCGGTCGCGAAGGTGCCGGCAGCCAGCGCGGTGGCCAGGGCCGCGGCGGTCAGCGGGCGGGTGCCGATCAGGCGGCGACGCCGATGGGCCCGGGGACCGCGGCGGATGCTGTGCTGGGGGACGTACCGACCGGTGCGGGAGGATGCGGTGGTGCTGTTCACTCGAAGGCTCCTGGGTGAGGTGACGGGATCTCCCGCACCCTCGGCTGTGATGCCGGAGACTCGCGGGCACCATGGATTCTATAGAGCAGAAGTCACGAATCTGACCCCTCAGCCCAGATTGTTCATCGTTCCGTGATATTCGAACACGCCTCTTCCCCGGCGCGACCTGCGCGGTTGCTCCGCCGACGGTTGCATCACGCGCGCCGCGGGGCGGATATTCTCAGCTGATCTTCGAAGACCGCGCCCCTCGAACACGGCGCGCGCCGCCGGATCGACGCCGGATGGACGCGGGATCGACGCCGTTTAGATGCCGGATCGGCGCGCTCAGCCGCCGACGTCGGCGCGCTCCAGATCCTCCTCGAACAGCGCGGCGACGTCGTAGCCGCCGTGATCGACTCCCGGCACGGTCTGGAAGCGGGCCCGGGTGAACCCGGCGTCCCGATACCGCCGCCACCCGGCCCGTCCGGCCGTGGTCCCGGACCAGCCCTGCGGATCGTCCGCGGACGGCACGTCCTCGGTGCCCTCGTGCCAGGTCAGGGCCATGCCCTTCAGGGCCGCGCTCGGGGCGGTCGGGAAGCCGTCCCCCTCGCCGCCGCCGACGATCGTCGCCCCGCCGCCGCGGATCCACCCGGAGTCCTGGGCCAGGGCCTCGTCCGTGATGAAGTCCGCACCCCCGGAGTACCCGGTCAGCCACACGCGGGAGGAGTCCAGGTGCTCGGTCTGGAGCAGGTGGCGGGCCAGGGCCCGGAACCACTCGCCGTCGTCGCGCTGGCGCAGCCACCAGGTGATCTGGTCATCGGGGCTCTCCGCCTGCTCCGCCTCCGGGGAGAGCACCGGGACGAGCACCAGGTTGCGGCGGTTGGCCTCTGCGGCCATCGCCCGGATCTGGTCCCCGTAGGGATTCCAGAACTCGGCGTCCTCCCCGGTGCTGTCCCCGTCGAAGAAGAAGGCGACCCCCACCGGGCGGGAGCGGTCCACCCCGCCGTCGAGCACGTGGTACCGGCTGGTGCGCTGCCCGTCGGAGAAGTCCTGGAAGTACCGCCCCTCGGCGTCGTCCTGGGCGCGGGGGCGCACCACGGCCGCCGCCAGGACCAGCACCGCCGCCAGCAGGACGACGGCGCCCGCCCGCATCACCCGCCGCGTGGGCACCGCCTTCACGATCGGCACCTGCCGGGCCTCCCGGCGGGCCGGTCGCCGAGGCTCCGGCGAAGACCGCGAGCGCCCCGACCGGCGGGTGCGGAGAAGGCGGCCGGAGCGGCCTCGGGCGCGGTGGGATGGGTCATGGTGGAGCGGTCCGCCTCCAAGGGAAGCGCGGGGGCTGGGCCCCGCGGAACGTGACGAGCCGCGGCGGGCTGGCGCCTGCCGCGGCTCGTCCTCGGGTCGTGCTGTGGTGTCCGGTTCCGGAACTTACACCACGTGGCTGTGAGCCGCGGATCTAGCGGGGATCCTCGTCCAGCAGCTCGGCCTGCGGGATGCCGGCCTGGGCGGCGTCCTCGATCTCCCGCAGCTCCTTCTCCTTGACCGCCTCCACGGCCGGCGGGATGGCGGCGATCGGGAAGAGCCCGGTGATCCCGACGCGCTCGGCGGCGATCGCCGCGACGCGCCCGCGCACCGCGAACCAGCCGATGAACAGCAGCGGCACCACGATCACGAGGAAGGATCCGAGGGTCAGGGTGCCCACCGGGTAGTCCACGGCGATCAGCACGATCACCGCGGCCAGGAAGACCAGGGTCAGCCAGTTGGTGTACGGGGCGAAGGGCGCCCGGTAGCTGGGCCGGATGTACAGGCCCTTCCGGGTCAGGGAGACGAACTTCTGGTGGGACAGGCTGATCGTGGCCCACGCGGCGATGGTGCCCAGCGCGGAGAGGTTCAGCACGATCTCGAAGGCGTCCGAGGGCACGAAGTAGTTCAGCACGACCCCCAGCAGGGCCACGGCCGCGGTCAGCAGGATCCCGCCGAAGGGCACCCCGGACTTGGTCATCATGGCCGCGAACTTCGGGGCGGAGCCGGCGTGGGACATCGAGTGCAGGATGCGCCCGGTGGAGTAGATGCCGGCGTTCAGGGAGGACAGCGCGGCGGTGATGACCACCAGCTCCATGATCGGTCCGGCGGCACCCACCCCGATGCTGGAGAAGAACGTGACGAACGGGGACTCGCCCTTCTTGAAGGCGGTGTACGGCAGCAGCAGGCACAGCAGCAGCACGGAGCCGACGTAGAACACGGCGATGCGCAGGATCACGGTGTTGATGGCCTTGGGGATGACCTTCTGGGCGTCGCGGGTCTCACCGGAGGTGGTGCCGACCAGCTCGATGCCGGCGTAGGCGAAGACCACGCCCTGCACGATCATCAGGGTGGCCATGCCGCCGGCGGGGAAGATGCCGCCGTGGTCGGAGATGAGGTGGAAGCCGGTCTCGGAGCCGGTGGGCGAGCCGAAGATGACGAAGCAGATGCCGACGATCAGGAAGATCACCAGGGCGGCGACCTTGATCAGGGAGAACCAGAACTCCATCTCCCCGAAGACCTTCACGGAGATCATGTTGGTCACGACCACCAGCACGACGACGGCCAGGGCCACCGCCCACTGCGGGATCGCCGCGACGAAGGAGCTGTACTGGCCGAACCAGTGCACGTAGATGGCGATGGCGGTGGAGTCCGCGATCGCGACCATCGCCCAGTTCATCCAGTACAGCCAGCCGGAGACGAACGCGGCCTTCTCGCCGTAGAACTCCCGGGCGTAGGAGACGAAGGAGCCGGAGGAGGGCCGGTGGCAGACCAGCTCGCCCAGGGAGCGCAGCATGAGGTACCCGAAGAAGCCGCACACGGCGTAGGCGATGAACAGGGACGGGCCGGCCGAGGCCAGGCGCCCGCCGGCGCCGAGGAACAGGCCGGTGCCGATGGCCCCGCCGATCGCGATCATCTGCAGCTGGCGGGGGCCGAGGCCCTGGTGCAGCGCGTCGTCCTCGGGGGCGATGGTGGCTTCGGTTCCGTGGCGCAGCGCCTGCGGATCCTTGGGTGAGGCGGTCAGAGACATGGGTGGTGAGCCCTTCGAGCGGGGAGCTCCCGAGGGTGCGCACGGGGCGTCGTCGGCATGGGCGTCGGCGGGATCCGCGAGCGGGGAGATCCGGGTGGAGAACCGTCGGACGCCGCGGCCGGCGGCCCCGGTGGAGGGGCCGCAGTCCGCGGCGTCGTGAACGTTGAGCAGAAGCATATTCACGCTTCGCATACCCTGTTGTTTCCATCACATGAAAAGCGATGACAAAGATGCCCTCACTCGAAACATCACCGCTCCGGCGGAGCGTCTTCCCTAGTCAGAGCGCTGCCTCCCGGGACTCTCCCAGGTTCGCATCAGAAAGATCCCAGTCCGGATGCTGAGATCCGCCCGCATCGAACCGCCACACGCGACGGCACCGTCCCTTCCGAACAGGCCGGAGCCTCGGAGGGGACGGTGCCGTCGCGGGGGCGGGGCGCAGGTCAGGGCAGCGTGGAGATGGGCCCCTGATCCTCGGTGCCGGGGGTCTTCACGATCACCGGATAGGCCCCGGTGTAGCCCTCGCGCTCGGCCGCCAGGCGCCGCACGCGCCCGCGCACGGCGAACCACCCGATGATCAGCACCGGGATCACCACACCCATCGAGGCCACCGTCCACGTGCCCAGCGGATAGTCCAGGGCCACCAGCACCAGGACCCCCACGAGGAAGAGCATGGTCAGCCAGTTGGTGTACGGGGCCAGCGGGGCCCGGTAGGCCGGACGGCGCTGGAGCCCGCGCCGGGCCTGGGCGACGAAGCGCTGGTGCGGCATCGTGATGGCCGCCCAGCCAACGATGATCCCGATCGCGGAGATGTTCAGCACGATGCTGAAGGCCTCCTCCGGGACCCAGTAGTTCAGCACGACGCCGAGGCCGCCGACCAGCACGGTCAGCAGGATCCCGCCGTAGGGCACCCCGGCGCGGGTCATCTTCCCGGTGAACTTGGGGGCGGAGCCGGCCATCGCCATCGAGTGCACGATGCGCCCGGTGGAGTACAGCCCGGCGTTCAGGGAGGACAGCGCCGCGGTGATGACCACCAGCTGCATGATGGGCCCGATGTAGTCCACCCCGATGCTGGAGAAGAACGTCACGAACGGGGACTCATCCGCGGAGTAGGCGGTGTAGGGCAGCAGCAGGCACAGCAGGAGCACCGAGCCGACGTAGAACAGGGCGATGCGCAGGATCACGGTGTTGATGGCGCGGGGGATCTGGCGCTCCGGGTTGCGCGTCTCCCCCGCGGTGATCCCCACCAGCTCGATGCCGGAGTAGGCGAAGACCACGCCCTGGGAGACCACGAGCGCGGCGAGGATCCCGTGCGGGAGCATCCCCCCGCTCTCGCTGATCAGGTGGAAGCCGGTGGGCGCGCCCGTGGGGGTCCCGAAGATCACGAAGCACACCCCGACCACCAGGAAGATCACCAGCGCGGAGACCTTGATCAGGGCGAACCAGAACTCCATCTCCCCGAAGACCTTCACGGAGATGAGGTTGGTGATCATGACGATGACCAGCACGGCCGCGGCCAGCTCCCACTGCTCCAGCCCGGCGATGAACTGGCTGTACTGCCCGAACCACTTGACGTAGATGGCCATCGCGGTGGCATCCACGACGGTGGTGGAGGCCCAGGACAGCCAGTACATCCACCCGACGAAGTACGCGGCCTTCTCCCCGTAGAACTCCCGGGTGTAGGAGACGAAGGAGCCGGAGGAGGGCCGGTGCACCACCAGCTCGCCGAGCTGGCGCAGGATGAGGTAGCCGAAGAATCCGGCCACGGCGTAGAGGATGAACAGGGTCGGACCGGCGTCGGCCAGCCCGCCGCCGGCGCCGAGGAACAGCCCGGTGCCGATCGAGCTGCCGATGGCGATCATGTGGATCTGTCGGGGCGTGAGGCCCTTGCTGTAGCCCGCCTGCTCCTGCGCGTGCAGCGCGTCGTCGCCGGTGAGGGAGGGGGACGGCCCGGGGGTGCCGGGTTCCGTGGAGCTCGAGGACATGGACCTGCCGTATCGAGGAGGGGATGAGATGCCCCCACAGCATACTCGACGGGTGTGACGCGCAACGCCCGGGCCGAAACCCGGGATCTCCGACCCGCGCGGGCCTCCCGCGAGGCCTCCCGGGAGGTGGGCCGGAAGCCGCGTCGGACTTGACCGGGGCCGGGGCCCGACCCAAGATTGAACGGTGTTCAAAACTTTCGATGACCTCGCCGATTCGGTCCTCGCCGGTGTCCCCGCGGACCGGGAATCCGCCCTGGCGGTGCTGGCCTCCGAGGACGACGCCCTGCTGGATCTCGTGGCCGCGGCCTCCCGGGTGCGCCGCCGCCACTTCGGCACCTCGGTCAAGGTCAACTACCTCGTCAACCTGAAGTCCGGCCTGTGCCCCGAGGACTGCGGCTACTGCTCCCAGCGCCTCGGCTCGGAGGCGGAGATCCTCAAGTACTCCTGGCTGCCCACCGAGGAGGCCAAGCGCCAGGCGGAGTTCGGTCTGGCCGGCGGGGCCTCCCGGGTGTGCCTGGTGGCCTCCGGGCGCGGGCCCTCCCACCGCGACGTCGGGCGCGTGGCGGAGATGACCGAGGCCATCAAGGCCGCCAATCCGCAGACCGAGGTCTGCGCGTGCCTGGGCATCCTCAAGGAGGGCCAGGCGGAGCGGCTGCGCCGGGCCGGCGTGGATGCGTACAACCACAACCTGAACACCGCCCCCTCCCACTACGAGCAGATCTGCTCCTCGCACACCTTCCAGGACCGGGTGGACACCGTGGACTCCGCCCGCAGCGCGGGCCTGTCCCCCTGCTCCGGGCTGATCGTGGGCATGGGCGAGACCGACGAGCAGCTCGTGGAGGCCGTGGAGGCCCTGCGGGAGATCGACTCGGACTCGATCCCCGTGAACTTCCTGATCCCCTTCGACGGCACCCCGCTGGAGGGCACCTGGGAGCTGAGCCCGCAGAGGTGCCTGCGCATCCTGTGCATGGTCCGGCTGATGTGCCCGGACCGGGAGCTGCGCATCGCCGGCGGCCGGGAGCTGCACCTGCGCTCCCTGCAGCCGCTGAGCCTGCACGTGGCCAACTCCCTGTTCCTCGGGGACTACCTGACCAGTGAGGGTCAGGCTGCCGAGGATGACCTGGACATGATCGTGGACGGCGGCTTCCAGATCGTCGGCCAGGAGGACGCCGCGGCGCTGCGGGATCGGCTGCGCGCGCACCGGGCCGCCCACCGGGCGGCCATGGACGGGGGCAGCACCTTCGGCGAGAGCGGCGCCGAGGCCGGTGCGGGCCTGCCGCCGTGCGCCGGCGGAGCCTGCTCCTCCGGGGGCCAGCGGTCCGAGGATCCCCCCACCGAGGCCCCGCAGGTACGGCTCGGTGCCGACACCGCCCC
>OMJG01002146.1_pt1 | contig 10035 bp, 7 predicted proteins | sample 1646431 | NCBI WGS metagenome assembly OMJG01 (sample SAMN03771674, study PRJEB25209) | food metagenome | isolation source: Cotija cheese | place: Mexico:Jalisco,Michoacan | collected 2011-12-12 | reverse complement strand
TCTAATAAGATGTTAGTATCTATCATGTTAATTTTATCTAGTATATTATTTGGTTTTTCTCATTACTATAATTTTGGTGGCAGTTTTATAGCTAGTATGCCGTATGCTTTCGCTGGTTTGGTATTTGGTTTAATGTATTTGCTATCAAAAAATATTTGGGTACCAGTTATTGCCCATTTATTGTTTAATAGTACAGCTATTTTATCTAGTTTATTTTTAGTGATTGTTAAGTTAATTAGTTAAGAAAGGTGTAAGCATAATGGAAGAGACGTACCGTCTAATAGGTTTTATTGCGATTACAATCAGTATTATTTTTGGTATATTAGCTCAATCGTGGGTTAAAACTAGGTTATTATTATTTAGAGATACAAGCATGGTTAAACAATATATAATAAGTATTATTTTTATTATGATAGGCATATATTTCTTTTATATAAGCGGTTCTTTTAATTAAATAAACATCTATTGAGGCGACTGTATGTTATAGTCGCCTATTTTTTTATGTATTTTTATAAACAATAGAGTTGTGAAAATGATTCTCATTTGTTATAATAGTTTTTAGTTTAGGTTAGCCTAAAAAATATTTAAACTAATCCAAAAAATAGAAAAGGTGAAAGAAATGCAAGAAGAAGCATTAACAATGTCTTATGAGTATTTAACTCATGAACCAATAGATGTACAACATATATCAGTATCATATCAAGCTAAAGTAGCTTTAGAAGATATCAGTTTATCCATTGAGCCTGGAAAAATCACAGGGATTATCGGACCTAATGGTGCAGGTAAGTCGACTTTTTTAAAAAGTATTATTGGACTGATTAAAACAGACAGTGGTCGTGTCACGATAGGTGGTCAGTCCATTGATTTAATCAGAAAGAAAGTGGCTTACGTTGAACAACGAAGTGTCATAGATTTAACTTTTCCAATAAAAGTTGATGAAACGGTCCTGTTAGGCACATATCCTAATTTAGGATTATTCCGTCGACCTAAAAAAGAGGATCGACAAAAAGTAAAAGAGTCGCTTGAAAAAGTAAAAATGGAGAACTTTGCTAAACGACAAATAGGAAATCTATCAGGTGGACAATTACAACGCGTATTTATTGCAAGAGCTTTAGCACAAGATGCAGATATTATCTTTTTAGACGAACCATTTGTAGGGATTGACATGGTGAGTGAAAAATTAATTGTTGAACTATTACAAGAGTTGAGAGATGAAGGGAAAACAATTGTGATTGTTCATCATGATTTACATAAAACCAAAGAGTACTTTGACAACTTAATTATTTTAAATAAAAAGTTAATCGCCAGTGGTCCAGTATCAAAAACATTTACGACTTCAACAATCCAACAAGCTTACGGGGAAACAATGGGTGAAATTGTAATTAAAGGAGTGAATGACTAATGATACAACATTTTATTGAAGGTTTAGTAAAATATGATTTTCTACAAAACGCCTTAATCACGTCTGTCATCGTAGGTGTTGTATCAGGTGTGATTGGGAGCTTTATTATTTTAAGAGGAATGTCTCTGATGGGAGATGCGATTTCTCATGCAGTATTACCTGGAGTTGCGGTGTCTTATATGCTTGGTGGTAGCTACATGATAGGAGCATCAATTTTTGGAATAATGGCAGCAGGATTGATTGGTTTTGTGACACAAAAAAGTAAATTAAAAAACGATACAGCTATCGGGATTGTCTTTAGTTCATTTTTTGCTTTAGGGATTATTTTAATCTCATTTGCCGAAAGCTCGACCGATTTATATCATATTTTATTTGGAAATGTTTTAGCAGTTAGACCAAGTGATATGTACACAACATTAGCTGTTGCAGTTGCGGTTATTTTATTTGTAGTTTTATTTTATAAAGAATTATTAGTCAGCTCATTTGATCCTGTCATGGCACAAGCCTATGGATTAAAAGTTCAAGTCATTCATTATGCATTAATGTTTTTCTTAACGCTTGTTGCAGTATCATCCCTACAAACAGTCGGCACTATTTTGGTGGTTGCTATGCTTGTGACACCTGCTGCTACAGCTTATCTGTTAACGGATAAGCTATCAACGATGATTGTGCTTGCTAGTAGTTTAGGTGCTATTAGTGCCGTGATTGGCTTATTCTTTAGCTACTCCTATAACTTAGCTTCAGGAGCCACTATTGTTCTAACCACTGTTGTATTTTTTATCATGGCGTTTATATTTTCCCCAAAACAAGGATTTATTTTTAAAAGAAAAGAGGAAGTTGTCATTGAAGAAGTCTAGTCTTATTTTATCAAGTCTTATAGCAGGGTTAATGGTATTCTTTTTAGCTGGATGCTCAACGGGAGAATCATCTACAGAGAAAAATTCAGCGAATGATAAGTTTAAAGTAGTAGCAACGAATTCGATTATTGCAGATATGGTTGAAAATGTGGGTGGGGAACATGTTGATGTTCACAGTATTGTTTCTAGGGGTACAGACCCACATGAATATGAGCCACTTCCTGAGGATATCTCAAAATCAACCGATGCGGATGTGATTTTCTATAATGGGTTGAATCTTGAAACAGGTGGCAATGGCTGGTTCTTAAAATTAATGCAAACCAGTAAGAAAAAAGAAAATGAAGATTATTTTGTTGTCAGTAAAAATGTTGAGCCAATGTATCTAACGAGTGAGGGGCAAGAAAGTGAGCAAGACCCTCATGCTTGGCTATCATTAAAAAATGGTATCACTTATGTGAATAACATCAAGGATGTTTTAGTTGAGAAAGATGTAAAACATAAAGAAGATTATGAGAAAAATGCCAAAGCTTATACAGAAAAACTAGAAGCCTTACATAATGAAAATACCAGTCGATTTGCCGATATTCCAAAAGATAAAAATCTACTTGTAACCAGTGAGGGCGCATTTAAATATTTCTCAAAAGCTTACGGGGTAAATGCAGCGTATATTTGGGAAATCAACACAGAAAACCAAGGGACACCTGATCAGATGAGTCAAATCATTGGTAAGATTAAACAAACAAAAGTGCCCAATCTATTTGTTGAACAAAGCGTGGATGCTCGCAGTATGGAGACTGTCTCACGAGAAACAGGTATTCCAATTTACGATACAATATTTACTGATTCATTAGCGAAAAAAGGTGAACCAGGAGATACTTATTATGATATGTTGAAATGGAATTTAGATACCATTCATGAAGGATTAATGAAATAACGAAAAACACTCTGTTTAATCATCTGACTAAATAGAGTGTTATTTTTTATTTCTTTTTCCAACGTAATGTTTGGATTTTAGCTGGCTCAATGGTAGTAGATACCGATGTGTTTTCTTTAAATTCTTCAATCATATTGGCTTCAAACGGTGTGTACTCATTTATTTCTAGGTTAAGAGTAGAAGAGGTTTGATTGGATAAGTTAAATCCTCTTGTAATAATATCTTCTCCAAACTCTTGTCTTTTAAGAGCAGTCAATGCAAATTGTTTACCATCAATGGATAAGAATTGATAATTAGGAGCTAACACGCCTGTGTGACGTGTTGTTTGTTTGACTGTTGTTGGGATTTGGAAACTTTGAGCACGTTTGTAAGAATCAAATAATGTGTTTTCAGTTGTGACTTCTATGGCAAAATCAACCGATTGTTTGCCAAGACACTGAGCTTCTGGCGTTGGGAAATACCCCCAATCACCTAATTCACCAACAGCACGTAGCAATGTCACAGCAATAGTATTGTTAGTTAGAATTTCATACTCATTTAAACCGTAATTTGATATGGTGATACCACTTTTTTCATCTCTTAACGCTACAAACGAGTGTTGATGTTGTGGATTTGTTGGGTTCTCCCAATGTTTATTTTGTACAGTATTTGGTCTTTCAACTACTTCAAAAATACTTTCGGCAACATGAGTTTCTGTTGTTAAACCAGTTGGGAAAAGAACGCGTAAGCGATGGTCTCGCATTTGATTATCAAATTCAGTGTGACATTTAATTTGACGATTATTCTTTTCTACCCTTAAAGTTGTTTTAAGAGTAAGTGTGCCTAAATCTTTGCTGCGTTGTGCTTGTCTATCCCGCATTTCAATGACAGCTTTCATTTCCTCTTGTAATAAGTCTTCCGCTGAAAGTGGAATCATCATTTGCTGTTCAATCAACACTTCACATACTAATGGTGTATCTGTTACGACGTTAATTGTTGTAGGAAAATCATGTGCATATAAAGGAGTATCATTTTCTGGCTGTTTAAAAATATATTCATTTCCAACATCTCCTACATTTTCAAATATTAATCCACTTGGGTAAGTGATGTTGGTTTCTTTATTGGTTATATCAATCAGTCCATTATTTTGTATAGCCACTTTAATATAATCATTTTCAATCGTTTGAGTGTTTTTATCAAACAAAGTCTTATCCTTAGCTTGGGATGCCCCTTCGACTAAGGCAAATGACTGCCAACTCATTTCATTGAATGACGCAAGAGATAATCTGACTGTTACAAAAATTGCCATATAAGGAATTCTAAAACGATCAGTTGGTAAATCGTAATCAAAAGAGACATCCACAGTCACTAATTCACTTGGAATAATAGTTCCATCACTATCTACTACATGAAATTCATTTAATGTATCGGCGATTTGTTTTAATTCATCATATAACTCATTCGGCTTCCCTTGAGAAAATGGGCGACGCATCCATTCAATCGTTGTTTCAATGACTTCATTTTTTTCGACACCAGCTGTATTAAAAACAACAAACGGTTTACTATTTGTTGGTAAGTTACTTGTGTCAATATTGCTTGTTAAAGCCAAAGTAGCCTCATCTGCTAAGTATTTACCAACTTCTAGAGCCTTATCAAAACGTGACATCATTTCACGATGAACCTCATCCACACTGCATCCACAAATACTATCGTGTGGGTGGTTTTGCATTAAGGTTTTCCAAGCATAACGAAGCTCATCATGTGGATAAGATTTTGTCATGTCATAGGCCATAGTTGCCAATGGTTCTGTGATATTTTCTAATTGTCGTTGGACTTCAGTATTTTTTTGTTTGATATAAATTCTAGCAGAAGCCGTGTTAGCTAATGTGTACCAACCATCCGTTTCTTGTGACGTTAATTCCCCAGTCACGGTACTCAAGTTGTCAGGTAAATCAGACATGACAGCAGCTAAATAATCATCAAAATTACTATGAATAAAGTCAATGTCTGGATAGAGCTCGTTAGCTAAAGCGATGGCTTGTGTCACATCTTTTTGAACGGGTTGATGATCCACACCATTCATCATTAAAAGATGATCCGTTGAAGCATATTGGTTAGCGTCTGCCAATTTTTTCTCCCAAAATTCAATTGCTTCTTTTTTCGTTGTTGGAATTTCATTGCCGTTACTGTACCAGTTGGCAAATAATAAGCCAAATATTTTAGTGCTATCAGGTCCTTCCCACCACATTTCAGAAAATTGAGATGCGTATTTTTCGTCATTGATCACAGCGTTGTTGAATCCAGTTGGCTTGACACCACGTCCAAAGGCAGCCGCTTTAATCCCTGCTTCTTTCATCATTTGAGGTGTTTGTCCCATGTTTCCAAAGGTATCAGGGAAGTAACCCAACATGACAGGCTTGCCCCATTTTTTACTTTCTTCTAGACCAATCAGCGTATTACGTGTATTGGCTTCACTGCTAATAAGAAAATCGTCTTGTAAAATATAAAATGGACCAATCCGTAATTTTCCGTTTTTAATGGCACGTTCTACCGCTTCTTTTTTTTCAGGACGTACTTGTAGGTAGTCATCTAAAATAATCGTTTGGCCATCCAAGTGAAAACTATTGAAATCTGGATTGGTTTCAAAAATTTCTAGTAAATCATCCATCAAACGAATCAGTCTCATATGATGTTGCTCGTAAGGTAAGCACCATTCTCTATCCCAATGACTATGAGATATGATATACACTTTTTTATTTTTCATGTCAGAATCTCCCTTGTTTAGTTGTAATGTGCCTCAATGGTGATATCAAAGTAATCCATAACGAGTTCGCAAAACATCATATTCGCCCAAGAAAACCATTCTCGGGTAAAGTGATTTGGATTATTAACGTCAAATCCTTCGTGCATCAAGTGTGTGCCACCATCGCAATCAACGAGTAAATTTAAAATCCGTTCTTTTTCTTGTTTATCATCTGTTGTTAGACCTTCTATAGCTAAAGCAATCGGCCAAACATAGTTTTCTGGTGTGTGCGAACTGCCAATCCCTTTAGCAAATTCACCCTCATAAAAATAAGGATTTTCTTTACTTAGTAACGTTTTTCTAGTTGAAAGATAGAGTGGATCGTTTTTATCTAGATAGCCAAGGTAAGGAGCGGCCATTAAACTCGGCACATTTGAATCATCCATAATAGAATAATGTCCTTTTCCGTCTACTTCATAAGCAAAGATATTCTCGCCATCATTATTTTCTACAATAGCATGCTCTTTAATCCCATCATCGATTTCTCTTTTTAGTTTATTTGCTTGTTCTAGTACAGCATTGTCTGTAAATAAAGTTGAATAGAGTTCAACAATATAGCCTAAAACCACCACAGCAAACATATTTGATGGGACAAGATAACCATATTGACACGCATCATCGCTTGGTCTAAAACCAGACCATGTCATCCCAGTATAGTCAACAGGTGTGCCTTTTCCGTCATGAGTTAACGTATCCTCCAATCGTGTTGTGTCTCTTTCAAAACAATAAGGAGATTGGTCATGGTGTTGTTCTGTTTCCCATACGGATAGTATTTTTTTTACGCCTTCATGGAATTCTTCATTAAACTGAGAGGTTTCGCCTGTTTGTTTATATAAAAGATAAGCTAATTGGACAGGATAACATAATGAATCAATTTCATATTTTCTCTCCCAAATCCAAGGAGTCATCTCAGTATGATCGGTTTGATGTCCTTTATTGTTAGGGGTTTCATTAAAAGCATTGGCATAAGGATCCATGTTAATGTATTTAAATTGTCGTTTAACTAGACCAGTAATAAGCGAACGAATGTCGTCATCTTCTTTAGCAATGACTAGGTAGGGACGAAATTGAGCTGTTGAGTCTCTTAACCACATAGCAGGAATATCACCTGTTAAAAGAAACGTAGTTCCATCATCATAGCGACGAACAGTCGTTAACAATGTGTTAGCAAATCCAGCATTGAAGTTTTCTGCCCATCTAGGTTGATTTGCTTCGTGGCATTTTTGTGTCATTTGTTCCATAAAGTGTTGAATAGATTGTGGTATTTCAGTATAAGCCATAATAGCCCTCCTAATGATATATCTTTTATTTACAATTCTTATTATATGATATATCATTATAAGTGTCTAGTGCTTCATCATATTTTTTATTTTGATATATATGGTATGATGTACAATGAAAATAAGGAGTCAGGAGTGGGGAAGAGATGCCAAAGCAGCCATTATATAAAAAAATATATCAAGAATTAAAAAAAGATATACTAACTGGCGTGTACCAAGAAGAAACGCAAGTACCAACAGAATTAGAATTATCTGAAAAATATGATGTTAGTCGGATTACGTCTAAGCGAGCACTAATGGAACTTGAAACAGAAGGACTAATTTATCGCGTACGTGGAAAAGGAAGTTTTGTCAAAAAACGTCAAGAAGTAGCACAGCAAGAAAAAAATAATACCTTACTGTTTGTTATGCCGTTTGCTCAAAACGAGGGGTTAGGAAATTATGCAGAAGGAATACTTGCCTCACTTAACGCATCAGATTATCGTTTACACATGCAATCTCATGATTGGTTACAGACTGAGGATGCTCTGTATTTATCAAGTGACTATGCGGGAGTGGTTTATTACCCAATTAATATGCAAGAAAGCATTGATTTTTTATACCAATGTCAGATGCAACAGCTACCAGTTGTTTTATTAGATAAACAAATTGAAAAAATTCATTACCCTTGCGTTGTGGCAGATAATGAATCTGGTGGCTCTCTTGCAACAAAAGAGTTAATCAGTAAAGGCTATGATGAGGTTATTTTTGTTAGTGGGACGGGTCTAACAGAAAGTTCATCTGTTCGTGATCGTTACATGGGCTATTTATCAGCAATTTATGAGGCCTCTTTAATACCTCAACATATTGTGAAAACTCCTTTACAAACTATGGACCAGTTCTTTAAGTCAGTCTATGACGTTATTTGTTATAACAAAAAAGAATCTGTTGGTTTAGTCTGTGAAAATGATATTGTTGCTATTAGATTAATGACGTATTTAAAACAACAAGGCATGGATATTGGAGATGAAATTGGTATTATTGGGTTTGATAATATTCAAGCCACACAATTAGTTGATCCACCTTTGACAACTATTGCACAAGATTTCTATCGTATGGGGGAAGTCGCTGGAGAGCTGTTATTAAAACAGTTAAACGGAGAGCCAGTTGACTCATTAGTTAATGTGATTCCTGTTTCCATTATTCCAAGACAAAGTACATAAAAGAATAGTAGAAAAGAGATGACCATATGATGATAGACCAAACGTTGAAAGTATTAGCTGAATATGATGATGTGGTGTTTACAAAACAATATCATGTAGTAGAAGATAAAAATATATCAATGACTTTTTCAGGAACGTTTTTTCGATTTGAAAGTTTAGACAATTGTTTTGACCAGTTCAATTTAGCTCATCCATTTATTTTATGGGAGAAAGAACACGGAGAATTTCAAGTAAAGCATCGATTTAACAGAAACTTATCAAATGATGGCTTTATGTTATCTATCACGGAAGATAAGACAATTTTGATTGACAGTCGCACGATGAACGGTTGCCGTTTTGCTATCGAATTATTACAAAGATTGATTGTTAAAAATAAAAGTCAATTATTTCTACCGATAGTAAAAGTGACACATACTCCGTCATTTGAAGTGAGGGGAGTAATCGAAGGGTTTTATGGTATTCCGTGGTCACATGAGATGAGAAAAGATTGTCTTACTTTTTTATCTTCAAAGAGAATGAACACTTATATGTATGCCCCAAAAGATGATGAGTATCAACGAAAACTTTGGCGAGAGTTATATTCCAAAGAGAAACTAGATGAGTTTAGAGAGTTATTAAATCTATCAACAGCTAATCACATTGACTTTTGGTATATGATAAGCCCAGGAAATGACTTGAATTATTTAGATAACACAGATTTATCCGTGTTAAAACATAAATTGAAACAAATGGTGCAATTAGGTGTGACACATTTTGGGTTATTAATGGATGATATTGCTTATGAATTAAGTGATGATGTGAAGAAAAAATTTAAAACAAGTGCTCAAGCGCATGCGTATTTGATGAACGTTGTTTATGATTATTTAGTAGAAGAGATTCCTTATGTTAAATTTGTTGCGTGTCCAACAGAATATGATAATCACTATGATTCCCCTTATTTAGAAGAATTGACAAGATTGTTACATCAAGATATTCCACTATTTTGGACAGGACCAACAACACTATCTCGACATATTACGACTGAAGATATAAAAAAAATGTCTGATATTTATCAACGTCAGATGATTATTTGGGATAATGTACCAGTTAATGATTTTGAACAAGATAATGAATTAATTTTTTTAAGTCAGTATAGCAATCGAAGTAAACAGTTATCAGATAATCAGTATAATGTATTAGGAATTGTACTCAATCCAATGGCCCAGTGGGAACTCTCTAAAATAACAGTTGGACATAGTGCAAAATATATGTGGCAAACAGATCGAGCAAATGATTTAGCGATGTGGCATCAAGTATTACAGGAGTATGGTCAAACAAAAGAGAATGGTCGAGCATTAGATATTTTATCAAAACATTTTACCAATAGACATCTTGAACCAAGCATACCAGTAGAGTGGCAGCAGTTAGTAAAGCAACAAGATATTGATGCCTTGACAGATATTTTGAAAGAATTAAGTCAAGCGGTTGAAACACTGAAAAAAATGAAAAATCCTAACTTTTTGATAGAGATTAAGCCTTGGTTTGAAAGAGTGATGTTAGAAGACCAGTTATGGCAAATTCAACCTTTGGACGGAAGAA
>OMJG01002145.1_pt1 | contig 10040 bp, 8 predicted proteins | sample 1646431 | NCBI WGS metagenome assembly OMJG01 (sample SAMN03771674, study PRJEB25209) | food metagenome | isolation source: Cotija cheese | place: Mexico:Jalisco,Michoacan | collected 2011-12-12 | reverse complement strand
TGCGACGGTAGGCCACTATGCTGAAGTATCATGGAGCGGAATTGATGGCAATGACTATTGGAGCTATTATTCTCAGAGTCCTCTTTTGATTAATGTTTATCGCCGGGGAGCCAATGGTGAGGTCGTAAGTGATACCCAAGTAAAATATACGATTGTAAAAAAACAAGTAACACCGGGACCAACAACCAGTAGTGCATCTGGAGATGGCGTTGGCGTACATCAACAGCCTTATACTTACTACTTAGCTGCGAGTTACTATGATGGATCAAATAATAAAATCGCCACTTACTACACACCTTACTTGACTGATGTGGCTGCGGCTGCCAATGTTACGGTGCATTATCAAGATCAAGAAGGTAAAGCGATAGCGTCTGATACTATTTTAAATGATGGCCTAGTGGGTCAAACCTATACGACAACACCAAAAGTCTTGACCGGATATACGTTAGATCAAACCCACTTGCCAAGTAATGCAACGGGGACATTCGGTGATAAACCGATTAGCGTGACCTATGTGTATGATCAAATGGATGGTGCACCGGTAACGGTCACCTATGTTGACGATGCTGGTGAATCATTGATTGAGGCAAAAATGTTAACTGGAAAGTACGGCGATCATTACACGGCCCAAGCAAAGACAATTACAGGCTATGACCTTAAGACAGTCCAGGGGAACCAGCAAGGTACATTTACCGATCAGCCACAAAGTGTGACCTTTGTTTATACCAAGCAAGCGGTTGTTATACCACCAGTTACAACGATGGTAACGGTGATCGTCCACTATCAAACGGCTAATGGTACGCCGCTAGCATTAGATAAAGTGATCACAGGTGCGCAGGGAGATACTTATCAGACGTCACCTGTATCGGTGAACGGGTATCAACTTGCCGAAACGCCAGCGAATGCTAGTGGGGTTTTTAATAATGATGATACGATAATTTACGTTTATGCTAAGAATCCAAAGACCACAACAGGTGGTGCTGGAGATCAGGGAACCGTAGATAATCGGCCGTCTAACCCAAGCAAGCGGCCGGGAAACTCGGAAAAGAGATCGACTCAACCAAAAAAGCAGTTGGACAAAAAGGGGAATCATTCAGCAGCTGACCAAGTAACGCAAATAAAAACGGCTCGGGGTAGTCAGACTGCACGGGTATCAGAAGTAGCGACCACAACTAAACTTACGAAGAGCGTAGCTGAGCAGTCAACAACCAAGATGAGCTTACCGCAAACGAATGAAGCATCGATATCATCGAAGTGGGGAATTGCCTTGCTGGTTGCAGTTGTGAGTTGGTTCGGTCTGAAACGAAAGTCTTCGGAAAACTAATGCAATTGACGAGATGTTGAGATCCGCTCTGATCTTGGCCGAATAATGGTCATTATCTGGACTGGTAAAGAGAACGAACAAAAAGGACGCGATGAAAGTCACGTCCTTTTTACGTATCATGAATAGCTTATTTAGCAGACGTTAAATAGTTTGCTTGAAGTTGTTTTAATTGCGTGTTGGAGAGACCTAACCCCTTGTGTAAGAAATTATCCATGTTGCCATATTTGGCATCAATAGCTTTGTACATCGTGTTCAGGTAAGCCATCTTAACGGCATTTTGTGCCTTAAAGTTTTCGACGACAATTGGGGTAACTTCTTTACCTTGGGCTTTCCAGCCAGCTTCCATCTTCTGCAGGTTTTCCTTATTTGTTTGGGCTAAGTACGTGTTGGACTTTAAGTAATCTTGAGCAATCGCTTTTTTGTCAAACTTGAGGGCGGACAGAACTAAAGCAGTTCCCATGCCGGCCCGATCCTTACCAGCTGAGCAGTGCCATAGGACGGCCTTGCCTTTAGGATTAATCAAAAGTTGGTGGAATAGTGACTTGTAGGCTTTTCGACCTTGAGCCGTGGTTACGGCGTCGTGGTAGGTTTTTTCCATCATCTTAGCGCCAGCGCCCTTTTTAGAAAAGTCTGGGAAGGCACCGAAAGATTTAAAAACATTGGCTTTGACAAGTTTAACGCCGGCCATATGCACATCGGGACTTTGCTTTTGTTCGGTAGTGGTTCGTAAGTCAACATCGGTGGCAACATGGTAGGTCTTTACTAGTTTGGTTTGGTCTGCCTTGGTCAAATGTGACAAACTATTTGCACGAATGAGGCGATGGACTTTAATCTTTTGACCGTGCTGGTTGACATAACCGCCGAGATCGCGGGCATTGCTAGCCCCTTGTAACTTAATGTGAGTGGATGTTGACTTAATGGCTTTAGCCTTAGCCGCTTTAGCCTTAGCCGCTTTGGTCTTGGCTGCCCAGTGGTCTTGACCGTCTTAGTCGTTTTAGCGTGCGTAGCTGCCGAGACGTTCATCAGGGGTTGTTGCCATCCCAATGTGGTTGCTAATAATAGAGCCGTTACTAAAGTGCTTGTGCGTTTGTTCATATCACAATCTCCTCCTCTGATTTGGTACATACTTAGAATACTAAGTTGATGTAAAAGGATGATGTTGATTGTGTAAAAGTCTGGTGTCGCCTGCCAACTAACCAACAAAGATATTTATAAGACCGGTCGACGATGATACAAAAACGGGCCCAGGATTTTTCCTGAGTCCGTTTTATGACTTAATCGGTATCAATTGACTGTAAATAAGCCAATCGGTCGGTGGATACTTGCTCATTGAGGGCCTGACCTAGCTCACGACTAATGTTTTTAGTTGTAATCTGATCCTGAATATAGTTATATTCCTGCTGAAAAGCTGCAATGAGTAACGTATTTTGTTCGTCAATAAAGTCTTGCTCTCCAACCAATTGTCGGTGGCGTTGATCGTATGCTGTCCGCACGATAGCAACTTCACGTGTATGGGTATGGGTCAACTGCTCATTCAAATAATCGATAACCGCTGGATAAGTTTGTTGGTCAATCAGACACAGTTGTTGGTACGTGTGTTGTTTCTTAGCGACGGCTTCTTCGTGACTGAGACTACGCCAATTATCGCGTTGTTGGCGAATCGCCTGCCGTCGTTTCCGGGAAGCTGAGGTTAAGGAAAAAGTCTTGACGAGATTGAAGCGTAAAAAGAGCAAACTCCGTTGCCAACCATTTTTCTGATAACGAACCAGAGTGTTTTCTGCGGCGCGCATGTAAAGCTGGGCGATCTCAAGGGAAACTAGCTGGTGTTGTAGCATTTTCGTGACGATATCGTGCTCAAGATCGAAGCAATGATCGAATAATTGGGCTAACTGCGTACGGTTAACTTGGGGATCAGCAACCCGCTGACCATCTAAGACGTTTACCACGCGGCTGGCGTTGACCGAATCACCGTGTTGCGAGGCAATCATCTGAATGGCGTCGTTAACCATGGCGTTTTTAGCAGTTGCTAACTCAGCGTTAGTAAAGGTGGATTGCCGCTGTGGTAACAGCAGTGTCAACAACAATGTGGGCACCAGCAAGCTAATTAGAATTACAATTGACGCCATAAAGATCATATCGTTTCGAAAGGGGACAGCATGACCATTGAGTGTGAGTGGTAGTGAAAAGGCCATCGCTAACGTGATCGTCCCGTGAACCCCACTAAGCGCAATGATGAGGCTTTTCTTGTTTCGTTCAGCCTGGCTGGTGGCGAAAACTTGAGCGAGATTGAAGCGGGTCCATAAGAAACGGAGGATTGTCATGACTGCGTATAAGCTAAGCGCTAATCCCAATAAAATGGGAAGTGTGGTGCCGCCGGATTGCCGATGTAGATCGGCCGCTACTTGTGGCAGCGAGAGACCCAGAAGGACAAACACGATGCCGTTTAATAGGCTGGCCACCACTGACCAGGTACTGGTCAACACAATCTGTAATCGCGAACTGGTCAAACGTAACCGGTTTTGTTGAATTCCGTGAAGGAGACCAGTGACGACCACGGCTAAGATGCCGGAGACATTGATGGATTCGGCAACGAAATAGACAGCAAAAGGTGTTAAAAGGGTAATTGGCACAATGATCGACGGTGCGTCAACATTTAATTTAATCAGCCGTAAACGGAGACTGACGATGATAGCCCCGAGGATAAAGCCGACCAATAGGCCCCCAAAGAATACGTAGAAGAAGTTGCCAATGCCGTGCCAAACTGAGAACTGACCAGTTGCGACAGTAGCAATGGCTAAGTTCAGGGCAACGATGCCGGAAGCATCATTGAACAAGGACTCGTTTTCAAGGGTGTGCATCACGTCTGTGGGCACCAGCATATTGCTAGTAATTGACGAAACGGCTACGGCATCGGTTGGCGTGATAATGGCACCTAAAGCCAAGGCCAAGGCTAGTGATAGGCTTGGCAGTAAGAGGTGAGTAACGGCCCCGATGATGATAATGGAAACAATTGCCAGTCCGATGGCCAGTGAAAAAGTGGTTCCCGCTTGACGAGTAAGCCGTCCTGGACTGGTATTTTGACCATCGTTAAACATCAATACGGAAATAATTGCGAACATAAAAATTTCTGGCTCCAGATGGAAATTATGGTATACCGGCAGGAGCGCCAGTAATAACCCCATGCCAATCTGTAAAAATGCCACTGGAATCCGCGTTAGTCGGTAATGAATGAGGTTAGCAATAATCGCGGCAACGACCAGAAATAAGAGTAAGAAGATAGTGTCCATAACTGAGAACCTCCTGAAAACAAAATTAAGCAACCGGTAAACTTAGCATACCATGGTTAATTTTAAAAGAATAGGTCTATCTCTAAAATAAGGCGGCTTTATCTTGATTAGGAAACCCCATCATCGGGTAAATAAAGCTCAGATAGCTTTGGATTAGGCGTATAATCAGGACAATAACTGGAGGTGTTAGCGATGAAGCAAGCGTTGGTGATGTTGTATCCAGGTTTCTGTTATTTTGAAGTAGCGGCTTTAACTGAAATTTTGGCGTTTAAAGAAGAGGAGTGGACGGTCACAACAGTGGGGGCGGATCGGCAGAATTATTTGGGTGAAGATGGGTTACAGGTCCTAGCTGAAAAGTCCTTTTCCCAGGTTGATCCGTTAGCTGTTGATTTAATGATTTTGCCGGGGATTGACAATTATCACGTGCCGCTAGCTGACTCGCGGAATGTTGCCTTTCTACGCCAACTAAATACGGCCAGTCGACCAATTATTGCGGCAATGTCCAGCTCGCCAGTGTTATTGGCTAAGGCAGGGTTATTAGATCAGACCCAATTTACTGGTGGCCTCTTTGAAGAGACTTATGCGAAAAACCCGTTTATCCCGAAACAGAATTTAGTGCGGCAACCAGTGGTGGTGGATAATGGCATCATTACGTCGAGTTTCCAATTCTTTCGGGAATTTGCGATTACGGCGGCCCGGGCTTGTGGGATCGAAGTGGGGGATATGGCTTTTGGTCCCGCCCGAACGGATCGCCCCTATACACCGGCAGAGTTAACTTATCATTATCCGGATTAAAAAACTGGCTAGTCCCAACCATGTGGGATTAGCCAGTTTTAAGTCGATTTATTCTGGTTGTTTAATCCACCCAGCAGTCCCGGTTGCGATTAGCACTTCGACACGATCTAGCAACATTAATAACCAACCGAAGGAAATAACAAAACCAATCATTTCAAAGGCAGTTAAGGAAAAATAGCCAAACACTTGAAATAAGAGCGCGGCGACCACTAGCGCAATTCCGACCCCGTCTGACAACAGCAAGAAGTCTCGTGTAATTTGGGGCAGTAGCCACCGAACACCAACGATTAGAGCGATGATTAAGTATACTAAAAAGACGGCAAAATGGTCATGAAGAGCGTGTGAATTGGCATTGTTGGGAAAAACGCCCACTAATCCTAAATCAACAGCAGTTAGCGTCAATAAGCCACGTAGCACCCATAATCGACGGGAGCGAGGAAACGATTCTTGCAGACTAACAAACAGGTAGTCGATGAGGGCAATCATCAGCAATGCTGAAAAAATCAGCGTGGCGTTAAATTGCCAACCGCCACTGGAAGCACCAGTGGTGCCAAGAAAGCTAAGATTGTGTTGCCACCAATATTTTTGATTGTTAACCGCCATCGCGATGACGACACCGCTAATGATTACGAGGGTGAGGACGGTCGATAAGACACTGGCGTCGATCATTAAGGCGAAGTAACTCATAGCTGTGTTGGTGACACTGCTAAACGCAAATAAGATAATACTGGCGGTTGCTAATCCAAAGCTGGCGCCGTTAAACAGCATCCCAAGTAGCCACATGCTTCCGGTCAAGATTAGACCAAGAATCAGGGTGAACGATAGGACAATGACGGGGAAGTTACGCCAATAGATATTTTTAGTAAAATGATTCTGCGGATTATGGCGGTCATGGATAAAAAATCCAGCGAATAAAATAGCTCCCATGATTACCCCGAGAATGATAATGGCGGTAGCTAAGGAATAATTACCTACGAGTTTTAGGGTATGTAGTCCTTGGTGAATGCCATAACCGTAAAACAGCAGACTGACTATCAGGGCCGTGGCGAGGGGCCACAGGAGTGATTGGTGCTGAAAAAATTGGCGTCGTGGTTCCTCTAGCTGGACGACGAGTCGATCTCGTTTGACGACCAGTCTAACTGGGGTGTCTTTATTTAGTTGTAGTTGTTCACTAATATCAGCCGGGATATTTAACTGAAAATCTTTTTGTGTCATAGTGCCCTCCAAATCAAGCTATTACAATGACTTTCATTATAGCAAACTTTGAGCAGAGTGATTGTGAAAAGCAGGGGATACTGGCGGTATCTTTGGATAACGGCGATCGCACAAGTAGATTGGTGGTGTATGATGAACATGGAAAGCAGGAGGCATGAAACCATGCGTAAGGGGATTTATGGATTAACGGGGATCTGTTGGGTAGCGGTTGTGGTGATAATTGTTGTGGCAGTACAGCAACATCACTTATTACAATTAGCGCCGATTTATGCTTATAATCGACCGCAGGGATTGCTGGGATGGACCTTAGCCAGTGCGATTGTGCTGTCGATAACAAGTGGGCTCATGCATCGTGAGGCCAAGCAGCAGTCACGGTAAAAATATCGGTGTAATCAAAAAGCTTCGGCCCAAGATGGCTGAAGCTTTTTGATTACATTAGATAGTTTTAATTTGTACAAAGCCGCCGAATAGCTTCGGCGTAAATATCCATCGCTTTATACATGCGACTGAGTTCCCAGTTTTCATTGACCTGATGCATGAAGTCAGGCGTTCCCGGGAGCATCGCGCCAAAGGCAACACAGTTGTGCATCGTGCGAGCAAAGGTGGCACCACCTGAAATTTGGGGTTGGGTATCGTCGCCAGTCAGGTCGTGGTAGGTACTCATGAGGGTTTTAACTAAATCACTATCGGTTGGTACGTAGAGCGGGGCAACGTAGTCAAAGTTTTCATAAGTTAAACCAAAGGGCTTAACGGCCGTCGAAACTTGATTGATGAGTTGATCATGGTCGATTGTGACGGGAATCCGCATATCAATTTGCATACGTGATTCAGTTGGGGTAATGGTCAGGCTTGAAATATTAAAGGTTAAATGGCCCGACTGTTCGTCACTGACATCACCCAATAGATTAGCGCCCGTGGCATCTTCTTTGAAGCACTTGCCAACAAAATCTAATACCGGCATAGGAAAGACGTCATCGAGAGCGATGGCCAGGCGAAGAACGGCATTAGTTCCTTGCGGTGCCAGCATAGCATGAACGGATTTACCAGTAACGACCAATCCCGTCGCGGTCTTTTCATAGGCAAATCCATGACGATCCAGCGCAGCCTGAACCTCAGCCTGTTTGGGACCATCATAAGGGGCTTTAGCCGGAACAGCATTGAAGGCATTTACCAGGTTTAACTGTAAGCTATCGCTGCCGGGGCCCACTAAGTAAGATTGTTGTAAGCCCTTTTCCGCGTAAATTAGTGGAAATTCAGCATCGGGAGCGATACCGAGATCGATAGGCGCTTCTTTTTCGTTATATTTAGCGATCCCACGCCACAAGGTTTCCTCGTCAGTACCAAAGATAAAGCGAATTTTTTTATTGAAATGATAACCGCGATTTTCCAAAGCTTTTACCGCAAAGATCGCCGCAATAGATGGTCCCTTATCGTCCTGAGATCCGCGGCCAAAAATAGCACCATCGCGGACAACACCAGTATAAGGATCGGAGTCCCAATCACTGGGATCACCAGCGGGGACAACATCAACGTGGCCGATGATGCCAAATGTTTCGTCACCATCACCTGTTTCGGCATAACCATAGTAGCCATCAGGGTCTTCATATGTGTGATAGCCCAGTTCGTGGCAAATTGCGAGAACTTCATCTAAGGCTAACCGAATATCTTGACCAAATGGTGCACCAGGGGCCGCCGCCGTGGTGTAAAAGGGGTGACTGATAAGGCGCTTCAAAGCAGCAACTGCGGCATTTTGTTCAACTTCCGTAACGATTTTATCCATAAAGAGGTTCCTCCCTTAATTAAATGCTAGAGTATGGCCATAATACCTAAGAATACACAGGTTAAAATAAACAGATAAATCATGAGCTTAGCAATAAACTTCCACCAAACATTGATGTTGACGTGGGCAATTGCCAGAGCCCCCATGACTACGCCGGAGGTTGGTGTAATCAAGTTGACCCAGCCAGAGGCGGCTTGATAAGCCGTGATCACGAGACTAGGTGCAACACCGGCGAATTTTCCAATTGGTCCAATAATTCCCATTGTGGCGGCAGCTAGACCGGACGTGGATGGAATTAAGAATGACATCGGAATGTAGAAGATGTACGTTAAAATAATGAAGAAAGCGGAGCTCATACTGGATAAGCCGGTTTCGCCCCAGTGTAGCACAGTAGCGGAAATATTTCCGTCATTCATGACAACTTGAATACCACGGGCAACGGCGACGATAATGGCTACACCAATGAAGTCGTTCATGCCACTGAAGAAAGATTCAATGAAGTCACTTTCTTTCATCTTGAAAACAAACATAATGACGACTGACATGAATAAGAAGAGCATCGTGATTTCGGAGAAATACCAAGTCCCCATTGGGGCGATGTCGGAGCCCAGGAGATTGCCTAAAAATGGGATTCCGGTTAACCACTTAGTAAAGGTGGTGAAGAAAGTCCAATGTGAGTTAATCTGATCCCAAGGAATCAGCCCCATAATCATCAAAACAAATGTTAACCCGAAGAGCGACAATACACTCTTTTGACGACCAGTCATTTCTCCTTGATCAGCGTCTGTCGAGACTAAGAATCGTGCGCGGTCTTCGTCACGCTGCTCATAGAGGTAAGACTTCGTCGGGTCCTTTTCGATCTTGGCGGCGTAGTGATAAACGTACCAAATACTGAGAGCAGTGGTTAAGACTAACAGTAAGGCACGTGAACCAATGCCGTCACCAGGAGTTAGGTTCAAGGATTGTGAGGCGACACCGGTTGCAAATGGATTAACTGTAGAAGCCAGGCAGCCGACCTGTGAACCAATTAGTGCAATACCAATTGCAACCAATGAGTCAAAACCAACACCGATCATGACTGGAATCAGTAAGGGGTAAAAAGCAATGGTTTCTTCAGACATACCATAACTGGTTCCACCAGCAGCAAAGAGAATCATGAGAATCGGAATTAACCACTTTTCTTTGCCTTTGAAACGGCGAACGATAGTAGCGATTCCATCATCGAGTGCCTTGGTTCGGTTGACGACTCCTAAGAATCCACCAATGACTAAGATAAATAACGAAACATCGATAGCGCCAGAGGTCTTGTCGTTACCAACCATGCCGACAATTGGTGACATGAAGACGTCCCAAATCCCTTGAGGATTAGCTTTTACCGCACGGTACGTGTGGGCAATGATATTACCGGCTTTATCAGTAGAGTACTGACCTGCGGGAATAATCCAAGTTAAAATAGCAATAATAATGATGATGAAAAATAGAATGGTGTAGGCCGAGGGCATCTTAAAGCGACGCTTCGGCTTGGCTGAAGGTTCTTGCATAATCATCACTCCTTAAATAAATATATGAAAGCGTTTTGATTATGGCAGATTGCAAGAAATAACTTGAACGAATTTAATGACGTAAATTAAGCAAGAAG
>OMJG01002144.1_pt1 | contig 10047 bp, 10 predicted proteins | sample 1646431 | NCBI WGS metagenome assembly OMJG01 (sample SAMN03771674, study PRJEB25209) | food metagenome | isolation source: Cotija cheese | place: Mexico:Jalisco,Michoacan | collected 2011-12-12 | reverse complement strand
ACCGGCAAACATGCCGACAGGACCGGCACCGATAATTGTTAAATCAACTTCTTCATTCATTATTATTGAAAACTTCCTATTACTATTTGCTTGGTAAATGTTATTAGCCGATTGTCCGACTGTACAAACTCTCGAATTCAGACAGATCGACTTGGAAGTCAGGTGCATAGACAATGTCTACCGCACTTCCTTCATCACCTGCTTTTTCTTCAAATGCCGTCGCAATTTGTTGATAGAGTGCTTGCACAGCTTCGCGATCTGGTCCATCTACAACAAGTAGGTAGTTTGATGTGTCAGCATCATTATTAGTCAACCAAAGGAGATACATATTTTCAATTGTACCCATTGCATCATCTGCAATACCAATCAACTCGTAACGAAGTGGTGTTGGAATCAACTCTTCAGCAGATGTGATTTCCATTTCATTATTGCCTTCATCTTCATCATCATTTGCTTCTTGCTGGGCAGCAACTTGTTGCGCAATATAGGCAATATTATCACGCGTAATTGGCATCCCATTTGTAAATGGATTTAATGCTAAACCTTCAATATTCTGCGTCTCATCATCTTGCAGGATTGGCAAATAATCCGACAATGCCATTGCCCATGGATAAACAGGTAATTCAGCTTCAATGGGTTGTGCATTATATGCATCCAAATCAGTAAACACTGGGAAAACTCCATTACCATTTTCTAATTCGAATGTTACTAACTGCATCTGTGCATCATCTGGGATTTCAACATCACCATCGTCTTTTACAACTGGTGGCTCTGAAAAATTAACTGGGGCAATAAATACCGCATCAATCAATGCCTGGATAAAGTTATGCTCTGTGACCTCATTTTGTTCCTCACGAAAAACCGCTATCGCATCCAGCAGTTTATCATTACTTAGTTCTTCATCATCATTATCCATGCGCAATCATTCTCCTTTAATTTCTCATCTCTTTCTAACAAGTATAACGGAAAACCCTGTGTTTGTCAGGGGCTCACCTTTTAGCAACACAGCATCAACAAACTGACAGGAAACGTTTCTCTGCATTTTAAAAGCCCAAAGTTTTTTCAAAATAATATCGAAAAAACTTTAGGCTGATAAAGCTGAGATGATCATCTCAATTTTCACATTATGACAAATCAAAGGCAACATTCAGCTATTAAAATAGATGCCAAATCATTGTATCCTCTATATGTATTTTAATGTGCTTTGCGTTTCCCCTCAAGCAACTCCTTAATCATAGCTTAAAAAAGAGGCAAAGTAAATACATACTTCGTGTTTTATTCATCTATAAAAAATAATTAACCGCTAATATTATTCTTATTACCAAATATACTTGTTTAAAACGTCATTTTTATACAAAACGCGAACATTAAGCAGCATGTTGTCCGTTTTCTGGCAGCCGTTCTTCAGTTTTAGCACCTTTATAGAACAACTTGTATAAGACGGCACAGATAATTGGCAATGCGGCTGTCATTAAGTACATTTGCTTGAAATCAACAAAATTGCGTAAGGCACCCAACAAGTAAGGACCCACACCAATTCCTAAATCCAATCCAACAAAGTATGTTGATAATGCAACACCAATCCGACTAATATCCTTTTCTAAGTGCAAGGCAACTGCTTGACCATTAGACATAAACGTTCCATACCCTAAACCAATAAGGGCACCAGAGAACAATAATTCCCAGGAAGAAGTCGTGATACTAAGCACGAATAAGCCAACCGCTAAAAAGAAATAGCTTGGATACATGACTGAGTTTTCACCATATCGATCAAAAATTCGGCCGGCCATTGGACGAGTGACAGTAATCACCAACGCATACACAACAAAGAAAAATGAACTAATTGATACAAGATCAATGGTCTCAACGTACGATGCCAAAAATGACAACACGCTTGAATAAGCTAATCCCATAATAAAGGCAATTGCTGCAATAAAGACAACTTTTGTATCAATAAATGTATTGATCTTCCAACTATCAGCCAATGCACGTTGATCACTATTTAGTGCCATGTTGTTTACATTTAGTATGAAACAACCGATAACGGTGAACGCTAAGATGATACTCGACATGACCACAATAAAATTAATACTAGTTGCGTGCAGTAACAACATGCCTAAGAACGGTCCAATTGCTGCTGCCAAACTTGTGCTCAAGCCATAATAATTAATTCCCTCACCACGTCGTGATAATGGAATATATTCCGTGACAATTGCATTCGTCGCTGTTGAAACAGTTCCATAAAAGAATCCGTTCAACAAACGCACAACATAAAGGATCGCAATTGATGGCATATACAAATACATTAGTGTTGTTATTAAGTACAAGATGATACCCACACGCAACGTTTGTTTACGTCCAAGTACTTCAAGCTTCTTTCCCACATAAAGTCGCGCCACTAATGTACCAATAACATAAATTCCCGATGCAAGCCCTGCCTGACTTAAGGTAGCACCTAATTTTTCTTGTGCAACAACTGCAATGATTACCATTAATAAATAGTAAACTAAATAAACTAAGAAATTAATCAGTGTAATACTGAGAAATCCCTTATTGAACAACTTATCTTTACTTTCCAACAGAACTCTCCTTAATAACAGCATATTAATTAAAACCTACATTACTAAATTAATACTCTATGACGGCATTAGTCAAGGTTATATTATTAAATAAGTAATTTATAAGTATTTAAAAAATAAATAATGAAAGCGCTTAAATTCATTAACACGGTTAATGTTTTTAAGTTTAACCTATTTTTAGGACAGCAAAAAAACAAGCATCGTAAAAACAATACTTGTTTACCCTAATTCAATCCAATATAAAATGAACGGTTATATTTTTTAAAAATTAAACACCTTATTTGCCAAACCACAAATTTGAAAAAAATGCTGTCATTCCAAAACTTTCATTAACGGAAGTCACACTTGAAATATCTAATACAATTCTTGTCAGGAACTTAGGGGTCCTATACCCATTGTTTAATTGATAGATATTTATCTCTGATTTCAAATCAATCAAAGCTTTCTGTAATTGATAGTCCTTTTTTTGATTAAAATTTGTAAAAATAGCACTTAGTTTTGGATCAGATTGTGTTTTTATTGAATGAGTGCTTTCATCAATTAAGGAAAGTAATGCCATCATATCTTTTTTCATAATCTATCAACGTATGTGGGCTAATCCATTTGCCCATGAACCATATGAAATACGACCAACAGCGTGCCAAGCCTGATTCCAATTTGTACAAACCTGATTCCCCTTAGTATAGACGCCATTTCCCCAATAATGCCATTTGCCTGCGCCACCGAAAATATTGATCATTTCCGCCTCACTTAAAACTTTATAAGAAGACAAATCGTCAAAATTCATGCAAAATTCCTCCTTTAAATAAAATACCACTAACAACAAACAAATTATATCATACTTTTTCATTAGGTTAATTTATTTTTTTGTCTGAGTTAATTTTATAAAAATTATTCCAATTAAAAAAAGCAACTAAATCCATAAAGAATTCAGTTGCTCAATTTATAAGATATTCAATAAAACATTTTTCTTTTTAATTACTTAGCAGGAACCTTGACATCCCCATCAACAATCTTCTTTTGTGCATCTTGTACTGAATGCCATGCAGCGCTTGACATGTTACCACGAGTTACAGCAACACCCTTATCACTCAAACCATAAACCAAGTGCTTACCACCAGGGAAGTGACCCTTTGATGTATCTTTCGTAACATCAATGACTGCCTTACCAACTTTCTTCACTGCAGAAGTCAATGTGAAGTTAGACTTACCATCCTTGGCAGTGTAGGCACCATCAGCGTTTTGATCACGGTCAACACCAACGACCCAAACTTTGTCCGCCGCATTCTTTTCTTCATTCAAATCCTTGGCCTCTGTGAAGACACCAGCACCAGAACCACCCGCAGCACTAAAGATAACATCAGCACCATTTTGATACATTGATGAGGCAATTGTCTTACCCTTACCAGCATCAGTAAAGCTACCAACATATTGCGCATCGACCTTGATGTTAGGGTTAACTGACTTAGCACCTGCAATAAAGCCGGCTTCAAACGTCTTAACAACAGCTGATTGCATACCACCAACGAAACCAAGTTTGTTGGTCTTTGTCGTTTTAGCAGCTGCAACACCTGCCAAGTATGATGATTGTTCAGACTTAAAAGTAACAGATACTGTATTCTTACGTGCCTTCGCAATATCGTCAATAATCATATAGTTCGTATCTGGATGTTTCTTTGATTGTTCATTAATGGTTGAAACCAATTGGAATCCAATACCATAAATATTCTTAAATCCATCAGAACGAGCTTGATCCATATTTGTTGTAAAATCAGCGTTCGTCTTTGAAGGATAATAAGCATAGCCGCCCTTACCTTGCTTAACATTATTATCCTTTGCCCATGACTTCATACCTTCCCAAGCCGATTGGTTGAATGACTTATCATCAATTCCACCACCATCAGTTATCAATGCAACTGAAGTCTTATTACTTTTATCATCACTTGACTTGTTTCCAGACCAAGCAGCATATGCACCACCTGCAATAATTACAACCGCGGCACCTGCCACCCACATCTTTGCGTTTGAAGCCATTTTTCTATCCCCTTTTATAAAAAGATTACCTAGATTGTTCGTCAATCACGAACTACACTCTAAATATAATGGATAATGTTCAAAAAGTAAAGCTTTTCGTTCGTTTTTTTTGCAAAAAAAAATGAACCACTTATTTAACTGCAACAAAACACGAACAATAAAGGCTCATTATACTATTTTTAATTAACTAACCTGACCAAGTAAGTTTCTGACACAAATCCTCTAACCGCATTATAGATTCGTTTTGCACGCGAGGCTTTTTCAGAAATTGCAAATACTGTCGGTCCAGTACCTGACATTTGGGCTGCATCAGCACCAAAATCGTACATTTTTTGCTTCAATTTTAATATTTCTGGATACTTAGCTCCCGTAATTGCTTCGAGGACATTAAACATTTTGTGATAAGCTGTTTGAAAATCACCAGAATTAACCGCCGTCATCAATCCAACCATATCCCCATGCTGCATATTAGAATAATCAACTAATTTTAATATTTTAGGCGTTGAAACACTGATACCAGGCTTAGAAACAATCACCCACAACGGTGGCATTGCTTCTGTTAGTGGTTCAACTACCTCACCACGTCCACGAACACGAGCTGGCCGTGAATAAACACAAAACGGTACGTCAGCATCAATTTGGAGCCCCATTACCGCCAACTTGTCTTCGGTGTAGTTCAGTTGCCAAATTCGATTCAATCCCCGTAGGACTGCCGCTGCATCTGAAGAACCACCACCCAATCCTGCCGCAACTGGAATACGCTTCATAATGTGAATTTCAATACCTTCTGTCCGACCTGCTGTTTCACGCATCAAATTGGCCGCTTGATAGGCCAAGTTTTTTTCATTGAGCGGTAATAAACCACTTGTTGATTCCACAACAATATTCTGATGATTAGTCGTCGTTCGAATAGTCACCGTATCAGCTAGGTCGATGGCCACCATTAACATATCCCATTCTTGTTCACCATTTTTATGAATAAATGGGGTATCTAGGCTAATATTTAACTTTGCGTAGGCTTGCTCTAATACTTCCATCGCGACCAAGTCCTTTCATAGATTATTTTAATTATAGCAAGTTGCCCTTAATTGCGAAACAAAGACAGATAAAGAATTATAACTTCTGTTGGTTTTAACTAATTCCTGATATACTAAATCAGAATAAACAATAAGGAGTTTACATGCGTTTCATCTACATTATTTTAGGTTTGATCACTTTTGGAATAGGTACCCTAACCATTTGGGTACCCGGCATTCCAACAACGCCATTCTATTTATTAACAGCATTTTTCTGGGGACGTTCATCAACGCGCCTACAAATTTGGTTGGAAAGCAATAAATACTACCAGCAGTACGTATATAAGGGCATTTATAAACGCCAATTAACCCAAAAAAATCGCATAATTATTTACCTTGTCACTGCCGCCTTCATGAGCATACCATTCTTTACTTCTGGTAAATTATGGTTACAAATAACATTAATTTGTGCTTCGTTTTCGCAAATTATTGCCATGGAAGGTTTTTATCGTGGTTGGTGGTTAAATAACTGGTTTCTTGACGAAGAGGATTAAACCACAAATGGGAATATATCTAGCCATTATAGACTGAAAGGGGCAAAATCCACCATTGATTTCGGTAGATTTTGCCCCTTTAAACGTATGATATTAATTTTCTTCATAGCGTACTGTGCGACGATATCCTAGAACAATACTAGTTAAAACACCAATAAATGCTACGAAAGTTAGTGCTGATGCTGCATAAAACAATGCATTATACCCTTGTTGTTGAATAATGAATCCACCCACCAATGGTCCGACAGCTCTTCCAACAGATGGCGCAGCAGCGGTTAGTCCCTGATAACGTCCTTTCAGAGTTAATGGTGTTAGTTCATTGACCAACGCTGGAATCATTGGAAATGCGGTTGCTTCGCCGATCGTCGTAATAATCATCGCCAGGGCAAATCCCATGAAATGATGACTAAACGGTAACACTAAGAATGATAAACCAAACATGATAATGCCAGCAAATATTTGAATAAACATTGATCGTCGATTGGCTGATAAATTCAAGGCATTCATCCCCAATTGAATAATCGCAATCAAAATACCGTTAATCGTCCACAACATTGAATATTGCCAGAGTGGTAATTTCAGTACACTATTCATGTACACTGAAACATTTCCTTGCCACTGTGCATATGAAATCCACAAAATAACTAGTCCTGATATACCTGCATAAATTAGTAATAAATTCCATTTTGGTAAAGCAATTTTAGTTGTCTGTTGTTCACGACTGTAATTTGCCAAATTAATGCGAAACTTTGTATGTACAATAAAAAATAAAACAACATATAGTATTAAAGCTAATAAAAATAACCATGTTATACCAAATGGATAAATTGGTCCTACTAATGCGGTTGAAAAGACCATACCAAAATTACTCATAAAATAAAGCATATTGAATACAAAACGACCGTCATGAGACCGTACTTGTGTGCCATAAGCATTAATAGCCGCCGTTAACCAGCCACCAAAGAAGCCGACCAATGTCAAAATAACAGCATATGTTGGCCAACCATGCCAAATAATAAAGGCAACTTGCAACACAATCATTGCTAACACACCGAACTGAATAAGGCGATAGGGTTTAAATTGATCAAATAATCGACCGCTAACAATCGACCCAATCGCTTGACCAACTGCATTAGCCATCATCACCCATCCAATTGTTACTAAAGTTTGATACAGTTCATTATATAAATAAACTGATGTTAATGGCCAAATAAAACCAAAAGCAAAACTATTAATAAAACTTGCCGCTAACAACCAACGTAACGACATTCCTTGCCCAATACTTTGCATGATAAACCTCTTTTTAACATACTCACAAAAATAGAGCGAGACTAATGAAATCCATCATTGGTCTCGTTCTTTAGCAACCCTTTTTATTTACAATTAACCGAATCCACCTGGTTCTTCATTGTGAAAATCAATGTTTGAAAACTTATTATATGACTTAACAAATAGTAACCGCGCTGTTCCACGAGCTCCAGAACGATTCTTTTCTAGAATAACTTCAATTTCACCAATATCTTGCTGTTCTTCATCACGTGGATCATTCTGATTATCCGTATCATCATTGGATTTATCATAATAATCATCACGATATAAGAAAGCAACAATATCAGCGTCCTGCTCGATAGATCCAGATTCACGAATATCTGACAACATCGGACGCTTATCTTGACGTTGCTCAACGCTACGTGATAGTTGTGACAAGGCAATGATTGGCACATTCATTTCCATGGCCATCATCTTAATTGCACGTGAAATAGCTGAAACCTCTTGTTGACGACCCTCACTACGAGTTCCTTCAATCAACTGTAAATAATCAATAATGACTAACCCTAGCCGACCCTCACGTTTATATAATCGACGTAGCTTCGATCTGATTTCTGTAACCTTAATACCCGGTGTGTCATCAATATAAATATTTGTTCGTGCTAGCGAACCCGTCGCCACTGCTAGAGAATTCCATTCTTCAGCTTCCAACTGTCCTGTTCGCATGTGCTGCGAATTAATATTACCTTCCGCCGCTAACATACGATTAACCAAAGACGTATCTGGCATTTCTAATGAAAAAATAACAACTGGTAAAGTCGGGTCTGCTACCGCCACTTTTTGCGCAATATTTAATACAAACGCAGTTTTTCCAACAGCAGGACGGGCAGCGATGATAATCATTTCACCTTCATGAAATCCGGTAGTCAAATTATCGAGTGCCGGAAACCCAGAAGCCAATCCCGTAACTGTTTCGTCGGTGCGTGAGTTTTGTTCAATTTGTTCAAAGGATTTATTTACAACATCAGCGATATTTTTAAAGTCTGCACTTTTTTCGCCACCATTAATTAAATCCAGCTTTGTTGATAAGTCTGCAACCGCATCATCAACTGAATCACTACCTTCATAAGTTTGTGTCAAACTATCCTGTAAGGTATCAATCATATTGCGACGCACGGAGCGTTCTCGCACAATTCTGGCATAATACAAAGCATTACCAGCAACTGGTACGCTTGATGCCAACTCAGTCAGGTAGGCCATGCCACCGACATTTTCAACTTGATTATCTTTATCCAATTCATCAGTGATTGTTAAGATATCAATCGCTCTTTGTGTTTCATCAAGCGCCAAGATAGCCGAATAAATCAAGCGATGTGCCGTGCGATAAAAGTCACTCGGCTCAAGAATGGTCATAATATCCGCCAATAAATCTTGGGGATCCGTCGCTAATAAAATCGAACCCAGCACTGCCTGCTCGGCTTCAACATCTTGTGGGACACGTAATGGTGCACCTTCATTTTGATCAGGCATGTGAACATAACCTCCCTTCAACATAGTCTACTGTTCATTGTACCAAATAACCATCGATTAAAAAATCAGAGTTAGCCAAAAGATGGTTTGAATTCGAATATAACGATAATTAGGCGATTCTAGCTTTTTGTATTTTTACAAGCCAGAATCGCCTAATTATTGATATAGTAAGAGCTCTTTCAATACTTATTTATTGCTCTTCTGTATGGACACGAATAGTTGCCTCAACATCACGGTGAAGCTTAACTTTCACATTTCGATAACCTAATGCTCGAATAGGCTCTTTCATATCCATTTTACGTTTATCAATCTTAATATTAAATTGGTCAAGTAATCCTGCCACAACTTGTTTTGATGAAATAGCGCCGAACAAACGACCATCTGTACCTGCCTTGGCTTTTAGTTCAACGACTGTATTGTCATCCTCCAACTTATTTTTCAATGCAATGGCCATTTCTTTTTCTTCTGCAGCTTCACGATCAGCCGCTTTCTTTTGACCACGCAAGGCAGAAACATTCGCATTCGTTGCTGGCTTTGCCTTTTTGTTTTTAATCAAAAAATTATTGGCATAACCATCAGGAACGTCTTTTACTTCGCCTTTCTTTCCGCGACCTTTAACATCTTCTAAGAAAATAACCTTCATTGTTTCATACCCTCTTCTTACTAAAATTTTTAATCACTATCTTTATTAAGCTCGGCTAACAATGTCTCGTAAACTGCCTCAGTTGACGTATCTTTAACCTGAGTTGCAGCGTTACTTAGATGGCCACCACCACCCATCGCTTCCATTACCAGTTGCACACTAACAATACCTGTTGATCGAGCCGAGACAGCTACTGTATCATTATCACGCCTAGTAATAACATAGGATGATGTCACACCAATCATCTGCAATAATGAGTCAGCAGCTTGTGCTGCAACAACCGAATCATATTGCACATCATCCTCACCAACTGCAATCGCTACGGAATCATGAATCTGGGCACGTTCGATAAGATGCGCACGATTACGGTATGAATCGACCGTTTCTTTCATAAAGTCCTGCAACAAGTTACCATCTGCACC
>OMJG01002143.1_pt1 | contig 10053 bp, 12 predicted proteins | sample 1646431 | NCBI WGS metagenome assembly OMJG01 (sample SAMN03771674, study PRJEB25209) | food metagenome | isolation source: Cotija cheese | place: Mexico:Jalisco,Michoacan | collected 2011-12-12 | reverse complement strand
TGAAGACATAGAATTTTTCATGAAAAAGGAGCGATTTAAATGCCACAAGCACCAGAAACGTTAGATGGATGGTATAGTTTACATTTATTATACGCTATTGATTGGTCAAGTTTACGCTTAGTTCCAACAGAAGAGCGTCAAACAATCGTAGATGAATTACAAACATTTTTAAATAAACATGAAGAAGCGCGTACAAATCACGTAGGTGATCATGCTTTTTATAATATTACAGGTCAAAAAGCAGATATTCTTTTATGGGCACTGCGTCCAGAAATGAAAGATTTAAATGCTTTTGAAAACGAATTTAATAAATTGAAAATTGCAGATTTCTTAATTCCAACCTATTCTTATGTATCAATCATCGAATTAGGTAATTATCTTGCAGGAAAATCTGACGAAGATCCTTATGAAAATCCACACATCAAACCTAGATTATTCCCAGAATTACCACAATCTGAATATATTTGTTTCTATCCTATGGATAAACGTCGTAATGAAACTTATAACTGGTATATGTTACCGTTAGAAAAACGCCAAGAATTAATGTATGCTCACGGTAAAATAGGTAGACAATATGCTGGTAAAATCAAACAATTCATCACTGGTTCAGTGGGCTTTGATGATTTTGAGTGGGGTGTCACTTTATTTGCAGATGATCCATTACAATTCAAAAAAATTGTTTATGAAATGAGATTCGATGAAACAACTGCACGTTATGGCGACTTCGGCAGCTTTTATGTAGGTCATATCGTGACTAAAGATAACTTACAAGATTTATTTGCTTTATAAAATCATTCAATGGATTTATCATATTTCTCAAACTAAAGAAGGTAGCGGCAATTAATCTCGCTACCATCTTTATATATATTTTCACACATCTTCTCAATTTCCGATGTACACGTGTTATCAATTCACTTTAATCATAAAAAGAATTCTCAAATTTTATTAAGTGTGAATCAGCGCAATAAACAAAGGCACGCTCATCACATAAATAAGTGTGCCTTTGTTGAATGTAGTGTGTTTGGGAGAACTTTTAATCACTACCTAATTTAATATTAACTGTTGTATATTGTCGCTACTCAATACATGTCTGTAACAGTTAACTAATACTATTTTAACCTATTTGAAATATTTGAAACATAAATGTATTGACTTAATTGCACAAAATACAGTTTCCCTTCATTTAAGCACTTGTTCCAATTCAAATAACAAATAACGATCATAAAGTGTTACAATAAAAAATATTACTTTAGCAACTTATACTCAACCTGTAGTCAGCGATTGTCAGGGTTGCTCAAATAAACTTTAATTGGTGATTAAATGACAATATATAATCAAGCTATAGAAAGTTATAATGAAAAGATGGCAAAAGATGTCATCATGTTAGCAGGAAGAATATTATTAGAATCTGGTGCAGAAGGCTCTCGAGTAGAAGATACGATGACACGCATCGCTATCACTTTGGGACACAAAGAAAGTAATAGCTTTGTTACAAATACCGTTATCAACTTCATGCTTCACGATGAGTCATATCCACGTATGTATAGAATTAGAACGCGCGATACGAATTTACACCGCATTTCCAGAACAAATGGCATTTCTAGACGTTTGGCGCTCGGTGACATTTCTTTAGAAGATGCATTTCAAGAACTTCAAAAAATATATCAAGAACAAAGTATAAAAAACCACTACCTTTTTTATAAATTCATTGCTGCTGCCGTCATATCTGTCAGTTTTTTATATTTACAAGGCGGCCATTTAACTGATGTATTAACAGCGTTATTAGCTGGTTCCTTCGGTTATATTGTAGTCGAAATATTACAACAAAAATTGCATGCCCAATTTATCCCTGAATTTATGGGCGCATTAGTTATTGGATTAGTCACCATTATCGGTCATAATCTCATACCCGGTGGTTCAATTTCTACCATTATAATTGCAGCAGTCATGCCTATTGTACCTGGTGTATTAATTACAAACGCAATTCAAGATTTGTTTGGCGGTCATATGTTAATGTTTACCACCAAATCATTAGAAGCGCTCGTTACTGCATTCGGTATTGGAGCTGGCGTTAGTACAGTACTTATTATATTTTAGGAGTTATGTCTATGTTTTGGATATTAAATTTTATATTTAGTTATACCGCTTCCCTATTCTTCGGCGTTATATTTGATGTCCCAAAACGTTTATATAACACGGTAGGTATCGTAGGTGCATGCGGTTGGATGGTCTATACCATATTTTTCGATGGTTTAAATACACATACAATTTATTCAAGTTTCTTTGGTAGTCTTGCATTAGGCTGCTTAAGTCATATTATGGCACGCTCTAAAAAAGAACCTGTCATCATTTTTATGATTCCCGGTATTATTCCACTCGTACCTGGTGGTTTAGCATTTGATGCTACGAAAAATTTAGTACTTTTAGAATTTAGTAAAGCCATTAATACAATGCTTGAAGTAACGCTTATTGCTGGTGCTATCGCCTTAGGTCTACTTTTTGCAGATCAAATTTCTAAACTAATTATTTCAGGTACAAAAATACGTAAAAAAAGAATCTAATATTTATATAAATAGCCACACATGCGTTGAAAAGAGTGCATGTGTGGCTTATTTTATTAAAAATTTATTATAAATTCATTTAGTCATAAATTATTAGCTATCAAAACCTATATGTTTCATTTATGACACAGATTCTTCTGCAAACTGTGATTTATTATCTTTTTAATGGATAAACCAAGCTGGTAACAATAACACTACAAGTGCAATAACCGCAACTGAAAATCCAGCATGATATGCAGTTAATTCATTTGGTATATTAACAGACATTGAATGTATGACTGTTGCGACAACTGTTGCAATAAGTGCCGAACCAAAGCTAGAACCAATATTCTCTATAATATTAATTCCTACGCCAGCTTCCGATAATTGTTCCCTTTCTAATCCATAATATGCAGAACTTGTCAGAGGTAACATTACGCCACCAACTGCACAACCTCTTATAAATAAGATTAGCCCAATCCAAACGCTTTGCGTATGACCAGAAATAAACATAAATGAAACAGATGTTATGAGTACAACCATCGTACTGATAAGTACAATGTTTCTACCTCCATACTTGTCTATAATTTCACCAATTAAAGGACGTGTAATTAGCATACCTAATCCTTGTGGCATTAACATAATCGCTGTTTCATTTGCATTGAAATGCTGAAAACGTTGAAAGAATAAAGGCAATATAATCATTGGACCTAATATGGCAACATTAGCTAGAAATAATCCTAAACTACAAGCAAAAAAATTACGAGATTTAAATAAATTTGTCGGTAAGACCGTATTGTACTGTTTCATACGATTATAAATAATATAAACTATTATACAGATAACCCCAATGGTCATATTGATATACGTCACAGGATTATTAAACGAACCAAACTTGGATACTTGTACTAAACCATAGAGTAACGTCACACTTATCAAAGCCAAATTAATGACACCTATATAATCTAATTTCTTTTCTTTATTTACTGGATTAAAGTCAGGCAATTTTTTAATCATAATAGGCACAGCAATAATCGTCACAAAGATATTTATAAAAAATATCCATTGCCATGTTGCAAAATGTATAATCAAACCTCCCAGTACAGGTCCCAAAATTGGTCCTAATATCATAGGTGTACTAACAATTGCAATGACTCTACCGATATACTTTTGACCTGCGATCAATACTAGCATCGTAGGCATCAATGTCGTTATCACACCTGCACTAAAGCCTTGCAATAATCTAAAACTAATAAACGTTACTATATTCTAACTCAATCCTGTTGCCAATGAAGTTATCCCAAAGCCAACGACTGCTGAAATAAATACTCGCTTACTATTAAATTGATTCATTAACCAACCAGATATAGGTACTGCGATGGCCAATGCAAGCAGATAACCCGTCACACCCCACTGTATTATACTTAACGTAGTGTGAAAGTCCTGAGTTAAATCTTTAATTGCAATATTGATCATTGTGGCATCAAGCATCGGTGTAATCGCACCGAGCGCTATTGCCCAAGCAGCAATCATTATATTTGTAGGTATTTTATCTATAGATTTCACGTATTCATTCTCCTTTTGTTTCTTCGTCAACAAAATACTACTCGCTTTTTGTTTCCTTGTTAACAAAATTTTTACGCAGCTATCTATAAATCGTTCCCCTACCATTTACTCAAGCATTATTGCCTAGTTCTTCCTAAGCAACCTTGCTCATTTAAGTAATACTTGTATAGTTTTGCTTATATCGCTTTGCCTAATTACTGGTTTTCAGTCATTTTCTATTTAATTTTCTTTATCGTTTATTTCCTTATCCAAATGTGCATTGTATTGATTTAAAAAAGTCATCATAGCTTTATATTGATCATCTGTCATTGCATCAAAGACTTGTGCATCACGTTCTTTAAACTCTTTGTGGAACTGTTCGTGTGTATCAAATGCTATGCGCCCTTTGTCCGTTAATTTAAAGTAAACTTCTTTTTTATTATCAGGATTTTTATAAGTAACAATTGCATCTTTTTGAATTAATTTTTTTGTTAATTTACTAATTGCGCCTCGTGTCATAAATAATGTTTGCGCAAGTTGGCTCACATTAGGATGCACACTTTTTTCAATTGCTTCAATACAATGTATTTCAGTCGATGTATATCCCTTTAGGCGCGTTTCCATTACAGGTTTATTGAGCCAAACGATTTTATCATATACATTTTTTATATTCGTTAGTAATAAATCCTCTTTATTCATAAATTGATCTCCTATACTTGATACATTACTCTTTCTCAAAACGTTCTAATCTATAGCAACGGTTAAATATATTATGACTAATATCAATTTTAATTAAAAGTATTTTTTTGAATTTCTACCTTTTTATAGATTTAACCCAATAAAAAACAAGCAGCAAACCGTAAAGGAATACTACTTGTTTTAATTCACTATTTATTAAGTTTTCTATGCTTTATTCATAAAATAATCACAAGAAAAGCTATTTATTCGTGTTTTCAGCCTTGTTCTCATTAATTAAATCTACAACTTCACTTTCCGAACGGTTTAAGATAAGCAAGCTTAATTTATCATTATCCATGCGTTTTAATTTTGGATAACGCACAATAAAGAAGATTAAACCAATCACTAACCAGCCGCCAAATGCGATGTATGAAGGTGCTGAAAGTGACGCCGGAGAACCTGGAACTAATAATAACAACAAGAAGATAAATGATACAATTGATCCTAAAATCGCAAATGTTTTATAAATAGGTCCATACGTGTTACTTGATTTATTATAACTAAATAATTTAGCTGCTGATAAACAAGTAATGAAATAAGCTATTGATACACCTGTAGAAGACATATCAACAATCCAAGTTAGTGCTGTACGACCTAACCAAGGTGCAATTAATGTAATGGTTACTAAGAAAATAATTGCTATATAAGGCGTCTTATATTTTTTATGCAACTTGCTGAATACAGAAGGCATAATACCTGAACGTCCCATTGAAAATAGGAGACGGCTTGAACTCATTAAGAATCCATTTAAGCCAGTAAATATACCCATAATAATCGCAATTGCTAATACAGCTAAACCAATATAACCAAAGGCTTCTTGCGTAACAGCACCGGTTAACCATAAATTACCGTTTAGGCTTGTTGATGGTGTACCTAACCAACCTGTATATAAAATCATTAAAACATAAGTAAATGCAGCTGCTAATAAACTATATACAATTAATTTAAACGTCTTATTTGGTGCAAAATCAAATTCTTCTGCCGTTTGTGGAATATTATCAAATCCAACATATGCCCACGGTGCGACAGCAACAATCATAATGATGGAAGTAAACCAACCTTCTTTTTCGTTGGTTAATGGTTGTAAATTATCTAAAGAGAAATTACCTCCAAAGAACGAACCAAAGAACAATAGTAATATAGTAATAACCATCGCTACACAGAAGTAGTATTGTAGTGATCCTGACACACTAGCACCTTTAATCGCTATAAACATAAATACAATAAGCAATAATGATGCAATGAGAATTTCAGTGATATACACGTCCCAACCTGCAATGGTATATAATTTTCCTGTTTCTAAAATATCTGGTAGTAAAAATTTAATTAACAAACTAAACGCAGTAGCATTTAATGCCACTACACATATGTAACCAAATGTTAAAAACCAAGATGAGAAGAAACTTACATATCTTCCGAATCCTAAAAAGCTAAAAGCAAACGCGCCACCCGAAACTGGGAATCGTTCAACTAATGCACCGTAACTCACTGCAATAAGTATCATTAACAATGCACCTATGACAATACCAATCGCTGCTGCAATTGGTCCCGATTGTCCTATCCAGTCACCCGGTAGAATAAATGCACCCCAACCGATACAAGACCCGTAAGCAATCGCCCACACAAATTTTTCAGATAGATTTTTCTTTAAATCTCCTCTATCTACTTGCTGATTATTTTGACTCATAAAAAATTCACCTCATGGAGTGTATTATACCCACAAGATGAATTCTATAACAATTATAAATTTATATTTTAAACGTACCTATCACTAACATTAACCAACCTACAATAAACAGTACGCCACCAATAGGTGTAATTGCACCTATTATGCGAATTTGTGTTAACGCTAAGATATATAAAGAACCACTGAAAAATACAATTCCAAAGAAAAGTAACCAACCCGCCCAATTTACATTGATCGAAGTTGTACCACTAATAATACCTATGGCTAGTAATCCAAGCCCATGATACATTTGATAAGTTGTTGCTTTTTCCCATACTGATAAATATTTTGCAGATAGCTTATTTTCTAATCCATGTGCACCAAACGCACCGGTACCTACAGCCATCATTGCATTTAATGCGCCTAAAATAATAAACACTTTCATCATGATCTATTCATATCCTTTACTATTTAAAATTATTTAAAAATCAAAAATGGAATCGCCATTGCCTATTTCATCATCTGTTACTAATTTATTCGCAGTGAGTGATGGATTTGTGCTTGTATTAGATGAAGAAACACCTGATACTTTTCCACCCATTGCGTGAATCTCATCTTCAGAAACACCCTGCTTAGATGAGATATTCTGTGACTTAGACGCTTTAAAAGAAGAAGACACATTAAAACTGTTGTCACTATATACTTTCTTACTAGATGAATTGTCACTCACTAATGACGTTAACGTATGAATCGCATAAATATGTTTTTCAAATTCTGCGTTACTATTTGCTTCATCTGCTTGTACTAATTCTTGTTCAATTAATTGTATAATTTTATCTTTTTCCATTTTTAAACCTCACTCTCGCACCAATTCACAGGTTGTTTACCATTGGCTTGTAGATATGTATTTGCTTGCGAATAAGGCTTAGAACCAAAGAATCCTCTATACGCTGACAATGGACTTGGATGTGGTGATTGTATAATATGGTGTTTCGATGTATCGATTAATTTAATTTTTTGTTGTGCGGGTTTTCCCCATAATATAAACACAACGTGTGTTAAATGTTCTGATACCGCTTGTATTACTTCATCGGTAAACGTTTCCCACCCAATATTTTTATGTGAATGTGCTTCACCTTGCCGTACTGTCAACACAGCATTTAATAATAATACACCCTCGCGTGCCCAATCTTGCAAATGCGGCGATTTTCTTATACATCCCACATCATCTTGCAGTTCTTTATACATATTTCGTAAAGAGGGCGGAAATTTCGCATCTGGTTGCACAGAAAATGCTAAACCATGTGCCTGGTTCGGTCCATGATAAGGGTCTTGCCCTAATATAACCACCTTCACTTGTTCAAATGGCGTTAGATCAAAGGCTTGATAAATATTTTTTCTATCTGGATAAACAATTTCTGTAGTATACTCTTTTTCTAAAAAATCATGCATTGCAGCAAAATCATGTCGCGTAGTTATTTCATGAAAAACATCCGACCATTCCATATACCTCTCACCTCATTGATATAATAACATAAAGAACTACTTTTTTGCTTCACAATAATTATTAGTGGAACTTCTTGCTTTAAGCAAGTTTAGTACCACTTACGTATGAACTTTAGTTCATATGTTCCTAGACCGTTTGAGCTTTAGCTCAGGTATTCCCTTATTCGTTACTTTCTCGACATCACGATGATTAGTCCAACTACTTCTATAATAATATCCTTTTTCAATAGTGATAAATTTAACTTCACTACAAACTTCCTTTATTTAGAATACTCGACAAACGTGGTATGATATATGCAAAAGATATTTAGGAGTGAAATTCCATGGCATTGAAAAAAACATTAACAATTGCCGGTTCAGATACAAGTGCCGGTGCTGGCATGCAAGCCGACTTAAAAACTTTCCAAGAGCTAGGCACATACGGTATTGTAGCCCTAACTTCAATCGTCACGATGGATAAAAAATCATGGTCACATGATGTAACACCGATTCCATTTGATGTATTCGAAAAACAATTAGAAACGGCGATTTCCATTGGTCCAGATGCTGTTAAAACAGGTATGCTAGGTACACAAGAAATCATTAAACGTGCTGGCGACGCCTATGTTGAATCTGGTGCAGATTATTTTGTCGTAGACCCAGTCATGGTATGTAAAGGGGAAAATGAAGTACTTAACCCAGGAAATACGGACGCTATGATTGAATACTTACTACCAAAAGCGACAGTGGTCACACCAAATTTATTTGAAGCTGGTCAACTCGCTAATTTAGGAACATTAAAATCAATTGAAGATATGAAAAAAGCTGCTGAAGTAATTCATGAGCAAGGTGCTAAGCACGTTATTATTAAAGGTGGCAAAGCATTAGATCAAGATAAATCTTATGACTTATACTATGATGGTCAAAAATTCTATCAATTAACAACAGACATGTTCCAGCAAAGTTATAATCACGGTGCTGGTTGTACATTTGCTGCCGCTACTACAGCTTATTTAGCAAATGGCAAATCACCGAAAGAAGCCGTTATCGCAGCTAAAGCATTTGTTGCTTCTGCAATTAAAAACGGTTGGAAAATGAATGACTTTGTCGGTCCAGTAGACCACGGTGCCTATAATCGTGTTGAACACGTAGACGTAGAAGTGACAGAAGTTTAAACAATTTAAAAAGCCCGTCGTTAACTTGTAATGTTAACGACGGGCTTTTATGTTTCAGATTCTATTGTCTATTCAATAATTCTATTTATGGGTTATGAGAGCGTTGCACTTTTCACGTAACCATTACTTACATAAAATACAATATGACCTTTGCCTACATCATATCCGTATAAGCCATCGCCACTTGCTTTTTTCTCACCATTCATGGGTTCTTGATATTCATAATTTTGACCATATTGCACACGTATATCTTTAAAACTTACTGCTTTATTTTGTATATCAAAAGTTACACTATTCGCTTTATTTCCATTAATTTGTTGGAATGTTTGATCATATATTGTTTTAGTCGCTGTATCAGAAGTATATTGACTATTAACTTTAATACCATTAAATTCAACATTACCTGCTTTTAAACCATTATAAAATGATTGATCTAGTACAAAATCCCCACCTTTTGAAGTATAACCACTATACTCATACCAAGGTTGTGTCGTTGCTGCTTGTGCTTCGGTTTGTGATACACCTTCATTAGAAACGCTTATGCCTAATGCAGTCCCAAATACAATGCTACCAGCTACAAAAGTCTTTGCTATCTTATTCATTTGGTATCACTCCATTTAAAGATTTTTTGAATCAGATTACGATTCGATTACAATGTTACAGAAATATTACCAAAAGTGCAAATTTAAACTAAATATACGATTTATTATTTTGATTATTAGGTAACCTAACTTTTGTAATTGTCTAACAAATCATCAGAAAACGCTTTACATCAGCCTTTCTGATGTTATACGACGTTAGACTGATAAAAAGTTGATACTGTAGACTCATGTATTTCGCATGAATTTCTATTATTATATGTAGTGTAGAGAGATGAAGGAGGGAAACTCAACATGATTATCTT
>OMJG01002142.1_pt1 | contig 10054 bp, 7 predicted proteins | sample 1646431 | NCBI WGS metagenome assembly OMJG01 (sample SAMN03771674, study PRJEB25209) | food metagenome | isolation source: Cotija cheese | place: Mexico:Jalisco,Michoacan | collected 2011-12-12 | reverse complement strand
TCTTTCCCTACACGACGCTCTTCCGATCTCACCGGGCGCAGCCTGGGCGCGCCCGCAGCACCCCCGGTGTCCTCGGCGCTGTCCGCCGGACAGGACGCGGGGCAGAACACCGGGGGCGGACGGGGGGATGCCGGTCGGCAGGCCGCGGAGGGATCGGCCCCGCGCACCCCGGAGGAGGCGGAATACGCCCGGGCCAAGGAGATCCTGCTGCGCCAGCTCACCGCCGCCGCCCGCTCCCGCGCCCAGCTGGCGCAGAAGCTCGCGGAGAAGGAGATCTCCGAGGAGACGGCCACCCGCATCCTGGACCGCTACGAGGATCTCGGCCTGATCGATGACGCCGAATACGCCGCGATGTACGTGCGCAGCCGCTCGGCCAGCAGGAAGCTCGCCCGCCCGGCCCTGCGTCGGGAGCTCGCGCAGAAGGGCATCGACCCGGAGACCGCGCAGCGGGCCCTGAGCCAGCGCACGGAGGAGGATGAGCGCGAGGACGCCCGCGCGCTGGTGCGCCGTCGGCTGCGTCCCGAGCGGGACCTGGCCGACCCGGCCCAGCGGGAGAAGGCCCTGCGTCGGCTGGTCGCGATGCTGGCCCGTCGGGGCTACGCCCCCGGCATGGCCTTCGAGATCGTGCGCACGGTCATGGCCGAGCACGGGGAGACGGGGCTGGAGGAGCCCCCGGGGCTGGTGTGAGCCGGGCCGGCGGGCTGATCCGGCGCGTCCCGGCGCCCGCGGCGTCTTGTACCCTGGCACAGTGAATGCGAGCGCGACCCAGACCCAGACGCAGACCCCGCCGTCGGCCCGGACCGAGGCCCTCGACGCCCAGCCCTGCCCGCCCGGCATCGAGGAGCGGACGGGGCGGTCCCACAGCTACGAGGTGCGCACCTTCGGCTGCCAGATGAACGTGCACGACTCCGAGCGGATCTCCGGGCTGCTGGAGGCCTCCGGGTACGTCCCGCACACGGGTGAGGAGACCCCGGACCTGGTGGTGTTCAACACCTGCGCGGTGCGCGAGAACGCGGACAACAAGCTCTACGGCCACCTCGGCCAGCTCGCCCCCGTCAAGCGCGCCCACGAGGGCATGCAGATCGCCGTCGGCGGGTGCCTGGCCCAGAAGGACCAGAACACCATCGTGGAGAAGGCCCCCTGGGTCGACGTCGTGTTCGGCACCCACAACATCGGCTCCCTGCCGCGGCTGCTGGAGCGCTCCCGGCACAACCGCGAGGCCGCCACCGAGCTGCTGGAATCCCTGGAGGTCTTCCCCTCCACCCTGCCCACCAAGCGGGAGAACGTGCACTCCGGGTGGGTCTCCATCTCCGTGGGCTGCAACAACACCTGCACCTTCTGCATCGTGCCCTCCCTGCGCGGCAAGGAGAAGGACCGGCGCCCCGGGGACATCCTCGCCGAGGTCCAGGCCCTGGTGGACGACGGCGCCGTGGAGGTCACCCTGCTCGGGCAGAACGTGAACTCCTACGGCGTCGGCTTCGGTGACCGGCAGGCCTTCTCCAAGCTGCTGCGCGCCTGCGGGCAGATCGAGGGCCTGGAGCGCATCCGCTTCACCAGCCCCCACCCGGCGGCCTTCACCGACGACGTCATCGACGCGATGGCCGAGACCCCCACCGTCATGCCCGTGCTGCACATGCCCCTGCAGTCCGGCTCCGACCGGGTGCTCAAGGCCATGCGCCGCTCCTACCGGTCCAAGCGGTTCCTCGGCATCCTGGAGAAGGTGCGCAAGCGCATCCCGCACGCCGCCATCACCACGGACATCATCGTGGGCTTCCCCGGGGAGACGGAGGAGGACTTCCAGGAGACCCTGCGCGTGGTCGAGCAGGCCCGGTTCTCCTCGGCCTTCACCTTCCAGTACTCCATCCGCCCCGGCACCCCGGCGGGGCAGATGCAGAACCAGGTGCCCCAGGAGGTCGTGCAGGAGCGGTACGAGCGGCTGGTGGCCCTGCAGGATCGCATCAGCGCGCAGCTGAACGCCGAGCAGGTCGGGAAGCGGGTGGAGCTGCTGGTCTCCGCGCAGACCGGGCGCAAGGCCGAGCAGACCCACCGGCTCTCCGGGCGCACCCCGGATCAGCGGCTCGTGCACTTCAGCGTGCCCGACGGCGCCCCCGTCCCGCGCCCGGGGGACTTCGCGACCGTGCGGATCACCGACTCCGCACCCTTCCACCTGCTCGCCGATTCCCCGGCGGAGGACTACGCGGTGCGCCGCTCCCGCGCCGGGGACGCTTGGGATCGTGCCCAGGCCGATTCCTGCGGCACCGGCGCCCCGTCGGGTGGCACCCCGGGCACCACGATGCTCGGGATGCCGGCCCTGCCGCCGCGTCGATGACCCTCCCGATCATCGCCGTCCTCGGGCCCACCGGCACGGGGAAGTCGGACCTCGGCGTCGCCCTGGCCCGCGCGGTGGACGGCGAGGTGGTCAACGCGGATTCGATGCAGCTGTACCGCGGGATGGACATCGGCACGGCCAAGCTCACGCCCGCCGAGCGCTATGGTGTGCCCCATCACCTCCTGGACGTGCTGGACGTGCGCGAGGAGGCCTCCGTGGCCCGCTATCAGCGCGAGGCCCGTGAGCGCTTCGCCGAGATCCGGGGGCGCGGGCGCACCCCGATCCTCGTCGGGGGGTCCGGGCTGTACGCGCGCGCGGCCCTGGACGTGCTGGAGTTCCCGCCCACCGATGCCGAGGTGCGTCAGCGGTGGCAGGAGCTCCTGGAGACCGAGGGGCGCGGGGTGCTGGCCGCCCGGCTGGAGGCCGTGGACCCGGTCTCCGCGGGGCGCGGCCTGGACGATCGGCGCCTGGTGCGCGCCCTGGAGGTCCACGAGCTGACCGGGCGACCCTTCTCCTCCTACATGCCGCGGCGCGAACACCGGGAGCCGGCGCTGCAGATCGGCCTGAACGGGCCCCGGGACCTGCTGCACGAGCGACTGGGTGCCCGGGTGCACCGGATGGTCCGGGCGGGCCTGGTCGAGGAGGTCCGCGGCCTGGCCGAGCGGGGCCTGCGCGAGGGGCGCACCGCCTCCCGCGCCCTGGGCTACGCGCAGTTCCTGCGCGTCGTCGACGGCGAGGCCTCCGAGGAGGAGGCCGCGCAGGAGACGATCATCGCCACCCGCCGGTTCGCCCGCCGCCAGGTCACCTGGTTCCGGGCGGACCCGCGCACTTCCTGGATCGGCTTCACCCTCTCCCCGCGCCAGCAGCTGGATCGGGCGCTGGCCCTGATCGAGGAGGGACGCACGCCCCGAACCGCGCCGGACGGGGAATCCGAGGGGTGACCGGGCCGCGGGGCTGACCGGTTCGTGCAGACGGCGCCGGCAGCGCGGGGACTGGTGCGCCGGATCGGCCCGGCAGACGCTCTGGTGCGCCCGATAGACTGACCGGGTGACGACCGAGAGCACCACCGCGCAGACCGACGCCCCCCGCTGGGGCGAACTGGCCGGGGTGACCCTGAGCAAGGGCCACGGCACCGGCAACGACTTCCTCCTGCTCACCGACCCCGAGGGAAGCCTCGAGCTGGAGGCCGAGCTGGTGGCCGCCGTGTGCGACCGGCACCGGGGGATCGGCGCGGACGGGCTGATCCGCGCGATCCGCAGCGAGCACCTGGAGGCCGGGCGTGCCCTCGCCGCGAACGGGGAGGACGCCCCGGAGTGGTTCATGGACTACCGCAACGCGGACGGCTCCCTGTCCGAGATGTGCGGCAACGGGGTGCGCGTGTTCGCCCACCACCTGATCCACGCCGGGCTGATCGAGCTGCCGGAGGGAGCCACCGTGCGCATCGGGACCCGCGGCGGGGTCAAGACCGTCGCCCGGGTTCCCGGCGGCTACGCCGTGGACATGGGCCCCTGGGGCTTCATCGACGGGGAGCAGGCCCGGGAGCACGGGGCCGACTGCACCGTCTCGGCCCGCGGCCTGCGCACCGCCCGCCCGGGGCTGTCCATCACCATGGGCAACCCGCACACCGTCGTCGCCCTGGCCGACGAGGCCAAGCTGGCCCGGCTGGACCTGGGCACCGCACCGACCGTGGATCCCCGGCCCAGTGCCGGCACCAACGTCGAATTCGTGGTGCCCCGGGACGCCGAGGAGGAGGACGACGGCACGGGGGCGCTGGTGCTGCGCGTGAGCGAACGCGGGGTGGGCGAGACCCTGTCCTGCGGGACCGGCGCCTGCGCTGCGGCGGCGGCGACCCGCTTCTGGGGCGGGGAGGACGCCCCGGATGAGTGGCGGGTCGGCGTGCCCGGCGGGGAGCTGGGCGTGACCTTCGTGCTCGGTCCGGACGAGCTGGAGCACGTGATCCTCTCCGGGCCGGCCGAGCTCGTGGGCACCGTGCGCCTGGGCTGAGCCGCGGGACCTCCGCGCGGGTCGCCTCCAGCTCAGGCGGCGCGGGTGACCCGCAGGATCCGGAAGCCCTTGGCGGTCGCGGCCCGGTCGACGTCGAAGGCGCCGGGCTCCCGCTCCCGCAGGGCCTGATCCAGCCAGCGCTGCAGGGAGTCCGCGCCCAGGTTCTTCTGCACCACCAGGTGCGCCTGCCCGGCCGGGGCCAGGCGCACCAGCCAGGTCATCAGCAGCTCGTGCAGCACCTGTTTGCCCACCCGGATCGGCGGGTTGGACCAGATCGCGTCGAAGCGCAGCCTCGGATCCACCGCCTCCGGGGTGACCGGGCGGATGCCGGTCAGTCCCAGGCGCGCGGCGTTGCGGCGGGTCAGCTCCAGGCTGCGCCGGTTCACGTCCACGGCCACCACCTCGGCGTCGGGCCGCTGCAGGCCCATGCTCAGCGCGATCGGCCCCCACCCGCAGCCGACGTCGAGGAAGCGGGACCCGGCCTCGGGCAGGGCGGGGACCTCGTCCAGCAGCACCGCGGTGCCCTTGTCCAGCGCCTTCGGGCTGAAGATGCCGGGGGCACTCACCAGATCCCGCTCGGCCCCGCCCAGACGCACCCGCAGGGGCTGCTCGACGAAGGGCTCGTCCTCGTGCGCGGAGAAGTAGTGCTCGACCATGATCCCCCATCGTATCGGCCCGCCCCGCAGGACCCCTCGGCGTCCGCGCTCGCGGCACCGGCTCCCCGGGGACGGGGGCGGTGGGGCGTCGCGTGTTCGTCCACAGCACAGGCTCGCCCCGGGTGCGGCGCGGGGGCCGCCCGGTAGACTGGCAGGACGCATTCAGCGGCCCGCGCGCCCGATCCGAGGGACTCAGCGCCGGCCGCGCCCCCGCATGGAAAGGCACCCTTGCCCCAGCATCACCCCCGCACCGCCGACGACGCCGCCCCCAAGCGCACCGACGAGCGCGCCGAGAAGCCCCGCCAGCCCAGCGACGCCCAGCTGCGCGCGACCGTGGACCGGGTCCTCGGCCGCTTCTCCCCCGAGGAGGAGCACCAGGCCTCCATCCTGGACCGCCGCGCCCCGGAGCTTGCGGAGACCACCCAGCACACCGAGCACGACGGCGAGCAGCAGGACCTCGAGGAGCGCCGGGCCCTGCGGCGCGTGGCCGGACTGTCCACCGAGCTCGAGGACGTCACCGAGGTCGAGTACCGGCAGCTGCGCCTGGAGCGCGTGGTGCTGGCCGGGATCTGGTCCGAAGGCACCCTGGAGGACGCCGAGAACTCCCTGCGCGAGCTCGCGGCGCTGGCGGAGACCGCCGGCTCCGAGGTCCTGGACGGGCTGGTGCAGCGGCGGCTGAAGCCGGACCCCGGCACGTTCCTCGGCTCCGGCAAGGCCCAGGAGCTCAAGGAGATCGTGGCCGAGACGGGCGCGGACACCGTCGTCATCGACTCGGAGCTGGCCCCGTCCCAGCGGCGCGGGCTGGAGGACATCGTCAAGGTCAAGGTCATCGACCGCACCGCCCTGATCCTGGACATCTTCGCCCAGCACGCCAAGTCCCGGGAGGGCAAGGCCCAGGTGGAGCTGGCACAGCTGGAGTACCTGCTGCCGCGCCTGCGCGGCTGGGGCGAGTCCATGTCCCGCCAGGCCGGCGGTCGGGCCGCCGGCGGTGAGGGGATCGGCTCGCGCGGTCCCGGTGAGACGAAGATCGAGCTGGACCGGCGCCGCATCCGCCAGCGGATGGCCAAGCTGCGCCGGGAGATCGCCGCGATGAAGCCGGCCCGGGAGACCAAGCGGGCCAACCGGCGTCGCAACCACATCCCCTCGGTGGCCATCGCCGGGTACACCAACGCGGGCAAGTCCTCCCTGCTCAACCGGCTCACCGACGCCGGGGTGCTGGTGGAGAACGCCCTGTTCGCGACCCTGGATCCCACGGTGCGCCGGGCCGAGACCCCGGACGGCATCGGCTACACCCTCTCGGACACCGTCGGCTTCGTGCGCAACCTGCCCACCCAGCTGGTCGAGGCCTTCCGCTCGACCCTGGAGGAGGTGGCCGACGCGGACGTGATCCTGCACGTGGTGGACGCCTCCCACCCGGATCCGGAGGGCCAGATCCGCGCGGTGCGCGAGGTCCTGGCCGAGGTGGATGCGCAGGACGTCCCGGAGATCATCGTGCTGAACAAGGCCGACGCCGCGGATCCCTTCGTCCTGGATCGCATTCGGCTGCGCGAGGCGCACCACGCGGTCGTCTCCGCGAAGACCGGGGAGGGGATCCCGCAGCTGAAGGAGCTGATCTCCCGGACCATCCCGCGGCCCAGCGTGCGCATGGAGATCCTGGTGCCCTACACCCACGGGGAGGTGGTCTCCCGGCTGCACGAGTGGGACGCCGAGATCCTGGCCACCGAGTTCGAGGAGGGCGGGACCCGGATGAGCGTGCTGGTCCGGGAGGAGACCGCCCCCGAGCTGCAGCCCTACGCCGTGACCGCGCCGTGAGCGAGGCCCACCCGGGCCCCACGAAGGCTCCTGGACCCGACGGGGCGGGCGAGGAGGTGCGCGCCCCGACCGGTGCGGAACCGGAGACCCTGCCCGGGGCGAAAGACGCCCTGGCGCTGCTGGACACCGCGATCCAGCGCACCGGCGGGCAGCGTCGCGACGGTCAGCGGGTCATGGCAGCGCACGTGGCCCAGGCCCTGCAGACGGGGCAGCACCTGCTGGTGCAGGCCGGCACCGGCACCGGCAAGTCCCTGGCCTACCTGGTCCCGGCCATCCAGCACGCCCTGGACGCGGACAAGCCCGTCGTCGTCGCGACCGCGACCCTGGCCCTGCAGGCGCAGATCGTCGGCCGGGACATGCCCCGGCTGCTGGAGACCCTCGAGGACCGCCTGGAGGGCGAGGTGGAGGTCGCCCTGCTGAAGGGGCGCAGCAACTACGTGTGCCTGCACAAGCTGGAGGGCGGCTACCCGGAGGACGAGGACCCGGACGCGCTGTTCAACCTCAACAGCCAGGGGCAGGCCGCCAGCGGGCATCCCCGTCCCGCCCCGGACTCGCTGGCCGAGGAGGTGGTGCGCCTGCGCGCCTGGGCGGACTCCACGGACACCGGGGACCGGGATGACCTGCGTCCGGGCGTCTCGGACCGGGCCTGGCGACAGGTCTCGGTCACGGCCTCGGAGTGCCTGGGGCGCCGCTGCCCCCTGGTGGAGGAGTGCTTCTCCGAGCGGGCCCGGCAGCGGGCGGGGGAGGCCGACGTCGTGATCACCAACCACGCGCTGCTGGCGATCAGCGCCTTCGAGGGGATCGGGGTGCTGCCCGAGCACGACGTCGTGGTGGTCGACGAGGCCCATGAGCTGGTGGACCGCGTGACCGGCGCGGTGACCGGCGCCCTGTCCCCGCTGATGGTCCGCTCCGCGGCCCGGGCGGTGCGCACCAACACCCAGGCGGCCTCGGAGCCGCTGAGCTCCGCGGCCGAGGCCCTGGAGCAGGCCTGCTCGGGGCGCCCGGCCGAGCTCATGCCGCAGGGGCTGGAGCCGGGGATCGCCCGGGCCATGGAGCAGGTGCGCGACGCCGCACGGGCCGCGCTGTCCGACACCAAGGCCGACGCGAAGGACTCCGACGCCGGGCGCCAGACCGCCCGCGCCAAGCTCACCGAGGTCCTGGAGCTGGCCGAGCGGATGCTCGGCGCGGACGGGCGCTTCGAGGTCGTGTGGATCTCCCGGGCCGGCGGTTGGGAGCCGGGACGCGGCTACGTCAGCGCCGCGGACACGGACCCGGCCACGCTGCACGTGGCCCCGCTGTCCGTGGCCGGGCGGCTGCGCGAGGGGCTGTTCCAGGACCGCACGGTGGTGCTGACCTCGGCGACCCTGGCCATCGGCGACTCCTTCGACCAGGTGGCCGGCTCCCTCGGGCTGCAGGGGGAGAAGGCCCCGGCGTGGGAGGGGCTGGACGTCGGCTCGCCCTTCGACTACCCGAAGCAGGGGATGCTCTACGTGGCCCGGGACCTGCCCAAGCCCGGGCGCGGGGTCTCGGAGGAGCAGCTGGAGCGGATCCTGCAGCTGGTGGAGGCCTCGGGCGGCGGGGCGCTGGGATTGTTCTCCTCGCGTCGCGGCGCGCAGCAGGCCGCCGAGTACGTGCGCGAGCACTCCGACCTGCCGGTGCTGGTGCAGGGGGAGTCCTCGCTGCGCGGTCTCGTCGAGCGGTTCACGGCCGAGGAGGACACGTGCCTGTTCGGGACGATGAGCCTGTGGCAGGGCGTGGACGTGCCGGGGCCCTCCTGCCGCCTGGTGCTCATCGACCGGATCCCGTTCCCGCGCCCGGATGATCCGCTGGCCACCGCCCGGGCCCGGGCGGTGGGCCGGCGCGGGGGCAACGGCTTCATGGCGGTCTCCGCCTACCACGCGGCGATCCGGCTGGCCCAGGGGACCGGGCGCCTGATCCGCTCCCGCGAGGACCGCGGGGTCGTGGCGGTGCTGGATTCCCGGCTGGCCACCGCCCGGTACGGGGGCTTCCTGCGGGCGGCGCTGCCGCCGCTGTGGACCACGGACCGCCTGCCCGTGGTCACGGGGGCGCTGCGGCGGCTGCACGCGGGGTGAGGGCAGGGCCTGAAAGGCCCGGGCTCAGACGGCGCGCAGCACCGAGACGACCTTGCCCATGATGCTGGCGTGATCGCCGAGGATCGGCTCGTACTGGCGGTTCTGCGGCAGCAGCCAGGTGTGCCCGTCGCGCTGCCGGAAGGTCTTCACGGTGGCCTCGTCATCGAGCAGGGCGGCCACGATGTCCCCGTTCTGGGCGGTGTTCTGCTGGCGCACGACGACCCAGTCGCCATCGCAGATCGCGGCCTCGACCATCGAGTCCCCGCGCACCTCGAGCATGAACAGCTCGCCCTGGCCCACCAGCTGCCGGGGCAGGGAGATCGTGTCCTCCACGTGCTGCTCCGCCGTGATCGGCACGCCGGCGGCGATGCGCCCCACCAGCGGCACGCTGATGTTCTGCCCCTGCTCCTCCTCGGCCTCCGGGGCGGAGGCCTCGGGGGCGGTGGTGGGGAACAGCGGGACCACGTCGGCTGCGGCCTCGGTCTGGGCGCTGGGCGCGGGGTCCTGCCGCGCCTCCTGTGCGGGGAGCTGCCCAGCGGCCCGGGACTGGGCGGCGCGGGGTTCGGCCAGGACCTCGATGGCCCGCGGCCGCTTCGGATCCCGGCGGATGTAGCCCAGGGCCTCGAGCCGGGAGAGCTGGTGGGTGACGCTGGAGAGGCTGGACAGCCCGACGACGTCGCCGATCTCGCGCATCGACGGCGGGTAGCCGTGCGTGCTGATCGAGGTGGAGATGGCCTCCAGGATGGTGCGCTGGCGCGCGGTGAGGGGCTTGCGGGCGGAGGCCTCGGCTCCGTGGGGGGCTGCTCCGTGCTCTCGGGCCACCGTCGGGTCCTTCCTGGAGGTGTTCGATCTGTCAGTCCGGGGGTGTGGACTGCTCCCACCAGCGTAGGCGAGACCGCGTGTCGGATCAAACACATGTTCTAGTCCCTCGACAGTCTTCGATCGCACTGGTAGAACAGATGTACGAACTCGAACACGTCTTCGAAGGCGATCGAGCGTCACTCACCGCTAGGAGGCCGCCATGAGCATCGCGCTCACCGCACCCCGCCCGTTCCGCACCGGGTTCCGCACCGGGCCGCTCCGGGGTGCCCATCCGGCAGGCGCACCCGCCTGCACCCGTCCCGCCTGCGCCCGTCCGGCCGCGCGCCGCACAGATCGGA
>OMJG01002141.1_pt1 | contig 10062 bp, 11 predicted proteins | sample 1646431 | NCBI WGS metagenome assembly OMJG01 (sample SAMN03771674, study PRJEB25209) | food metagenome | isolation source: Cotija cheese | place: Mexico:Jalisco,Michoacan | collected 2011-12-12 | reverse complement strand
ATTTCACATGAAAATTATTTTTAACAAGTGGCTAACTTAAACTTGAAATTTACACTTACTTAAAAAATTCTTAATCGCGGATTTATTTATAACTTAATTCCTTTACATAAATTTTGAAAGTTCCAAAGAACGTTCATTTAATCAAGATAGCATACTTCTAGGAATATAACAATATGATTGCAGTAGTTCACTAATTGTACAAAATACTAATTTTAAGTAATTCACTAATATGTTACAATAATACTGTTATTCATCTTAATTCCAACCTATTCATTCGACTTTTAGTGATTATTAAATAACAGAATAGGAAAAAATGTATTCAATATAATAAAAGGATGTAATATATGTTAATGTCAATTGTAGTTCCATGCTTTAATGAAGAAGAATCGATTCCCTTGTGGGAGCGTCAAGAAGTTTGTGTAAATAAAGAATCCCTTCTGTAAAAATCATCTCTCTGTTAGTGTTCCAAACATTTCCCATAGCTCTGCTTCAGCTTGCTGGAACCCGCGGTGGCTTCGGGTTAAAAATTTCTGATTATACAGATCGAAATTTGAGACTAAAAAGCGATCCATGGATTCTTCATTTTGAAATTGCTCTTTACGTCGACTGTATTTTTTGATTTGTTTGTTAAAAGATTCAATCAAATTAGTGGAGTACAATCTCCTGCGGATCGAAACGGAAAAGTCATAGAACGTCAGTAAACTGTCGTTCTCTAAGACTGCTTTGGTTACTCTAGGGTAACTGGTGTGTCATTTCTCTGTAAATTCAAGCCGAACTTCGATTGCCTTTTCTCGTGAGTCTGCTTGGTAAACAGCTTTGAAATCTTCACATACTTCTCTGCGATCAGCTACACGTACTTTACTAGCAATATTGCGAGAAACATGAACACAACAGTGTTGATAAGCAGCTTGAGGAAATGCTTGATGAATCGTATCTTTTATTCCTTTAAGACCGTCGGTCACAAAGAGGAGAACCGATTTAACACCACGGCTTATTAAGTCTTCTAATAGCTCTTTCCATGTAACAGTAGATTCATTTGGGGCAATAGCATAACCGAGTACTTCTTTGGCACCATCTGGACGGATTCCAACGGCTATATGAATGGCTTCTTTGTCTACAGTTTTACGTTTTAAGGGAATATAGGTAGCGTCAAGATATATAGCGGCATAATGATCATTTAGTGGACGTTTTTTAAAAGCAGCCACTTCTTCAGAAAAGACTTTTGTCATGTTGGACATCGTCTGCGGCGTATAGTGATGACCATACATTTTCTCAATCAAATCGGCAATTTCAGACATCGTGATCCCTTTTAGAAAGAGATGAATAATCGTTTCTTCCAGCATTTCATTGGTTCTTTTATATGCAGGAAGTGTCTGTTGTTTAAATTCACCATTACGATCACGTGGAATCTGTAGCTTAAGTTCACCATATTCTGTTTTGACCGTACGGTCATAGGTGCCGTTACGAGAGTTACCTGAATGGAAACCAATACGATCATACTTTTCATAATCTAAAAAGACGGTCAATTCCGTTCTTAAGAGTGTACTAACGGCCAATTCTAAATGAGAACGAAATAATTCATTTAAATCACCTTTTGTAGCTAGAGTCTGTAAGATATCTGTAGTAAGATTGTTCATAGGGAAGTCCTCTTTTCTGTGAATGTAGTGTGGTAACTCTATTCTACAGAAGGGGCTTCCTTTTTTCTATTTACACAAGATATTTTACACTCTCTCCCTTGTTTTTTGAAGAAATGAAAAAGATACAAAAAGATTTAAAAGTAAGTTTTGAAATGATATTTATTAATGACGGATCCACGGACAGAACTCTAGAAGTACTTAGAGACTTATATAAAGAGAATAAAGATTCGGTACGCTATATATCATTTTCTCGTAATTTTGGGAAAGAAGCTGCTTTATTTACTGGTTTAAAAAAAACGACAGGAGATTATGTTTCTGTAATGGATGTAGATTTACAAGATCCTCCAGAATTATTAATTGAAATGTATAATAAGATACAAGATCCAGAAATCGATTGTGTTGGAACTAGAAGAGTCGATAGAACTGGTGAGCCTGTTATTCGAAGTGCATTTGCTAAACTGTTTTACAAAATCATCAATAAAATCGGTCAAACAGAAATGGTAGATGGCGCTAGAGACTTTAGACTAATGACTAGACAAATGGTTGATTCTATATTGAAACTAGATGAAAATAATCGGTTCTCAAAGGGACTCTTCACTTGGGTTGGTTATAATACGGTATACCTAGAATATGAGAGAACAGAGAAAGAGTTGCAGGAAGCAGTAGCTGGAACTTTTGGCAATTATTTTCTTATTCTATTGATGGAATTATTAACTTTTCAGAAATTCCACTTAATATAGCATCATATGTAGGTGCGTTAACCTGTATTGTATCAATTATTTCAGTCGTATTAATAGTTATTAGAACGCTTCTATTTAATGATCCAACAGCTGGTTGGCCCTCATTGGTGAGTATTTTCTTATTTATTGGTGGACTACAACTATTATGTATTGGAATAATCGGGAAATATATCGGTAAAATATTTTTGGAGACTAAAAATCGTCCAATATTTATAGTCAAAGAAGACGAAGAATTGTATTTAGAAAAAATGCAACAGAACAAAGAAAGTTCATTAGTGTCAGTAAAAAATGAAAATGATCTAGCACAGTAATAGTAAAAGAGTGTATATTTTCTTCACTTTAACTTAAAATAATATTTAAGTACTATTTAAACTGAAGAATTCTATATAAGAGGCATCATTGTTAAATGATGTCTTTTTCTATAAGTTTAATGAGGAATAATGATTTAAGTTGAAATGTAGTCTTGCTTATAATAAAATCAAGAAGCGTATGTTAACATGTTAAAAACGATACATATGAGAGGATGTCGATTAATGAAAGGAATTATTCTAGCTGGAGGTAGTGGTACACGTTTATATCCGTTAACTCGTGCTGTATCCAAGCAATTAATGCCGATTTATGACAAACCAATGATTTATTATCCGCTTTCTATACTGATGTTAGCAGGAATTAAAGAAATTTTAATCATCTCAACACCTGAAGATACTCCAAGATTCAAAGAACTTTTAGGAGATGGATCGGACTTAGGGATTTCTTTCGAATATGCGGTTCAGGAAAAACCAGAAGGTCTTGCTCAAGCATTTATCATTGGAGAAGAGTTTATTGGTAATGATTCTGTCTGTTTGATTTTAGGAGATAACATTTATTATGGTGGAGGACTTTCCAATATGCTACAACGAGCTTCTTCTAAAGAAGTGGGAGCTACTGTATTTGGATATCACGTTACTGATCCAGAACGTTTTGGAGTAGTTGAGTTTGACGAAAATAATCAAGCTATATCTATAGAAGAAAAACCTGAAAACCCTAGAAGTTCCTACGCTGTGACAGGATTGTATTTCTATGATCATAAAGTAGTAGAGATTGCTAAAAATATCAAACCTTCCGAGCGTGGAGAATTAGAAATCACTGATATTAATCAAGCCTATCTAGATCTTGGAGAATTAGATGTAGAGTTACTCGGAAGAGGGTATGCCTGGTTAGATACAGGCACACATGAATCACTACTACAGGCAGGGCAATTTATTGAAACAATTGAAAAACGACAAAACATGAAAATCGCATGTTTAGAAGAAATCGCTTGGAGAATGGGCTATATTTCAAAAGAACAATTGATTAAATTAGCTCAGCCATTAAAGAAAAACGAATATGGTAAATATATGCTAAGACTGGCAGAAACAGAATAGAGGGTATTAGATGAAGGTAATAGATACTAAGTTACAAGATGTAAAGATTATTGAGACAGAGGTTTATGGAGATCACCGCGGCTTCTTTACAGAAAGCTATACAAAAGACAAATTTGTAGAGGCAGGGATTGATTTTGATTTTATTCAAGATAATCATTCTTTGTCCGTTGAACCAGGTGTGCTAAGAGGGATGCATTTCCAGACTCCTGAAAAGGCTCAGACAAAATTAATCAGAGCCACTACTGGAGTTATCTATGATGTTATTGTAGATATTCGAAAAGGTTCACCAACTTATGGAGAGTGGGAAGGATATATTCTCAGTGAATATAACCACCGCCAGTTACTTGTACCAAAAGGGTTTGCACATGGATTTGTGACGTTAACGCCTAACTGTAACGTTCAATATAAAGTAGATGAAGTGTATTCAGCTGAGAACGATGGTGGCATTGCTTTTGATGATCCGGAAATAGGTATTAATTGGCCTGTTCAGATGGATAAAGTGATTTTATCTGAGAAGGATAAACATCATCCATCACTCGCTGAATTTGATAATCCTTTTGTTTGGGAGGGAGAAAGTAAATGAATATCTTAGTAACAGGTGGAGCAGGGTTTATTGGGAGCAACTTTGTAAGGTACATGCTAGAAACACATCCGGAGGATACAATTGTTAATCTGGACTTACTAACGTACGCTGGAAATATTCATAATCTGGATGATGTTAAAGAATTTTCTAACTATCATTTTGTTCAGGGGAATATTACTAACGCAGAATTAGTAAAACATATTACTAAACAGTATAATATTACTCATTTTGTCAATTTTGCTGCCGAGTCACATGTGGATAGAAGTATATTAAATCCAGAAGTTTTTGTAGAAACAAATATTCAAGGAACATTGGCTTTATTAAATGTAGCTAAAGAGTTGAAGATTGACAAGTATCTACAAGTTTCTACTGATGAAGTATATGGAAGTTTAGGAGAAGAAGGGTATTTTACAGAAGATACTGCTTTGGCACCTAATAGTCCGTATTCTTCCTCAAAAGCAGGTGCCGACTTACTGGTACGTTCTTACTTCGAAACTTACGGAATGAATGTGAACATTACTCGTTGTTCAAATAACTATGGACCTTACCATTTCCCTGAAAAGTTAATACCATTAATGATTACCAATGCAATGGACGGTAAGAATTTACCGGTCTATGGTGATGGAAAAAATATCCGTGACTGGCTGCATGTTAAGGATCACTGTCAAGCAATCGATTTAGTTTTACGTAAAGGTAGAAGTGGTGAAGTTTATAATGTCGGTGGACATAATGAACGCACAAATAATGAAATTGTAGACTTAATCATAGAAAAACTAGGTGTTTCAAAAGATTTGAAAGTTTATGTAGAAGATCGTTTAGGCCATGACCGCAGATATGCAATTGATCCTACAAAGCTTGAAGCAGAATTAGGATGGAAACCACAGTATACATTTGATACAGGAATCTTAGAAACGATCGAATGGTATCAAGAAAATGAAAACTGGTGGCGTCCGTTAAAAGAACGTGCTAATTTAAAATAATATTGAACATACTAAAAGGAGTTAGTCTATCTAACTCCTTTTAGTACATAACCTACTATAAAAAGGAGAATACCTTAATGCGATATTTAGTAACAGGAGGTAGTGGGCAACTTGGAAAAGAAGTATCAGAACTACTCACTGAAAAAAACTTAACATTCACCGCATATGATTCTACTGAATTAGATATAACGAATAAAGAAATGGTCAACCAAATCTTGGAAAAAGATCAACCAGATGTCGTTTTGCACTGTGCTGCTTATACGGCAGTAGATAAAGCTGAAGACGAAGGTAAAGAGAAAAATTGGGCAGTAAATGTTGAAGGAACTAGAAATGTTGCAGCAGCTTGTAAACAACTAGGAGCTAAATTTGTTTTTATCAGTACAGATTATATATTTGATGGAACTTATATTGGTGAGTATAGTGAGAAGGCCAAAGCGAATCCGAAAAATGAATACGGAAAAGCTAAACTGGCTGGAGAAAAAGCAATAGAGGAGCTTTTAGAGGAATACTATATCATTCGAACTTCTTGGGTATTTGGAGAGTATGGAAATAATTTTGTCTTCACCATGCAGAGATTAGCTGCAGAAAGAGATATTCTAACTGTTGTTAGTGATCAGATTGGAAGACCAACCTGGACCAGAACGCTAGCAGAATTTATGGTGCACTTAATTGAACAAGACCAGTCATTTGGTGTGTATCATTTATCGAATGAAGAACAAACATCCTGGTATGGTTTTGCAAAAGAAATATTAAAAGAGACTGACACAGTTGTCAAGCCAATTACATCTGATGAATTTCCTCAAAAAGCATATAGACCTAAACATTCTGTAATGAACTTAGAAAAGGCGAAAAGTACTGGTTTTGAGATTATTGATTGGCAAGAAGCACTAAAATCATTTTTAGAAAAAAGTAATTAACAAGATAAATTGAAAAGCTATATAGTAATTTATTATCATCGTTTTAAAGTAAGTATTGCCCCAAATGGTAGGGATTACCGATAGAGATAAATATTTTGAAACAGTTTGTTTAATAGTTCGATCATGGTTGCTAAGACCTATAAGAATAATAAGTTGGATTTTGAAAGTAAGGAGATTTCTAAAATGCATATTAATAAATCGCTTGTCATCGCAGGGCTCATTGGAACAGTTCTGTTCCTCGGTGCTTGTGACGAGACGGGTAACAATACCGAAAAACTAAGTAACGAACCGGTGGAATCGAACGAGGAAGAGTTAAATTCAGAAGTAACTGAAGAATCAAGTGAAAGTGATCAAATATCCAATGATGGATTTACAGTGGAGGATCTGAAAAGCAGTATATTCAACTCATCAGATATTTTAAGTCTCGTTAATAAAAACTATAGTCTAGAAGACGATTACGTACCAGATGATTTAGTGACACTTGATGTTCCAACGGTTCTTGAAAATCCTGAAATTAATCAGTTAAGAAAAGAAGCGGCAAAGGCTTTAAAAGAAATGATTAATTCTGCTGAAGAAGAGAATATAATCCTTTACGCAAGATCTGGATATCGTTCTTATCAAACACAAGTGCAATTATTTAATAACTATGTTGCAAATAATGGAGAAGAAGCGGCTAATAAGTTTAGTGCGCGACCGGGAGAGAGCGAGCATCAAACGGGTCTTTCGATAGATGTGACGAGTGAAAGTGTAGACTATCAGTTGACAGAATCTTTTGGAGAAACAGCTGAAGGAATATGGATCCAGGAACAAGCACACAACTTTGGATTTATTATCCGTTATCCAAAAGGAAAAGAAGAGATAACTGGATACCAGTACGAGCCTTGGCACTTAAGATATTTGGGAGACGAAATGGCCACAGATGTATTTGAAAGAGGCTTGACATATGAAGAGTTTTTAGTAGAAAGAGGAATAGACATTGAGATCTAAAAGTAGAAAAAAACGAATGGGTTTCTTTAAACGACTACTTGTAATTTTAGGGATCTTAGCAGTGATAGCTAGTCTGGGTGTATATTTTTTTGTTTCTTCACAAAATGAGCAGAAAGAAAATGCAAGTGAAAATGAAGAAAATAGAACAAATGTTAATACTGAATCTCCAGGAGAAGCACCTGAAAATAAACAAGAAGTAGAAGAGGACGAAGAAATTTCGGAAGTTCGATTATCAGCTGTAGGTGATGTCATGGTCCATGATACTCAATTGATCAGCGCTTACGAAGAACAGTCAGATTCTTATAATTTTGAAACTGTATTTGACGACATCAGACCGATTATCTCAGGTTCCGATTTAGCTATTGCTAATTTAGAAACTACTTTATCTGGTTCAGCGCCTTATTCTGGTTATCCAGTTTTTAACACTCCTGATTCTATAGTTGATGCACTGGCTTACGCTGGATTTGATACACTCATTACTGCAAATAACCACAGTTTAGATACTCAAGCTGAAGGATTAAAAAGAACAGCAAGAGTTGTGAAAGAAAAAGGGTTAGATGCAGTAGGTACTTATGAAGAAGAAGCTGATTCGCGTATATTGATCAAAGAAATAAAGGGTATCAAAATTGCTGTTCTTGCTTATACAGAAATGATTAATAAAGTAGGTGCATCTTACACTGATGAAGAAATTGATTCAATGATCAATGTGATAAACGAAAACCAAATCATAACTGATCTTAATAATGTGAAAGAAGAAGACCCGGATATTATTCTAACCTATATGCACTGGGGAGAAGAATACGCAAGGGAAACGAGTAATCTGCAAAAGACATACTCAGAACTGCTAGCAAGAGAAGGAGTCGACATTATTTTAGGTAGTCATCCTCATGTCATACAAAGTAGTAAATTCATTGAAGTAGATGGAAACAAAACATATGTCGCATATTCATTAGGGAATTTCCTATCAAACCAAAGAAAAGAAACTTTGGGAGAAGGAGGGGAATTTTCAGAAGATGGAGTTATTTTAAATATTGATATTCAAAAAAATAATGAAACGGAAGAAACTACTGTCCAAAATGTAGAGTACATTCCTACATGGGTATATAGATATGAAGCTGAAGAAGATACTGAATTTGATTATCGCATTTTGCCAATAGAAGCTTCTCTTGAGAATCCAGAGTTCTCAGAAGAGGTTGTTGCTCGTATGAAAAATTCATATGAGGAAACTATGTCCAGGATAGGACTAGATTGATGACGAAAGCAGTTTCGTTCCTTGATAGTGTAATAATATTACTTTTCCGGCTTTATAACAGTTAGTGTTGCTGAAGACTCGCCAGTACTTTCTTACAAAATATAAAACAGTAGAATAATTCATTATTTAAAACTAAGTACTAAGTATAATAATCATAAATTTAATTCATTGTTATAAAGTGTACAATTTTCACTTTTGTATAATATAGACCGTTTCTTCGTTTGTCAAAATCTCTCTAGGAACTAAAAACTATCTTTGAAGTATAGAAGACCTTGATAAAGCAATCAGATTAAGAGAAACAGATATCAGTCAAGAACTGGAAGAGATTGTGATTGATAAAAAGGAGAACAGGACGAATATAAAATTAATAAAATCTTCATAAGTCAGCTATTGTATTCTTAATGTGCACTGGTAAAATAATGAAGAATGCAAAGTAACATATTTAGAGAGAAGGTAAAATATGGAAGAAGAAAAACGTGTTAGAAGAAGACGGAAAAAAAGAAAAAAGAAATCGATTTGGAAAAAGATCTTGATTTCTCTAGCAGTTGTTCTGTTGCTTATCGTTGGCGCTGGATCTTTTGTAGCTTGGAAAGTATATAGTGATGTACAATCTTCTACAGAAGAGATGTATACAGAAACAAATCATGAGCAGAAGAGAGAAAAGCCTGTGGTTGTAGATCAAGGTAAAGATCCGTTCTCTGTACTGTTAACAGGTATTGATACTGGAGCTCTAGGTAGAGAATACAAAGGACGTTCAGATTCATTAATGTTGATGACAGTGAACCCTAATACTAATGAGACTACGATTGTTAGTATACCAAGAGATACGTACACTGAGATTGTTGGACATGGAACGATGGATAAAATTAACCATGCTTACGCTTTTGGCGGAATTGATATGACACTAAATACAGTGCAGACATTGTTTGATATTCCAGTAGATTATTATGTATCGGTGAATATGGAAGGCTTGCAGCAAATCATTGATGCTGTAGGTGGAATTGATATTACTCCTCCTCTAACTTTTGATTATGAAGGTGGCTACCACTTCGAAGAAGGACAGCCTACTCATATGAATGGAGAAACAGCGTTAGCTTATTCAAGAATGCGTTATGATGATCCTAATGGAGATTATGGACGACAAGAAAGACAAAGGGAAGTCGTAACCACAACTATCAAAAAAATGGCCTCAGTAGAATCCGTTATGAACTATCAGAGCGTGCTTAATTCTTTGAGTAACAATATGCAAACCAATCTTACATTTGATGATATGGTTGATTTATTTACAAAGTACAATTCAGCTATCGAAAAAATGGAACAAGTTCAGATGTCTGGAACTGGTAGAAAACAAAATGGTGTTTATTATGAGTTTATCCCAGATGAAGAAGTGCAAAGAATAAGTGATATTTTGAAAACTGAATTAGAATTATAAACAAAAAAAGCACAATTTATCTCATATAAATTGTGCTTTTTACTTGCTTTAATAGCTTTCTGTCACAAAATGTTTCATTTTATTGTTTAGATTTTCATACACTTATTGTTTTTTATATAAGATAAGTTATA
>OMJG01002140.1_pt1 | contig 10062 bp, 9 predicted proteins | sample 1646431 | NCBI WGS metagenome assembly OMJG01 (sample SAMN03771674, study PRJEB25209) | food metagenome | isolation source: Cotija cheese | place: Mexico:Jalisco,Michoacan | collected 2011-12-12 | reverse complement strand
TTATTATAGAGGTGTCCGATTTTTATTTGTAGGTACTCAGCTATTCATCGCTTACCTATTAGGCACCCCCCTAATTAAAAAAGCCGCTCTCAGTCTGATTCAGCAGTTTCGTGCTGATCAGCCGAGAGCGGCTTCGAACGTTTTTCAATTATCTTTTCCGCTTAGCTGTCAGAATGTTTATAGCGAGCAGAATCAATCCTACTGCTGAGATAACTGCGCCGGCGATGAGCCATGGTGTTCTGTATTCAAGCTGAATTTCATTATCGCCTTCAACCACCGGGATACCGATAAAGCCGAGGTTTGCTTTGACGATCTCAACTGGTTCTCCATTTCGCTCAGCGTGCCAGCCTTCTGAATAAGGAATCGTGGTGACCAGTATTTCGTTCCCCTGGCTTGTGACGGAACCTGCTACGGTTTGGCTGCCGAACGTCGAGATCTCTAGAGCATTTTCGTTTTTCTTTTGAGCTTCTGCAGCGATCTCTGCTTCGTCGATCGGTTTAGCAAATAAGTCAATGGAACCAATAGTATAAAGTCCAGGCCGATTTAAATTCACTGTGACAGTTTCGTCTGTCGCTGCTTCTACGTAGCCCAGATTGATCAGAATCGTTTCTCGTCTAAAATAAGAGCTGAAGCTGTAGCGGTCAGATTGGTAGATACTTTTCCTGCTGTCCCCATACTCAGCTGTCAGATGATAATTGGTCGGCTGTCTCAGTAAGGGATTTTCATCCAGCGGGTCGTATCGCAAACCGCTTGCACGAACATAGAGTTCTGAGCCAACCACAGCTTCAGGAGAGTCGATTGTTAACGTCATATTGATCTCGCCAGATTCTGAAAAAATTTGCTTGTCAGAAATGTCTGTTGCAGGCGTTTCTTCAGAAATGGTTAATTCATAAGGCACTTTTAAAATAGTTGGTTCTTGTTCAATTCCCTCCAACTCCGAGTTGCTCACAACTTCTTCATCCAGTACAGCATTTTCAGATAAAACAGCTTCTTTTTCCAGTGCATTATACTGTTCAAAAACTTCTGCTGTTACTGCACTGTCTTCAAGGTAAGCGAGCGGTGCTGCGTAGTCGGTTTGTGCTCTGACAAACCCGTTTTCAGTCTCTACTATCTCATAACCGAATGGAATGTAGGCTGCATTTTCCGTTTCCGTAATAATTGTGTCAATGCCCAGCAGACGATTGATGCCGCTTCGATCATCAATCCCGCCGCGCAGCGGTTGAATAATTTGATAGCTGCTGGTTTCAATAGCCTGAGCCAATTCGGACAGAGCCCCATTTGAAACAGAAAGATAGGAATTCAAGCCCATTTCATCCAGATAAATGAATTGATTTTTTATCTGATTGTCTTTTGACGTTACGCCGATTCGGTTGATTTTTTTAGAAGCCGCTGAAGCCGCTGAACTGGCTGAATCGTCTGTTGAGTCTTCTAGACCGCCGAGTGCTTCTCTATAAGAGGTTTCTGCTGTTCCAAGCTCCACGACCTGTCCGGCCATATTATCTCCAAACGGATAATAGAAAAAGACGGCATTGGAAGTCATATTCAAGAATACTAAGCCAAGCAGGATTATATTCAGCTGCTGACCTTTAAAGCGATTTGAGAACAATGCAAACCACATCAGCCAACCAAACAGCAACGGAATCAGCATGTAAAACGTTAGGTGATTTCGACTGAACAAGGCAAAACAGGCTAAGACCGTATAGGTGACCAAAAACCATTTCACCTTTTTACGAGCATTCAAAACCAGATTAGTCTGCCGGTCAATCAAGTAACCGCCGGCGAGTGCCATGTAAAAGGCAAAGACGAAGGAAAATCGATTATAAGGTCCGGACAGTCCATTCATCAGGGAGCCTAAAAGTGGAAACAGCAGCAAGACTCCTAAAATGATTAGAACGACTTTTACATATCGAGTCTGATGATCTTTTTTCAAAGAAAACAATGCGATAAACGACAACAGTGAAAAACCGCCGATAGTCCAGAAATAGCTTCCGGGTGCAATCGCATGCTTAATGAGCGCGACATAATATTCCAGCGGGTAAATCCATAAGTTGATTTCTACGCCGCCCGGGCTTCTGGACGAGTGGAGAAACCCATAGACCATGGGTAAAAACAAGACTGCCGCAATCATCAAACCGACTAAGTACGCATACACTGACTTCATAAATAAGCTGAAAAATGATTTAAAGGAGTGTTCTTCTTTCATTGTAAAATAGCGCACCATAGCATAGATAAAAATCAGAATCGTCAGTTTATAGAAAAAATAGAAATTGCTGAAAGCACTGACGGCTACTGCCAGCATGAAAAAACCGCTGGATTCTTTTCGCAAGATTTTTTCAGCACCCAAGCATAACAGCGGATACCAGATCATTGCTAGAATAAAGAACGGATGACGGGACATATTGAAAATGCCGTAATTTGCAAATGCATACAGAATGGCTCCGATCAGACCGGCCGAATGAGAAACATTCATTTTTCTAGCAAAGAGCAAAAAGACTGCACCTGCGCTCCAGACTCTGACGAAACTGAGAAGGTGAAAAGCGAATTCGTTCCAAGATGGCGGAAATAGTAAACCTAAGTATATAAAGGGATCTCCGATAACGTAATAGCCATAAGATTGGATGACATCGGCACCCATGCTGATCGACCAGTCCCATAACGGAAATCCATCACCGCTGAATAATCCGCGCAGCTTTTCAAGGTAATCGCCAAAAATTAGAAAATGCTGTGTCAAACCGTCGATTGTCCAGATAAAGGAAGCATCAAGCACTAAAAAGTAAGCAGAAAAAATGGCAGCCATCATGACTATAAAAATACCGGTATAAATCCACAAGGTTTTTAAGCTGATCTGCTGGTTAATAGCCAAATCCGCTTGATTCGTTTGTTTGGTCTGATTCATTTTACCCCTCTTCCTGCTTGAAAATGAACAGTTTGCTGAAGGCGTAATTCACGACCACAACGATAAATTGAGTAATAATTTTAGAAATATTGGTATCGATCGTCAAAAAGTCTACTAAAATGAACATACTCAGCATATCAAAAAGCCCGGATACTAGCCGAAATCCGACAAAAAGGTAAAACTCGCGAAATGCTTCTTTATTCGAGGTTGAAGTAGATTTAAAGACGTACTTTTTATTGGTCACAAAAGCGAATAGAATCGCTGCAATAATAGATATAGCGTTGGCAAATAAATAGGGTGTATCCAGTAAAGTGTCGAAGACATAGAATACGCCGATATTCACAATTGTCGCTAGAACGCCAAAGAATAGATAGTCTATTACTTCTTGATATTTAAAATATAAGGATTTGATTTGCTTCATAAAAGAGATTCGTCCTTTTCATTCTTTTCATTCACTGATTTATCAGTTGGAGTGACTTCCATTTCATCCATAGTCTTTTGCTCATTTTTTATAGAAGATTCTCTTGTAAAATAAGGCGGTCTGCCTTTCGTTTCTACAAACACTCTGCCAAGATATTCTCCGATGACTCCCAATGAAATCAACTGGATTCCGCCTAAGAACAAAATTGCGGCCAGTAAAGTCGGATAGCCGGCAGCATTTGTTCCAAAAAGCAGTGTCTTCGTGATTTCGACCGCTAAAAAAATAAAAGCTAAAAATGAAATGATGAACCCGATATAGGACCAGATTTTCAGCGGTACGGTACTATAAGAAGTTACTCCATCAATCGCCAACTTAAATAGGTTGCTCCACTTCCATTTAGTTACGCCGGCTGCTCGTTCTTCTGCATAGTATGAGATCTCTTTTTTCTTGAAGCCGATCCAACCGTACATCCCTTTTGTATACCGCTCAGATTCTCTTAACTGTCTTAATGCTGCTACACACTTTTTGTCCAGCAGTCTAAAGTCACCGGCTTGTGGAAAGACTTTTTCAGGCGTCATTTTTTGTACGAGTTTATAGTAAAGTTTGGATGTCCAGACTTTTAGGAAAGTCTCTCCTTCTCTTTTTTTACGCACGGCGTACACGTCTTCATAACCTTGTTCCCACCAGCTGATCATTTCCTGCATCACTTCCGGCGGGTGCTGCAGATCGGCATCAATAATGACGACACCATCTCCTGTTACATGGTCAAATCCGGCCAGCATCGCCGTTTCTTTTCCATAGTTTCTGGATAAGTCCACATACTGCATCCGCTGATCTTGCTGATTCAATTCTCGTAATAATTCCAACGTGCGGTCAGAGCTGCCGTCGTTGACAAATAAAAACTCAAATTCATACTGGCTGATCGTTTCACTGACCGTATTCAACCGCTCGACCAGCTGCGGGAGCACTTCTTCCTCGTTGTATGCAGGAATAATAACAGAAATCTTTTTCATCATGTTTCCTCAATTCTACTCAGTACCCTTTTTTATTCGTTAAATCCGCGTCCATAAGAAGGATTATAGGGTTCATAGTTTTTATCATGTAATGCTTTTGCGGCAAATGCCGGCCAGTTCGGATTTCTTAATAACGGTCTGCCGAGCGAAATTAAATCTGCTTGCCCATCTTCCAGAATATAATTGGCCAAGCTTGGATCGCCTAGTTTTCCAACTGTTGAAATAAATAGGTTTGAACGCTCTTTAAACCGTTTGGCATATTGTGTCTGGTATCCAGGATAAATGCTGTCAGGACGTTTGGGCAGTAAGCCTCCGGTCGAGACATCGACTGCATCAACAGATAATGTTTCAAGCCATTGATTCATCTGATCAAACTCTTCTAAAGTTGTACTGTTCTCATCATAGTCACTGGCAGAAAATCTGACCCAGACGCTGCCTTGAAATACAGACTTCACAGCAAGCAGCACTTCTTTCAGTAATCGGAAGCGGTTTTCCAGTGTCTGCGGTCCATACTCATCTGTTCTTTGATTGGTAAGCGGTGAGATGAACTGATTGATCAAATATCCGTGTGCTGCGTGTACTTGAATAACATCAAATCCGGCTTCTTGCGCTCTTGCCGCACTGTTTTTGAAATCTTGGATGATTTTTTCGATCCCTTCAGCAGTCAGTGCATTCGGTGTACGGTACTGGGCGCTGTAAGCTAGTGCACTCGGGGCAACCAAATCTTCTGCATCTTCAGCTTTTCTCCCAGCGTGAGCCAATTGAATAGCGGCTTTGCTGCCTAATTCATGTAAAACTCTGACCAGCGTTTTTAGTTTATCTGTCTGCTGATCACTATAAATACCCAAATCCTGATCGGTAATGCGGCCTTCCGGAGAAACGGCTGATGCTTCTAGGATAATCAAACTTGCTCCTCCGATTGCACGGCTGGCATAGTGGGCTTCGTGGAAAGGCGTCAAGACGCCATCTTCTTTATGTACAGCATACATACACATGGGCGCCATCACGATCCGGTTTTTCAAGTTCAGCTTTCCCAATTGCAGCGGTTCAAATAATTTTGCCATTTTAACTTCTCCTATCTCGTGACTCTATCAATAGCTATTCTATCACGTTCAGTAATCTTCAATGAATTAATTTGTCTTTTCATTAAAAAACTATTATTTGCTTATGCGTTTCTTTACTCTCAAACTATAGAAAAAACCAAAAAAAGAAGACAACTCTAATCTAGTTAGAATTGTCTTCTTTTTTCATTGTACCTGTTTGTTCCAAAGCTTAGTGGTCATATCAATGATTGCCTGTACTTTTTGGCTGATTTCTTCTTCATTGTACGCCAACTGACCCTGTGCTACCAGCATAGCAACACCGTGGATAACCGGCCACAGTATATCCAGCAACTCTTGCTGTTTTTCATCATCCCAAACATTCAGTTCTTTATTTAAAAGTCCTTTAATGGCTTTATAAGAGAATGCATGAAGTTCGACCGCTTGCAGTTCACGATCCATAAAAATTGCTGAAAATAGTGTCGGTTCTTCTTTTGCAAATAGAATATACTTTTTGCATACAGAAGTCAGATCAGATTGCGGATTGTTCACCATAAAGATTTCTTCAGCTAAATACTGCTTAATATAGTCAAGCAGTCCAACTTTAAGATCATCCATATTTTTAAATTCTTTATAGATGGGTTGCGTTGAAGAATTCATCTTGATTGCAATTTGTCTAGCGGTAAATTGCTTAAACCCGCTTGTTCTGAGAAGCTCCATAGAAGCATCTAAGATATTCTCTCTCAAAATCGTTCGTTGTCTTGGCACCTTCCTATCTCCCTCAATTCATATTTTCAACCTTGCCTAGTTGACAATAGATAGTAGTATAACATACTTAACATCTATTGAAAAGACAGTATGTATCCTTTAAATACAGTATACTAAAAAACAAAAGTTATTAAAATACTGATATTCAAGCCTTTATATAACATATGTTATTATACGAATTGGAATTAATCTCGTCATAACTATTATTTTTGAATAGTTAGATAGTAACAAAAATATAAAAATCAATGCTAAATTCAACCTAAAAGAATCTAGTCTGCTTTCTCAGACTCGGACATTCTCGCACTGTTTATTAAAATATGCTATTATATGAAATAAGGTATAAACATTCATTACAGGAGGACATTACAATGAGTTTAGAAAATTTTAACAATTTATTACAGAAATACGCTAATTTAATCGTCACTACTGGTGTCAATGTTCAAGACAGTCACACTGTCGTATTGAGCATTGATGTTGAACAAGCTCCGCTTGCGCGTATGATTACTGAAGCTGCTTATAAAAAAGGCGCAAAAGAAGTGATCGTCAAATGGGCTGACGACAGCATCACTCGTTCAAAATTCCAGTATGCTCCCGAAGAAGTCTTGACTGACGTTCCTCAGTACCGAATTGATGAAAGTTTGGATCACATTGAAAAAGGGGCAAGCCGTATTAGTGTCCGCTCTTCTGACCCAGATTCATTAAAAGGATTAGACAGTTCTAAAATCGCTGCTGCACAAGCGGCATTAGGAAAAGCATTATCTGAACAGAGAAAAGCAACTCAATCCAATAAAGTCAGCTGGCTGGTTGCTGCAGCTGCTGGAGAAGCATGGGCTGCAAAGGTATTTCCGGACTTAGAGTCGACTGAAGAACAACTAGATGCTCTTTGGGACGCTATTTTTAAAGCCGTCCACTTATATGATGAAGACCCAATCAAAACTTGGGAAGAAAAAGACAAAACGCTAGAAGCAAAAGCTGAAGAGTTGAATAAAGAACAATTTGTTGCCCTTCATTATACTGCTCCGGGCACTGACTTGACTGTCGGATTGCCTAAAGGTCACCGCTGGGAAGGTGCTGGAAGCTTAAACGCTCGCGGAGAACGCTTCATGGCGAATATGCCGACTGAAGAAGTCTTCACTGCTCCAGATGCTAACCGTGTTGATGGGGTTGTTGTTTCAACGAAACCTCTAAGCTATGCTGGAAATATCATTGAAGGCATGGAATTCCACTTTAAAGATGGAAAAGTTGAAAAAGTAACAGCGAAAAACGGCGAAGACGTGATTACTAAACTGGTAGATACTGATGAAGGCTCTGCTCGTTTAGGCGAAGTTGCCTTAGTACCGGATGCTTCTCCAATTTCTCAATCAGGATTGACATTCTTCAATACATTATTTGATGAAAATGCTTCTAACCACTTTGCGTTAGGGTCTGCTTACGCGTTCAACCTGCAAGGCGGAACAGAAATGTCTGAAGAAGAACTTAAGGCTGCCGGACTAAATCGTTCTGACGTACACGTTGATTTCATGGTAGGATCAAATGAAATGGATATTGATGGTATACGTGAAGATGGTACTCGAGTTCCAGTATTCCGTAAAGGTGCTTGGGCATAATCACTATAAGATGAACAAGATGACTAAATGAAAAAGAGATAGCTGCTTTCTAAGCGGCTATCTCTTTTTCACTTTATAAACCATAACGTGCTCCCCATTGTCCTCATCTATAATCCCGGTCTTTGTAAAGCCTGCTTTCTTGTATAATTGTTCTGCCTGCTGATTTTCCGGTTCGATGCTCAAAACAATGTCCTTTACTGGCCAATTCTGCTGGATATAGTCCAGTATTTTAGTTAAAAAGAGCGATCCGTAGCCTTTTCCTTGATGCTGCCTGTCAATCATATACCTGTCCAGCCAAATGTAGCCTTTTTCTTGATGGAAGGCACCGATCATAGCAAATCCTACTGGATAGGCATCTACATATAAACCATAAATTGACCAAGCAAACCGAGTTTCGTAGACTGCTTCAAGCATAGATTCTGTATTCGGAGCAATGAATGACGCTTGATATGGATGAGGTTTCAGCTCTGCAATGGCTCGCCAGTTATCCTCAGTTACTGGACGGATTGATAATGTATCCACTTTGTTCTTCCTTTACTGTCGATTTAGTCATTGACTATTTCTTTGGCTCTATCCATTCTATGGTATCACAAAAAAGACAGCAATTCAGCGCTGCCTTTTTACTATCATGCCGTCTAGTTTTCATTAGACTCTACTTTAACGACAAATGCTTCATATGGCGCTAATGTCAGTTCATTCAAGTCATATTCCGAGCGATCATAGTTTGCGATCATCGGTATATTAGGTGTTGGCGTTTCTGTTAAGGAACAGTGAATCGTTTCAGGACTGAAATTCGCTGCGACTATCCAGGTTTCTCCTTCGAATATTCGTTCATAGGCAAAAATCTGCGGATGATTCTTCAGCAGCAGTTTAAAAGTACCTTTTACGATAATCGGATGTTCTTTACGCAGTTGGATCAGTTTCTGATACGTATAAAAAACGGATTGCCGGTCATCTAGCGCTGCTTGGACATTGACCTCAGAAGTATTGGGATTTACGGTCATCCACGGCTCCCCATCAGTAAAGCCGCCGTTCTGATCTGCCGTCCACTGCATTGGTGTACGGGCATTATCTCTTCCTTTTGCATTGATGGCTTCCATAATCTCCGCTTCAGTCCAGCCTTCAGCTAATTTTTCTTCATAGAGATTCAGACTTTCGATATCCTGTGCTTGATCAATCTGTTGAATCGGATAATTGGTCATTCCGATTTCTTCTCCCTGATAAATATATGGTGTTCCTTTCATCATATGCAGCAAAATCGCCAGCATTTTCGCACTTTCTACACGAAAGTTTTGATCATCTCCAAATCTTGAAACAACCCTCGGAGTATCATGATTGTTCCAGAATAAGCTGTTCCAAGTCGTTTCCGGCAGTTGCGTCTGCCATTTATTGAATACCTGTTTAAATTCAGGCAAATCCAATGATTTTAACTGCCATTTTGACGTATTCGGCTGTTCATCCAGCATTAAATGTTCGAACTGAAACATCATATTCAGCTCTTTACTTGATTCATCCGCGAATAATGGAGCTGTCTCTGGCGTTACAACCCAACTTTCTCCAACGGTCATAACATCATAATGCTCAAACGTCTCTCGTCGCATTTCTTTAAGAAATTCATGCAGTCTGGGACCGTTCCCTGTGATCTGGTTGTCCGCATCCTTATTTGCTACTGGACTTCACTATTATCCTATTGAAAAAAGCCTCTCTCACTTGTCGTTAAATACGATCAAAGCGAGAAAGGCTTCCCTATATTCAATTTAATTTTGTTCGACTTCTTCTCCATTTAAAACGACTTTGTAACTCAATTCAGCTTTCAATGAATTAGCCACTGAGCAGTATTTTTCATCGCTTAACTTTACAGCACGCCATACACGGCTTGCCGGAACATCTCCGTCTACATGAACGGTTACTAAGACTTTTTTGAAATATTTTGGAGGTTCTTCATTTCTTTCGCCGTCTGTTTCGATTTCAATATTTTCCAATTTCTCTTGATAGGGTTTTAATATCATATACATATCAATGCCCATGCATCCGGCTAGTCCGCCCAGAACAGCTTCCATTGGAGAGACTCCATTGCCGTTACCGCCGGCTGCTTCTCCAGCATCCATTTTCAGTTCTTTACCTTTGCCATTATTCATTGTGAAAGCCAGATTGCCTTCCCATTTCGTAGATACTTTCATGTCTACCACTCCATCTCATTAGTCTTATCGTCATTATATGATAATTCGGCTTACTTTTCTATAGTAGTTAAGAATCCATGTCAGTTAGTGTAAAATAGTTCTCGGTTAGTGATATCGTTTCGTTTTCTAGACAAAAA
>OMJG01002139.1_pt1 | contig 10067 bp, 13 predicted proteins | sample 1646431 | NCBI WGS metagenome assembly OMJG01 (sample SAMN03771674, study PRJEB25209) | food metagenome | isolation source: Cotija cheese | place: Mexico:Jalisco,Michoacan | collected 2011-12-12 | reverse complement strand
ATCACTGGGTCTACAATTTGTCACTGGTAGAATCAATGAAAGAAGGCGCATTGATTGTTTTGGTCAACACATTAGCCATTGCAATTATTGGGACAATGCTATTTAAGATTTACCAGCACTTTGCTGTTAATTAGTTCCAATATTTATGCACATAATTTAATGGTTAAATAGTTGCTATGTATGCAATGTTGAAGGCGAATGAGTCGTTAAAATTAAGCGATTTATTCGCCTTTTATATTGAGCTATACGTGGTTAAAAACGTGATTGTGTGATAAAATTTATGCACAAGAATGAATAAAAGTGAGGATAATATGGCGAAGATTATTGATGGTAAAGCGATTGCTAAAAAACTACGTGGCGCAGTTTCAGAACAGACGGCTATTTTAAAAGAGCAATCGGTAATTCCTGGTTTAGCTGTGATCTTAGTGGGTGAGGATCCGGCAAGTGAAATCTATGTTCGTAATAAAGAACGTGCGGCTAATAAAGTAGGTGTCCATGCTGAAACGTTTAAATATCCAAGCACGGCCACTGAAGCAGAAATTTTAGATAAAGTAGCTGCATTAAACGTTGATGATACGATTGATGCAATTCTTGTGCAAAGTCCGGTACCATCACAAATTAATGAACAAAAAGTACAAGAAGCTATTATTCCGGAAAAAGATGTTGATGGTTTTCATCCCGAAAATATTGGCCGTCTTTATGCTGGTCAAGCGGGTTATTACCCAATTGCTAATACACCACGTGGTATTATGACCATGTTACAGCATGAAAAAATTGATTTATCAAATAAACATGCGGTTGTTATTGGACGTTCAATTCTTGTTGGTCGACCAATGTTTGCACTATTACAAGCTGCTAATGTTAGTGTGACGTTATTACATCAATACACACCAGCGACATTACGTCGTGAGTTATTAGCTATGGCAGATATTGTCGTTGTTGCCACAGGGGTTCCTGATTTAGTAATGGGCGCTGACTTGAAGCCAGGGGCTGTTGTCATGGATGTCGGCATGAATCGATTGCCAAATAATAAGTTAGTTGGTGATGTGAATTTTGTGTCAGCTGAAAAAGTTGCTGGCGCCATTACACCTGTTCCTGGTGGTGTTGGTCCGATGACGATTGCAACATTACTACAAACCACAGTGGAACTTGCTGCGAAGCATCACCAAATAGGATTGGAGCAAGGATGGCAGAATATTTAACGGTTTCAGCATTAACTGCTTACTTAAAGCGTAAGTTTACAGCTGATCCATATTTAAAAAAAGTCTATGTAACAGGAGAGATTTCCAATTATCGTCAACGACCAGGCCATCAATATTTTAAAATCAAAGATGATCAAGCAGTTCTGTCAGTCACGATGTTTAAGTCAGCTTTTAACCGTTTAAAATTCCAATTGGAACCAGGTATGAAAGTCAATGTTAGTGGTCACATGGATCTCTATGCACCTAATGGGTCGTATAGCCTGATTATTGAAACGATTACGCCTGATGGTGTCGGTGCATTATATCAAGCATACGAACAATTAAAAGAAAAATTAGATAAAGAAGGCTTATTTCAGGCTAGGCAAGCGGAGATACCCCTGTTTCCTAAGAAAATTGCAGTCATTACATCGCCAAGTGGTGCAGTTATCCGCGATATTATGACAACAGTGCAGCGACGCTATCCGATTGCTGAAATTGTCCTATATCCAGCGGTTGTGCAGGGAGATGGCGCAGTCCCTTCCTTATGTCGACAAATTGAGGCGGTTAATCAAGCGCAGGATTATGATGTGTTGATCATTGGACGTGGTGGTGGATCGATAGAAGATTTATGGGCGTTTAATGATGAAAAGGTTGCCCGACAGTTATTAACGGTCAAGATTCCGGTAATTAGTTCTGTGGGACATGAAACGGATACAACTATTGCTGATTTCATTGCTGATAAACGTGCTGCAACACCGACTGCTGCTGCGGAATTGGCGACACCAATGCCCTTAGCAGATTTATGGTTGGCTATTCAACAAAATCAGCAAAAGCTAGTCACGTTGTTACAACGTGAAATTGCGCAACGTAAAGACCAGTTAACACGGATACAACAAAGTTACGTATTAACGAATCCGGAACGATTGTACGAAGGATATTTACAACGATTAGACATTGCGCAAGACAAGTTGATTCGAACAGTTACAGCGCAAATTGCACAGCAAAAGCAACAAGTAGAGACATTATTGCCAAGATTAAAAATGAGTATGCAACATGAAATGGACCAGTCTAAACAGCGTTTTGGTCAAGCTGCGTCTGGCTTACAATTGGTGAGTCCATTAGCTGTGTTGGGTCGTGGTTATAGTGTGACAAAAAAAGATACTGAAGTGGTTCGGCAATTAAAACAAGTCGCGTTGGATGACGACATCACGGTTCAAGTATCAGATGGTGAAATCGTTGCCCGAGTTACCGAAAAGAAAGAGAAGTAAAATGGCAGAGAAAACATTTGAAGAGAATCTAGCAACCTTAGAAAAAATTGTTAGCCAATTGGAAAAAGGTGACGTTCCGTTAGAAGAAGCCCTCAAACAATTCGAAATTGGTATTAAAATTAGTCAAGATTTACAAAAAACACTACAAAATGCTGAAACTAGTCTCGCTAAAATTGTGAACGAGGATGGCAGCATTAGTGATTTTGGAGATGGAGAATAGGCTGATGCGGTTAAAAGAATTTTCAAAGATTGTGGTACCTAAAATTGAGCAAACCTTAGAAACTGAATTAACAAATGATGTTTCGTTATCAACACTGCGGGAAGCCATGTTGTATGCGGTGCTGGCGGGTGGTAAACGTCTCCGGCCGATGTTATCATTGGCGGTTCTCCAGACTTATGGGCAACCGGTTGATAATTATCTTAAAGCAGCTAGCGCGTTAGAATTGGTACACACGTATAGTTTGATTCATGATGACCTGCCAGCAATGGATGATGACGAGTTAAGACGAGGCAAGCCCACTACTCATCGGGCTTTTGGTGAGGATATGGCGATTTTAGCGGGGGATGCTTTACAACCATTAGCTTTTAAATGGCTAACTGCGGCGGACCAACCATTGAGTGACGTACAGCGTGTACAACTTGTCACAGCCTTGGCCAATGATTCAGGTGGTGCTGGTATGGTAGCTGGCCAGGTGTTAGATATTGAAGCAATGCAGAAAGATGTCGTGACATTATCTGAAACACAGGCGATTCACTATCATAAAACAGGCGCCTTGATTGCATACGCACTACAAGCTGGTGCCATTATGGCTAACGCAGATGAAAAAGTTCAAAAGATCTTGCGTGATTTTGGTATGGCATATGGGTTAGCATTTCAAATCAAAGATGATATTGATGATTATCAAGCAGGTAAGGTGGAATCACAAGCTTATCCAACTATTCTGGGATTACCCCAAACTGTTTCGGCATTAAAAACACAAGTAAACAATGCTAACACAGCACTTTCACAGTTTGAAAAAGCTACGGGGTTAGATACAACATTATTGGCATCATTCTTAGATTATTTTACAGAAACATTGGAGCAAACATGGGAATAGAAAAAGAACGCGTTGATGTTTTAGCGGTACAGCAAGGACTATTTACTTCACGTGAACAGGCAAAGCGAGCCATTATGGCTGGTGAAATCTTAGGTGCTAATGAGCAACGAATGGATAAGGCTGGTGAAAAAATACCAGTTACTACGGAGTTACATTTGAAGGGATCTCCCATGCCATATGTATCACGGGGTGGTTTTAAATTAGAAAAAGCATTACATGTATTTGACATTGATATGGCAAATAAAACGGTATTGGATATTGGATCATCAACGGGTGGCTTTACTGACGTTTCATTGCAAAATGGTGCAAAATTAGTTTATGCATTAGATGTGGGGACGAATCAGTTAGTATGGTCATTACGTTCTGATGAACGCGTTATCGTGATGGAGAATACTAATTTTCGTTACTCACAACTGGCGGATTTTAAAGATGGGCAACCACAAATAGCAACGATCGACGTTTCATTCATTTCATTGAATCTTATTTTGCCACCTTTGGCTAAAATTTTAGAAGATGGCGGTTCGGTTGCGACATTGATTAAACCGCAATTCGAAGCAGGACGTGAGGCCGTTGGTAAACATGGTATTGTAAAAGATGCGACTATTCATAGCCAAGTTATTGATAAAGTTGCTGATTATGCAAAACAAGCAGGATTCAGCATGATTGGGCTAGACTATTCACCAATTAAGGGTGGCTCGGGAAATATTGAATTTCTTGCACATCTGGTATTGGATGGCGGGGGAAGTACAATGACGGCGGCTGACAGAGAGGCCGTTGTACAATCAGCACATTCCCAGTTAAATGCCCATCGCGAGGGTAAAGTAGATGAGAAAAACTAAAAAAGAAAGACAATTGGCAATTCGTGAGTTGATTGCACAAAAAAATATTCAACGGCAAGAGGATCTGGTTGCTGAATTAAATCGGGTCGGTTGGGAAGTGACCCAAGCGACCATCTCACGTGACATTTCGGAGATGCAATTAGTTAAAGTACCTCTTGAAACAGGAGGGTTTGCTTACGCAATTGTGGCACAAACTGATGCATTGGTACGTATAAAGAGAATTATTCAAGAGCCAACGACGACGATTCGTACGCAAGATAATTTTGTGATGATTACAGTGTTGCCTGGTACGGGTCCTGCCTTGAAATCAGCCTTAGAAGAAGCCGATTTTGATGAGCTGTTTGGTATGTTAGGTGATGATTCAGATGTACTGATCATCTTAAATAGAGATGTACAAGCAAGTGAGTTTGTTACGCAACAATTACAGTAAATTGGCTACACTTGAGGAGGACGCATGTTACAAGAACTATCAATTCAAAATTTTGCGATTATTCCAAAATTAAATATTAGTTTCGAACCGGGGATGACGGTATTAACAGGTGAGACTGGTGCTGGAAAATCTATTATTATTGACGCGGTTGGTTTGCTAACAGGTGGTCGAGGTTCACAAGATTACATACGAGAAGGTACTAATACAGCAATTTTGCAGGGATTGATCGATGTTGAACCAAATACGGCGTTATCAGCGATTCTCGATGATTTAGGCATTGTTTTAGAAGATGGCCAACTGTTGATTCATCGAGAATTGCATCGAAATGGACGCAATGTTATTCGAGTCAATAATACATTAGTCAATGCGACAGCTTTAAAATTATTAGGTAGTCACTTGGTAGATATTCATGGTCAAAATGAACATCAGGCTTTAATGCAACCTGAACGTCACTTAAGTTTGTTAGATGAATTTGCTAAAAATCGATTGCAACCTGTTATGGCGGCCTACAGTCAGGCTTATAAAAAGTATCGTCGTTTAGAAGATGCTTATCGTCAACGACAAGCGGATGAACAAGCTTGGGCACAGCGTCTAGATATGCTAAGTTTTCAAAGCAATGAATTGAATGAAGCCAACTTGGAAGCTGGTGAAGAAGAACGTCTTGAAGCTGAATATCAAGAGTTATCAAATTTTCAGGACGTTCTAACTGCCTTGTCAAAGGCTTACGAAGCATTAAGTGGTGAATGGGAACATAATGGTTTAGAAACTGTTGCGACAGCAATGAGTGAGTTAGAAGATATTGAAGAACTATCACCTCGTTATGCGCGGTTAGCTGAGGCTGTGCGAGGTGCCTATTATGAATTACAAGAAGCAAGTTCGGATATATTAACGGTTCGTGATGGTTTAGAGTTTGATGAAGAACGCTTGCAATTTGTCGATGAACGCTTAAATTTGATTCGGTCATTGGAAAAGAAATATGGTGCGACAGTCACTGATGTGTTAGAACATCAACAAAAAGTAGATGCCGAATCAGCCCAAATGGGTGGCAGTGAGCAGAGTGCAGCGGCATTAGCTGACGAGGTAGAACTTGCTAAAAAAGAAGCCAATACCTTGGCTGAGCAGCTACATGATATTCGAAGTGAAGCGGCAACGTCGCTAGCAAAGCAAATTCATCAGCAATTGAAAGATTTGTACATGGATAAGGCTGTTTTCTCGGTGAAGTTTGAGCAACAGCGCTTAACTGCGACGGGATCTGATATCGTTGAGTTTTATATTCAAACTAATTTGGGTGAAGGTGCTAAGCCATTAGCAAAAATTGCATCTGGTGGTGAGCTTTCACGAATGATGCTGGCTATGAAAACCATCTTCTCGCGAGAACAAGGGGTAACATCGATAATTTTTGATGAGGTTGATACGGGTGTTTCTGGCCGTGTTGCGCAGGCGATTGCTGAAAAAATAGCTGTTATTGGGCGTTACTCGCAAGTACTCACGATTACTCATTTACCTCAGGTAGCTGCCATTGCTGACCACCACTTTTTCATTGAGAAACAAGTAGTGGGAGAACGTACCGAGACGGTGGTACGACAATTACCAGAAGAACAACGAACGGATGAATTAGCTCGGATGCTATCAGGTGATGAATTAACGCCTGCTGCGAAAGAAAATGCCCGTGATTTACTCAAAAGAGCCCATGATAATAAAATTTCAGAGGAATAAAGTTGTCTCAAAGAGAAAAAACGAGTAAAATGTCTACTTAAATAGCTAAATAAAAAGTTAGGAGCAAGTGTACCATGAAACGTGGCGTATTAATCGTACTATCTGGACCGTCTGGCGTGGGAAAAGGTACTGTACGAAAGGCCTTATTCGAGGAACCAGATATTGATTTTCAATATTCTATTTCAATGACTACTAGACAGCCCAGAAATGGTGAGGTAAACGGTGAAGATTACTTTTTTGTGACCCGCGAAGAATTTGAAACAGAAATTGCAAATGGCGATATGTTGGAATATGCTGAATATGTAGGAAATTATTATGGTACGCCTAAGAAGTTTATTGACCAAACATTAGCAGCAGGACGAGATGTTCTATTGGAAATAGATGTACAAGGTGCACTACAGGTGAAAGAAAAAATGCCAGAAGGGGCTTATATTTTCTTAACACCACCTGATTTAGCTGCCCTGAAAGAGCGATTGATTGGTCGTGGTACAGAGGCGATGGATGTTATTGATCGTCGTGTATCAGCAGCAACTGCTGAGATTCGTATGATGGCGAACTATGATTATGCAGTTGTTAATGATGAAGTTTCATTGGCTGTTAATCGTATTAAAGATATTATTAAAGTTGAGCGATTACGCGTTAACCGTGTGTTGCCAGAGTATATTAAAATGATTGAGGAGTTAGAGGCATGATTTTATACCCATCTGTTGATAAATTATTAGAGAAAGTTGATTCACGTTATAAACTAATTGCTTTAGGCGCAAAACGAGCTCATGGATTGGAGCAAGGTGAATTGCCTACTTTGTCAAAGTTCGATTCAGTTAAGCCAATTGGCCAAGCTTTTGAAGAAATAGAAGCTGGTAATGTGGTTATTGACGATACAAACAAATAAGTAAGTTTAATACATAAAAAGAAGACGGACTCAACAAAGTCCGTCTTCTTTTTTATAGACGATAATTATTTTTCAATCTGTTTTTGCTTTTTTGAGACAATCATTTGACGAGCAGCACTGATAATGGCTGGTAATGCTGAAACAAATAGAATACCGATGAGGACTATTGAGAAGTGTTCGCTGACGAACTCATTACCACCGAAGTAATAACCGGCTTCGACAGCAACGACGACCCATAAGGTAACCGCAATCATTTCTAGCCCAATAAAGTTTCGGTATCGGAAACCTGAGATTGAAGCAGTGAAAGGAACCAATGTTCGGATGATTGGTAAGAACCGACCTAGAATAACAGCCATTTTACCATGCTTCACAAAAAACTCATTAGCCTGTTGTAAGTGTTTTTCCTTGATAAAGCGACCTAAAATAGGGTGACGGACTAATTTCAAACCAACCGTTCGTCCTAACCAAAAGTTAAGCGAATCACCAGTGGTTGCAGCAATCCAAAATAGTAACATTAATACCCAATGGTTGAGTGAGTTACCCGATAGAGCAGCGATTGATCCAGCTGCAAATAGTAACGAATCACCAGGTAGAAATGGTAGGACAACAGCACCTGTTTCGATAAAAATAACGGCAAATAGAGCAGCATATGACCAACCACCCCATGTATTTACTAGATTATTTAAATGAACATCAAGATGGAGGAATATATCGATAATTTGAACCATTTTGTGTTTAAACTCCTATATTTGTCAATTGACTAAAAATTACTTAGCTTCTAGTTTAGCACTTTTTTAAGCCCATGTACGTTATATGTTATAATAACCCCAGTGTATTTAACATAACTTAAGAGGAGAAATATAATGGCTTTTCCACAATTAGATATAAGTGAAGTGTCAGGACCAATCGCGACTTTATCAACAACGTTAGGTGACATCAAGGTACAATTATTCCCCACACAAGCACCTAAAACAGTTGAAAATTTTGTTGGCTTAATTAAACAAGGGTATTATGATGGTATTATTTTTCATCGTGTTATTAATGAGTTTATGATTCAAGGTGGTGATCCTACTGGTACTGGTATGGGTGGTGAATCTATCTGGGGTAAATCATTTGCCGATGAGTTTTCGGATGAGGTCTTTAATTTGCGGGGCGCTTTGTCAATGGCAAATGCGGGTCCAAATACAAATGGTTCACAATTCTTTATTGTCCAAGCACATAAGGTACCAGAACGCATGTTGCAATCACTCGCCGGAATGGTTCCTGATGAAATCGTTCAAGCATATAGTAAGAATGGTGGGACACCATGGTTAGATAAGCACCATACTGTATTTGGTCAAGTTATCGAAGGCATGGATGTTATTGATAACATGGCAAATCAAAAAGTTGACTTTGCTGATAAGCCAAAGACAGATATCGAAATTTTAAAAGCAACAGTAACTGATTAAGTAATAAGCCGGGATGTTTTCTCGGATACATATATTTTAATATTGTATATAGGAGGTATAATGATGACATTTCATGTCGGCCAGGTCTTAGAAGGGGTTGTAACTGGCATACAACCCTATGGCGCTTTTGTACAGCTTGATGAAAAACATCAAGGGTTAATTCATATATCTGAGTGTCGTTCAGCATTTATTCACGAGATTGGGGATGAAATAAAGGTTGGCGAACCAATCCGTGTCATGATTCTAGATATTGATTTATATAGTCATAAGATATCTCTTTCTAGACGGACAGTCCTTGATGGTTATGATAAAGCGCCACTAGATATTGAAAATGTAAAACAAGAGCATAAATATATTCAACATCATTATTGGACGAATCAACATTTAGAGATAGGCTTTGATACTATTTCTAAATCTGGGCAATCGATGATTAATGAAGCACTTGAACGTTTGCATCAATAGGAGTACAAGGAGACGAATATGTCACTTATTGCAGGAACAATTATATTTACGCGAAATGAACAGTCATATTTTTTAGTAACAGATGAAGTACCGGAGCCAAAGTTTTACACAGTTAAGATGCATAAACATGATGGTGATACTGCTCTAGGATCACTTGTTAGTGGTATGCAAGATGAATTAGGTATTAATATGGATAACTTGCGTTTTGGTGAGTTAGCAGCTTGGCATACGCAAGGTTTGGATTCGCCAGAAGATTTGGTTTCTCTATACACATTTGAACCAGTTGATTCAGAAAACTTAAATTTGGATCGATTAAGTTTACTTGGATTGCAGTTCGTGAATGCCAAGGACGTGGTTGATTTTTTGAAAAACGTTGATATGACAGGAGTTATGCAATTAGATTAATTTTATTTTGAAAAACACTTGCAATTGTTTCGTAAATTAGGTATTATTAAAAAGTTGAGTTTTGAGGAAAGATTACATTATTCATTTAAACTCAATAATAATCAATTGAAATTAAATGTTGACAATCAGGATTTAATAAGATATGATTATTAAGTTGTGTTAGAGCGATAGACGTCAAACAATAATTGTTAGTTAATAAATTTCTTGACAATATTACATGAAGTTGTTATTCTAATATAGCTGGCGTTGAGTAAACGCTCTCTATCGAGATAGTTCTTTGAAAACTGAATATCGTTTCGATGAAACAAATGTGTAGGGTCATCAAGTAA
>OMJG01002138.1_pt1 | contig 10070 bp, 6 predicted proteins | sample 1646431 | NCBI WGS metagenome assembly OMJG01 (sample SAMN03771674, study PRJEB25209) | food metagenome | isolation source: Cotija cheese | place: Mexico:Jalisco,Michoacan | collected 2011-12-12 | reverse complement strand
ATTTTTACGTAGAATTTCAGCATTTAATCGTTCATTAAACTCTTCGGCTGTATTAATTCCCATAATATTCAAGCGGTAATTCATTGCTGCAACTTCAATAATAACAGCCACGTTTCTGCCTGGACGTACAGGAATTGTTTTTTTCGTGATTTCAGTTTCTAGAATACGCAACGTCTCTTCATTTAAACCGACACGATCATATAATTTATCTTTATCCCAATTTTCTAAGTTGATATTCAAGCCGATTTTTTTCTCAGTTAAAATAGAACCTGCACCGAATAAGGTCATCACATTAATAATACCTAACCCGCGAATTTCTAATAAATGTTCAATGAGTTTCGGTGGCTTACCAATGAGTTCATCTTTTGTAATTTCACGTATTTCCACATTATCATCTGCTACTAGACGATGACCACGTTTAACAAGTTCTAAAGCGGTTTCGCTTTTACCGATACCTGAATCCCCTGTAATAAGCACGCCTACACCGTAAACATCGACAAGGACGCCGTGCAATGATGTCGTTTTAGCCAGTTCATGTTCTAGATAGGTTGTCAGCCGGCTCATTAAGCTAGTTGTAGGGTCTTTAGAAGTAAGTAATGGTGTACCTAGTTCTTTTGCTGCAGTAATTAATTCTTCAGGGGGTTCAATATCACGCGTCACAATAATTGCTGGTGTATCTGGACGACATAATTTACGTAATCTGCCGTGACGTTCTTTATCAGGAAGCAGATTGTAAAAAGAAAGCTCAGTAGTGCCTAATAATTGAATACGATCTGATGCATAATGAGAAAAATAACCTGCCATTTCTAACCCTGGTCGAGAAATATCTGTATTATGTATTGGACGATCCAATCCCTCTTCACCTGCAACGAGTTGCAACTTGAATTTATTAACTAACGCTCTTGCAGTTAACATAATTTCACCTCAATCCTCAATTTCCTTTATCTCTTCTTATCTCTATCATATCAAAAAAGATTGTCTTTAAGTTATCGGTTTAACGATTATTACTTGATACATTCTACCATTTTTTGACAATGTTCAAAAATTTATTCACTTTTTCTTAGTGGAAAACATTTTATGTATTGGAAAGGAGCGGGATAGAAATAAATTTTAAATTTATTTCTATCCCGCTCCGATAAAGACTTCTTATTTTGTTGTTTCAGCTTTATCGCGTTCTAAAACTTTTTTCAAATATTTGCCTGTATAAGAATCTGGTGACTCTGCAATTTCTTCTGGCGTTCCGGTTGCAACTATTGTACCACCGCCATCACCGCCTTCAGGTCCTAAATCAATGATATAGTCCGCTGTCTTAATGACGTCTAAGTTATGTTCAATAATAACTACAGTGTCACCGTTTTCTACAATACGATTCAACACTTTCAATAAACGGCTAATATCATCAACATGCAAACCTGTTGTCGGCTCATCTAATATATAAATAGAACGTCCAGTAGAACGTTTATGCAGTTCAGATGCAAGTTTGACACGTTGTGCTTCACCGCCAGATAAAGTCGTGGCTGGCTGTCCTAATTTAACATAGCCCAAACCAACATCTACTAAAGTTTGTAATTTACGTTTGATTTTAGGGATATTTTCAAAGAAGTGAGTAGCTTCTTCTGCAGTCATATCTAATACATCTGCAATATTTTTACCTTTGTATGTGACTTCTAAAGTTTCGCGGTTGTAACGTTTCCCCCCGCACACTTCACAAGGTACATAGACATCAGGCAAGAAGTGCATTTCTATTTTAATAATACCGTCACCTTTACAAGCTTCGCAACGGCCGCCTTTGACATTAAAACTGAATCGTCCTTTTTGGTAACCACGAATCTTCGCTTCATTCGTTTGTGCAAAAACATCGCGAATATCATCGAAAACGCCTGTGTAAGTAGCTGGATTTGAACGTGGTGTTCTACCGATTGGAGATTGGTCGATATCGATCACTTTATCCAATTGATCGATACCTTCAATTTCATCTACTTTACCAGGTCTTACTTTAGATTTGTTAATTTTTTGCGCAAGTGTTTTATATAGCACTTCATTCACTAAAGAACTTTTTCCAGAACCAGACACCCCTGTAACGACAGTCATTGTAGAGAGTGGAAAATCAACATTGACGTCTTTCAAATTATTACTATTAGCGCCTCTGACTTTCAATCTGCGCTCTGTAGCTGGACGTCTGTATTCCGGCACTTCAATACGTTTCTTGCCGCTCAAATATTGACCGGTTAAAGATTTCTTATTGCGCATCACTTGTTTAGGAGTACCGCTGGCTACAATTTCACCGCCATGTTCTCCGGCACCTGGTCCTACATCTACTAAGTAATCCGCTTCTCTCATCGTATCATCATCATGTTCAACGACAATGAGTGTATTACCTAAATCACGCATTTCTTTCAACGTTTCAATTAAACGGTCATTATCACGTTGATGCAGGCCGATAGACGGCTCATCCAACACATAGAGTACGCCTGACAATCTGGAACCGATTTGAGTAGCTAAGCGAATTCGTTGTGCTTCACCGCCAGAAAGTGTACCAGATGAACGATTCAATGTTAAATAATCCAAGCCGACATTATTTAAGAAATACAGTCTGGAAATGATTTCTTTTAAAATTAAGTCTGCAATTTTTCGGTCTTGCTCTGATAAATCAATGTTTTCAAAGAAATCTAACGCCTCTTTAATTGAATACTCCACTACTTCTCCGATATTCAAACCTGCTACATAAACAGATAATGCTTCTTTGCTCAAACGTTTTCCATGACACGTTTCACAAGGAAGTTCAGTCATATATTTACGCATCACTTCACGAACATATTCAGAAGGTGATTCATGAAAGCGTCTTTCAATATTCGGAATAACGCCTTCAAATGGCATAGTACGCGTGCGTTTTTGTCCATTTCGTGATTCAAAAGTAAATTTAATTTCTTTATCTTTCGAACCATGCAAAATAATATTCTTTTGACGATCAGTCAACTTTTTGAAAGGTTTATCCATATTAATTTTATACACTTCGCATACACGTTTTAAAAGTGTTGGATAAAAATCTGAACTCTTAGGTTCCCAAGGTACAATAGCGCCTTCTGCTAATGATTTATTCGGATCAGGCACAATTAAATCAACGTCTGCTGTTAATTTTTGACCCAATCCATCACAATCAGGACATGCACCGAATGGACTGTTGAAACTAAACATACGCGGTTCTAATTCACCGATACTGAATCCGCAAATTGGGCAGGCATGATTTTCAGAGAATTTCAATTCGTCTCCATCAATAATATCAACCGTTAAGTTGCCATCTGCTAGTTCTAAAGCTGTTTCAATTGAGTCAGCTAGTCTGCCCTCAATTCCATCTTTAACTACTAAGCGATCGACAACTACTTCTATCGTATGGTTTTTATTCTTGTCTAACTCCGGTACATCGTTAATATCTAATATTTCTCCATCAACACGTACACGCACGTAACCTTTTTTACTGATATCTTGTAATAGCTTTTCGTGTGAACCTTTACGATGATTAACAACTGGTGCCATTAATTGAATTTTAGTTCGTTCTTCTAATTCTAATGTACGGTCCACCATTTGTTGAACTGTTTGTGATTCTATTTCAATTCCATGTTCAGGACAATATGCTTTTCCTACTCTTGCATACAACAAACGAATGTAATCATATATTTCTGTTACAGTTGCTACTGTTGAACGTGGATTTTTACTGGTAGTTTTTTGATCAATTGAAATTGCTGGCGATAATCCTTCAATTGTATCCACATCTGGTTTATCCATTTGTCCCAAGAATTGACGCGCATAGGCACTTAACGATTCGACATAACGACGCTGCCCTTCAGCATAGATTGTATCGAACGCTAAGGAAGACTTACCAGAACCTGATAAGCCTGTCATCACAATTAATTTATTCTTCGGTAATTCTACATCTACATTTTTTAAGTTGTGCGCTCTGGCACCTTTTACAACTATGGATGGTTCTTTCATCTAGATATCACCCTTCTGCCTTTAATTCGAATAACATATCTCTCAATTCCGTTGCTCTTTCGAAGTCTAAATCTTTCGCTGCTTTTTTCATTTCTTTTTCTATATTGGCAATCGTTTTTTCTCGTTCTTTTTTCGTTAATTTTTTAGGAACTACTTTTTGTTCTTTTTCATTTTCTTCATCTGTCTCTACTGTTGCGCTGATAACATCATGAATTTTCTTATGAATCGTTTGCGGAGTAATGCCGTGTTCTTCATTATATTCATTTTGAATCTTACGACGACGTTCTGTTTCATCTATGGCATATTGCATAGAGTCTGTAACTTTGTCAGCATACATAATTACTTCGCCATGTTCATTACGCGCAGCACGGCCGATCGTTTGTACCAATGAACGTTCAGAACGTAAGAATCCTTCTTTATCAGCGTCTAGAATTACTACAAGAGAAACCTCTGGTATATCGATACCCTCTCTTAACAAGTTGATACCTACGACTGCATCATAAGTTCCCATACGCAAGTCTCGAATGATTTCGATACGTTCTAAAGTTTTAATTTCAGAATGCAGATAGTTTACTTTAATACCCGCTTCTTTAAGATAAGTCGTTAAGTCTTCACTCATTTTTTTCGTCAAAGTAGTAATTAAAACACGTTCATTTTTCTCTACTCTATCTTGAATTTCACTTAACAAATCATCAATTTGATTTTTAGTAGGTCTAACTTCAATTTTAGGGTCTAACAAGCCAGTAGGTCGAATAATTTGTTCAGTCATTTTATCTGTATGTTCTAATTCATAAGGTCCAGGTGTTGCTGAAACATAAACTAATTGTTTGGTTTTTTCTTCAAATTCTTCAAAAGTTAAAGGTCTATTATCAATTGCACTCGGCAAACGGAAACCATGATCAATCAACACTTGTTTACGCGCTCTGTCTCCGTTATACATTCCTCTGATTTGCGGTAAAGTTACATGAGACTCATCAATCATTACCAACCAATCATCACCGAAGTAATCAAGTAACGAGTAAGGTGTGGAACCGATTGGGCGTAAAGTTAAATGAACAGAATAGTTTTCAATTCCTGAACAAAAGCCCATTTCTCTCATCATTTCCAAATCATAATTGGTTCTTTGTTCCAATCTTTGAGCTTCTAATAGTTTATTTTCAGAACGTAACTCTTTTAGACGTTCTTCTAATTCTTTTTCAATTCTTTCAATCGCCAATTTCAACTTTTCATCACGTGTTACATAGTGAGATGCCGGGAAAATTGAGAAGTGTTCCCGTTGTCTTAAGACTTCTCCAGTTAAGTAATTCACTTCGCTGATACGATCAATTTCATCTCCGAAAAATTCCACACGAATACATATTTCTTCACGTGAAGCTGGAAAGACTTCAACTACATCTCCGCGAACTCTGAAGGTACCACGTTTAAAATCAATATCATTTCTGGTATATTGAATGTCCACTAAGTCTCTTAAAAACTGACTGCGGTCCATTTCCATGCCTTCTCTGATATTAACTACCAAGTCGCTATATTCTTCCGGATTCCCTAACCCGAAAATACAGCTGACACTAGCCACAATAATTACATCATCACGTTCAAATAGAGAACTTGTTGCGGAATGTCGTAATTGATCGATTTCGTCATTGATTGTTGCATCCTTTTCAATAAATGTATCAGTTGAAGGAACATAAGCTTCTGGTTGATAATAATCATAAAAGCTGACGAAATACTCTACTCTATTTTCTGGAAATAGCTCTTTAAATTCATTGTATAATTGACCGGCAAGTGTCTTGTTATGTGCGATAACAAGTGTCGGTTTACCTACTTCTTTAATCACATTGCTCATTGTAAAAGTTTTACCTGTCCCTGTCGCACCTAACAATGTTTGATGACGTTTGCCCGCTTTAATACCCTCTGTAAGCTCTTTAATCGCTGTAGGCTGGTCACCTTGAGGTTCATAACCAAAGACAATTTTAAATGGATGGTGTTCCATGCAATCAACAATCTCCTTTTATTTATATTCACATAATCATATTCTATCTTGATATCAATGTACTAAAATATAAATCGGCTGAGACATCCTCGTTGTCTCAACCTCATTTTCAGATGAGCGAACATTATGATTTGTTCAATCCGCACTGTCTGTTTGTACATTTAATTTGACCCTATTTGCTAATCTATATATTCTCATTTTGGCTTTATCTCAAACTTTTTGTATCATAAACTATTTTAACAGATTCATCCGAAAAAATACAAACATCTGTTCGTAAGGTAAAAAGTTTTTTTAAGACGAAAAAAGCACTTGCCTTAAAAGTGACAAGCACTGAAATTTATTATTTGATTCATTCTTTTTAACGATCTTCATCTTCGTGCTGTTTGTGGAGATTCAATTGATCAACAATGACAAATCCCGCTAACAACGATACAACATCTATAAAAATAATCCACTCATTATGGAAGAAACCTTTATAAATTGAACCGCCAATCAACGTCAATGTTACAATTGCACCTACCCATTTATTTTTAGTAACTACACTGAATAATACAACTAAAACGCAAGGGAAAAACGAAGCACAAAGATACCAAACGAGAACCATAAGTTGTCACCCATCTCTTTTATTTAAAATCGACATTGTTAATTCTCGCAAATTCCGATCGTGGAATGAAGTTTTCTGTCAACATTTCCGGAATTACATTATCGATAAAGTCTTGTACCGATACTAAATGATCAAACTGCATAATTGTTTCTAAAGACATCTCATAAATTTCGAAGAACAAATCATCTGGATTTCTCTTTTGTATTTCACCAAATGTTTCATAAAGCAAATCGATTTTATCAGCTACTGCCAATATTTGTCCTTCTAAAGAGTCATCCTTACCTTCTTGCAGCCTTTCTCTATAAACATCTTGATATTCAGGAGGAAACTCTTCTCTGATAAAGTTATCAACCATTTCCTCTTCGACTTGTGAGAACAACACTTTCAAATCGCGGCTTGCATATTTTACAGGTGTCTTGATGTCTCCTGTAAAGACTTCTGCAAAGTCATGATTCAAAGCCTTTTCATATAAATTTTTCCAGTTGATTTCGTTACCGTGCGCTTCTTCTACTGTACCTAAGTATTGAGCAATCTTAGTAACTTTGAAAGAATGCGCAGCTACATTATGTTCAAAATATTTAAATTTTCCAGGCAAGCGTATTAGCTTTTCTAGATCTGATAGTCTTTTAAAATATTGATGTACACCCATATCCAGCTCACCCCTTGTCTATTTAATGAGTTATTATACTCGAAAAGTTGACATTCTTGCAAGAACTTTGAAAATACAATTTGATTTTTTACATTCGCTTGTCTTTTACCCTTTCAAGCCAGATTCAATAACACTTTTTTAAAATAAAAGAGCACCATCCTCAAAATTAGAGAACAGTGCCCTTGTATATTATCCATATATGATATTGATTAATGAATAAAGTTATATGAAGCTGCTTGTCCAGCTGAAAGTGTACGTGAAGTAACGACACCTGGTCCATAACCATAGTTCATTTCAGAAACACGAACTGAACCATCACCGTTTACGCCTTCTACGTATGCTACATGGCCATATGCACCTGCTGATGATTGCATAATTGCACCCGCTGCTGGCGTGTTATTTACAGTACGTCCTGAAGCAGCTGCTGCGCTTGCCCAGTTATTCGCATTACCCCATAATGAGCCAGCTTTACCGCCTGCACGATCAAATACATAATAAGTACATTGACCTGCAGTATAGTAGTTAGCACCTGAATAATTTGAATATGATGCTTGTGTTGCTGCTGGTGCACTATAAGATGTTGTGTTTGTGTTATATGAAGTATAATCTGAGTTTGTTGCAGGAGCACTATAGTACGAATAACCAGATTGAGTAGGCGCTGTATATTCGCTGCTGTCATTAGAATAGTAAGTTGTCGGTGCTGCATCTTTATGTTCTACTGTTCTGTAACCTGAATGTGTCGGTTGTTCTGTATGCTTCTGTTCTTCATTGTAAGATTGTTTTTCAACTTCTTTAACCGCTTTGCCTGTATATAACGCTTGTAAATGTGCTGCGCCTTTATCTGAAACCGCTAAAATGTCACCAGGTAAAATTAAGTTAGTAAGTCCCGGGTTAAGTTCTTTCAATTTTTCAATTGAAATTTTATGCGCTTTAGCGATTGAATTTAAAGAATCTCCTGCCTTCACCTCAACAACATCTGTGTCCGGTAAAACTAATTCAGTGTCCTTCTTAACGTCTTCTTGATTTAATTTATTTAAATTTTTAATTTCGTTCGTAGTAGTAGCAAACAAAGCTGCAACATCACTTAGTTTAGCGTCTTCTTTAACTACATGAGTTTGTTCTGCATTCGCAACGCTTATTAATCCTGTAAAAACTGTCACCGATGCCGCTGAGAGTAATAAAGCTTTCTTCATTTATTAGTTCATCCTTTGCTGTCAATTTAAGTGAACTAAATATAGCATAAAAATTAACGCAATGGATTGATGTTAAACAGTTGTAATATAACCGTTATAATACCCTCAATTCTTTATTCTCAAACTTTTTTGCAAGATATTTATCACACCTTGATATTATAGGAATAAGCAGCGCTTTTAAAAATGCTGTAAACTACTTTTCAGTAACATTAAATCATGCATATTGCATTTAAAATTTTATTAAATAGGAGCTGGGCATAATAATGTCCAGCCCCTTACTTTTCTTACGCTTCACGATTATCCATTTGTGTTCTTAAGTAAGCTTCAATAAATGGTCCGATTTCTCCATCCATCACAGCATTTACATTACCTGTTTCTTCATTTGTACGATGATCTTTCACCATAGAATATGGATGGAAGACATACGAACGGATTTGACTGCCCCATCCGATTTCTTTTTGCTCTCCTCGAATTTCAGCCATTTCACGTTCTTGTTCTTCTAATTTCAATTGATACAATTTAGATTTCAACATTTTCATAGCCGCTTCACGGTTTTTAATTTGCGAACGTTCATTTTGGTTATTGACCACAATTCCAGTTGGATGGTGCGTAATACGGATAGCAGATTCTGTTTTGTTAATATGTTGTCCGCCGGCTCCGGATGCTCTGAAAGTATCCACTGTGATATCATCTGGATTAATTTCTATTTCAATCTCATTATTACTGAACTCAGGAATCACATCACAAGATACAAATGAGGTATGACGACGTCCAGATGAATCAAACGGTGAAATACGTACCAGACGATGTACGCCTTTTTCTGCTTTCAAGTAACCATAAGCATTGTGTCCTTTAATGACTAGCGTTACACTCTTAACGCCCGCTTCATCACCCGGCAAATAATCTGCCACTTCTACTTTAAATCCTTGTTGCTCTGCATAACGTTGATACATACGCAACAACATACTCGCCCAGTCTTGCGATTCCGTACCGCCCGCGCCTGGATGCAATTCTAAAATCGCATTATTCGCATCATAAGGTCCATTCAATAATAATTGCAATTCAAATTGATCTAATTTATCTTTAAATCCGATTGCTTCCTCTTCTAAGTCTGCTTTCAAATCTTCATCATATTCTTCTGCCAACAATTCATGAGTGGCAGTCATATCTTCTAATTCCGCTTCTAAATCACGATAACCATTGACCACATGCTTCAATGCATTATTTTTATCGATAACTTCCTGCGCTTTTTGTTGATCGTCCCAGAAATTCGGGTCCGTCATCATTTCTTCATATTCTTGGATATTCGTCTCTTTTTCTTCTAAGTCAAAGAGACCCCCTAAGTTGATTTAATTTCTCTTCATAATTCGCAAGATTACGTTTAATTTCAGATAATTCCATATTCATATCGCTCCAATACCTGTTTAATTTTCAAGAATACCTTTATTATTTTAGCATACATTTAAGACCCTGTTGGATTGAAAAAAAGACCGCTGTAGGCCGTCAGAAAGAAACTCCGCTGATTACTGAGTCCCTTTCCTAAAGCGATTTAACAGTGGTCCTTCAAATGTTGAATTATTTTCCGTGGCAATTTTTATATTTTTTGCCGCTGCCGCATGGACATGGGTCGTTACGGCCAATGTT
>OMJG01002136.1_pt1 | contig 10073 bp, 9 predicted proteins | sample 1646431 | NCBI WGS metagenome assembly OMJG01 (sample SAMN03771674, study PRJEB25209) | food metagenome | isolation source: Cotija cheese | place: Mexico:Jalisco,Michoacan | collected 2011-12-12 | reverse complement strand
ATATTACTTAAACGTAGTTTACATAGCGCTCAACCGTATTCGAGTAACTTACATAAATGGCAATTTAACTTGCGCAAAATAAAAAGACACAGGTTGCTTTTGGCATCATCATAGTTGCAAGTATGGGACAACACCTAAAACAAATACTGAATACTGGTTAAATAAGTTTGAAAAAAATCAAATGAGAGATAATTCAAATTATCAGACATTAGAAAGTGAAGGATGGAAAGTATTAGTAATATGGGAGTGTCAGATAAACAGTAAGAATAGGATCACTTTTCTGGAAAACCTTTATTCTGAGATTAAATTTTCATAATATACAATAAGGGGATGCTGTGTAATAAGCATCCCCTTATTGTATATTATAAGACCGCTGAAGCAATCAAATTATCGAACTTCCTTATATCCACACCTTTTTTCAAATTGATTTTAAGATGGCCGGCGCGTGTCCACAGTTCGACTTCGGCATTGAAGTCCAGCATCTTGCCGGCATTTTCTGTGGACCACATGTTGATTGAAGAGTAAGGAATCGAATAGATTTCCACTTTCTTCCCTGTTAGTCCTTGAGCATCTCTAATAATAATGCGTTTGTTCGTGAACACCGCTGAATCTCTGATCGTTTTGTATGCAGCAACGGCCTCTTCACCCGGAACCAGCATACTATCGACATCATTAGGGATAGCACACTCCGATATAAAGGTCCACGCCTGTATGGTCTGTAATTCGTTCATTAATAATTCCTCCTAAATCAATTTTTCTGAAGTTAAACTAAAATAGACTTCTCTTTCATTCGTTCACTTTTCAATACGTTACGAGTTCTCTTCCGCTCCGACCTGTTCAAAATAAGGATCCAAATACTCAAGGAGTTCATCAAATCGATTCGGAAATGCATTAGATCCTCCGGTTTTAAATTTCTTTCTGTTGTCGAATTTGATTTTAAGATCCCACTGGGTCCCGTCCATGATATCTGGGTCAGTGTATTCTTCGTCCCATGAAAGGATGAAAAGTTCGTTGAACAGCTCATCTTTGATGGCCTGCCATTCGTTTAGGGTGATGCGCAGTTTCATTTCGCCGTCTATACTGATACCTATCGGTGGTGTCAGGGTCATGTCCGCAAACCCGTCTCGTTCTTCGATAAGGATGGTCTTGAATCCACCGTGAAAGCCACCATAGGTAAAGTTAAACGTGTGACAGTCTCTCACGGCTTCATTCGATTTCAAACCAAACGTCTTGCCACAGGTCTTACACCTGTATTTATCTGTTCCTTGTTCATTCATTTCGACCATTTCATTCCCGCAGTAGGGACACTTCAAATCATTCATCATCTGTTTTCCCCATTCCTTTATTTGAAGAGATCCCAGAAAGAAAAGGATGTCTTCTTGTATACTTTATTGTAGGCTGCTTTTTTAGGATCCTTCAGCCAGCCAATGCCTTTCTTGCCGTACCCAGGGATCAGTTTTTTCTTTACCGCCCGTTTGGCTCTGCCTGTGGTCCGTGCTTTAAATGACTTTTTTATGCTTGGTTTACGCATGCCGAACTTCATTTAACTCCCCTGCTTTCTTCTCTTTTGTCTGTTCCTTAAATTCACTCTTTCAGTCCAGTACCTCGAACCCGCCGGCTTCCATATCAAATCGCTTCACGATCTTTTCTCCATAAGTGGCTTCAGAGGAAAAGATAATAGAGTCGCCGACCTTCGCCAATCCTTCGACCTTTTCTGATGCGGACAGCAGCATATCTTCTTCTCCTTCAAGCGTCATCGTAAATATACCATCTCTTGAATGGAGAGAGTAGAAAATGCCCTGTTCGGTAACTAGATAGGCAGAGACCTGGTCGTCCTTTATCAGCTCCAGTTCACTGTTTTCCCCTATTTCACTTCGGTAAAGTTCAGCCTCTTCGTCTAAATAATAGTAATACCCTTCCCAAACCATCAGATCATCTGCATAGTCTTCAAGAACGATACGGGGATCTTCCCCATTGAGATCATAACTTTCTACTCTATCGCGATTCTCATAACTGACCAGCAGCCGATTTTTATGTAGTGTAAAACTATTCGCTCTGACATCGATCAGCTGTTCAAGGTTCCGTCCGTTCAGGTCCATGCGGTAGACATTGAAGTCGTCTTTCCAGCTCACAAAGTAGATCCAGTCCCCTTTGATCTGCATCTCTGACAGATGACTCAAGCTATACAGTGTCGAGTGATCCGTGCCATCCACTTTCATTCTTTCCAGGCTTTCGCCTTTTGTATAGTAGATCCAGTCATCGACCACATTCAGGTTTCTGATCCATGACCCGCCCTCGCCATGCTGTAAGTAATCTTTGCTTTCAAATGATTTATCCGTTCTAACGAGATTCAAGTCATTTTCGACATAGAATATATCGTCCTCTGTTTCAACAGCAAAGCCGGCATTCACCATAGAATTTCCGGCTGCCTCATCGGATGCGGCTTCAACTTCTTCACGAACATTTGAAAAAGTGTTATGCCGAAGGACCTCCATGCTCCACACCAGACTGGATTCGGTGATCACGGGTATAAGTGCCAGGACCCCAATATAAATAAACTTGAGTGACGCCATGCTTTTTCTGGTCCAGAGACTTTCTTCACCCCGGATATTCTTGGCTAGGACCTTTATGTAATGTTTCGGCCCTTCGATCCTCAGGGTTTCATTTGCGTAGTAAAGGTCGATCTTGTCGTCAAGGATGAGATTGAACGGGATATCGAATGTCGGTCTGACGGTCATCTCTGCTTGCCTTTTATCAAGCACTTCAAACCGTCCCTGCTCGATCAGCCGGTCCAGACCGTCGAAGCTCTGGACTTCTTGCTCGATGCACTGATGCCTGTACTTGGCGATCAGCCACCGGAGAAACACCAGGAGATAGAGAAAGATAAATATCCAGTGGATCCCGGGGCCCCATGCTAAAAACGCTCTGGTAACTCCAGTAAAACAGCAGGGCCAGCGGCAGATAGATAAAGACCGTCCCTCTTACAGCTATATTCAGCCAGTTCTTTACTTCTTTCACCCGTTCTCCTCCTAATAATCAGTCTCTTATTATATGTATTTTCTGTTACTCCCAGTTTATCAAAAGTGGACGGTAGTTTGATAGCGCTTTTTAAAATAAACCTATATTTTATTTATTCATTTAAAATAACGATTATTTCTATATTGAAAACTCTTTTCATAATATAGATACATCTGAACAAGAAATTTATGCTGATAATAAACTTTCAAAATAAAAAGGCCGTCAACTCTACTATAGTAGTAAGGTTGACGGCTGTAAATTAAAATTTTAACTTAACTAAATTCTTCATACTCGTTAGGATGCTGGCCTTCTACGCGTCCAGGTTCTCCTTTATCCAGTGCATCAATTGCTTTGATGTCTTCTTCGTCTAATGAAAAATCAAAAATGTTCAGGTTCGCTCTCTGATGTTCTGAGGACGAAGACTTCACTATTGGCATAACACCATTTTGAATGTTCCAGCGAAGAATCGTTTGAGTAGGCGACTTGCCGTATTTTTGACCAATATCAATAATCGTTTGGTGCTCAATAACGTCATTGATTTCACGGCCAAACGGGCTCCATGCTTCTGTCAATATCCCAAACTTTTTATTCGTTTCAACTAATTCATTGTTATTGAAATACGGATGACGTTCGATTTGATTGGTCGCTGGTGTTACTCCAGTTTTATCGATGATTTTATTCAAATGCTCTTCTAAGAAGTTTGAAACACCGATCGTTTTGATCAAACCGAATTTTTGTGCATCTACAAGCGCCTGCCAAGCTTGATCATATTTGTCTTGTTTCGGTAATGGCCAGTGGATCAGATATTTATCAAAGTAATCTAATCCTAATCTGTAGAGCGATTCTTGTATCATCGTAATGGCTTTATCATAGTCATGTGCTGCACCAGGCAGTTTTGAGCTCACCATGATTTCTTCTCTAGGGATATTAGAACGGCGAATGGCTTCACCTACCATACCTTCATTCATATAATTTGTAGAGGTGTCGATCAATCTGTATCCATTTTCAAGAGCTGACAATACACTGTTGACTCCTTTTGCTCCTTGCACATTGACCGTTCCTAGTCCGACTGCGGGAATTGTTGATCCATCATTTAAACGGAATTTTTCTTGTTGTTCCATTCAATAACTCCATCCTTTCCATTGTATCTGTTCATTAGTATATCGAAAAAGGATATTATAATCAGTTCATAGGTTTCAGTGACATGATTTCAGCCAAAGCAGCTATTAGCCGTCCCCTTTTTCAAAAGAAGGATACAGCGTCATGCCTCCATCAACATATAAAGTCGTTCCTGTAACATAGCTTGCTTCCTTAGAGGCCAGCCAAGCCGCCACAGCCGCGACTTCTTCCGGCTTTCCAATATAGTCCATCGGAATCATATTCAGTGTTTTCTGTTTCGCTTCTTCATCTGCAAATTTCTCTGCATTGATTGAAGTATTAATTGCTCCGGGCGAGATATTATTGACTCGTATTCCTTTATGGGCATATTCCAGGGCTATCGTCTCAGTGAAAATCTTGACCCCGCCTTTACTTGCTGCATAGTGGGCAAATGTCGGCCAAGGTATTTTGTCATGTACAGAAGACATATTAATAATAGATCCTTTTATGTCGTTTTCTACAAAGTAATTTAAAGCGGTTCTTGAGCCAAGAAACACACCATTTAAGTTAACATTCATTACTTTCGTCCAGTCATCATAACTAAGCTGGTGGGTCGGTGACTTGTTTTCCATACCGGCATTGTTGACCCAGAGATGTAAGGATCCAAAGTGCTCGATTGCTGCATCAAGCAGCGCTTTAGCGCCCTCTTCATCCCCTATATCTGCTTGAATGGCTACAGCATCGCCGCCATTTTCTTTGATCATATCGACAGATTCTTTTGCTCCTTCTTCGTCACTATGGTAATTGATGACTACAGACATTTTTTCTTTAGCGAGTCGTCTGGCAATTTCTTCACCAATTCCTTTTGAACCGCCCGTTACAACAGCTACCTTGCCTTCTAAGTCTTTATACACTCTTATTTCCTCCTCGAATAATTTCAGTGAGTGATCCATTAAAACGTTTGATAAATTTACTGTACCGTACTACTCTAATATTCTCAAAATATATATCTTATCAGCTTTCTCTCATTAGAATTGTTCATAAAAATTTAGCTCAGAAACTCAGTTAACAAATTCAAATAGTACTTTAAATCCCAGTTCTCCAATCAAGAAAAAATTAAATATGCTCGTTCAATTTATTGTCGCAGTCTTTAACTTCAAATACAGCATAGAGAAATTTCAGTGAGAAATTCAAGTTATCTATATATTGTTTTAAAAATAATGGAGAGAGAATCAAAAAAACAAGTAGAATTGGACGATTGTCCAATTCTACTTGTTTGGTTTACTAGAATAGCCGAGTAAATATTATCATTCAGCTTATTATTTAAGTTTATTTTGCTATCTTCATACGGATCAGTTTATCAATTTCTGCAATCACTAAAACAATGGCACCTACTCCTGTTGCAATTGCCCATTCTGTGAAATTAATAGATTCTGTATAGAAAAATCTTTGGAAGAACGGAACATACGTCAGCATTAACTGCAGGACAATCATAACTCCTATTATCATGAAAGCTTTCTTATTGGTAAAAAATTCTTTTGAAAATGCTAATGCATGTGTTCGAATATTAAACAAATAGAAGATTTTACTGATAACAATGATATTGACGACCATCGTACTGGCAGTTGCTTGATTGGCACCTGCAGCAACCAGCCATTCATACGCTATTAAACTGAATCCAGCCATTAATATTGAAACATAAGCCATTTGGAAGGCGTCATGTTTTCCAATAAGCGAGGCTGTTGTATCTCTAGGTTTTCTGTTCATTAGACCAGGTTCAGCAGGTTCGAAGATAAAGGCAAATTGAATCGTAATTGCCGATACCATATTGATCCAAAGCATCTGCGTTGCTTGCAGAGGGAGATCTCTTTGAGCAAGCAAGGTGAACGCAATGATCAGACCTTCAGCAAACGAAGTTGGTAAAAGATAGAGGATACTTTTCTTGATATTATCAAATATCCTGCGTCCTTCTTCAATGGCCACAGACATCGTAGAAAAATCGTCATCTGTTAATACCATATCTGCAGAGTCTTTTGATACATCGGTCCCATTAAGACCCATTGCTACTCCGATATCAGCCTTTTTCAACGCCGGTGCGTCATTTACTCCATCACCTGTCATAGCAGTAGTTTTACCACTTTTCTGGAACGCTTCAATAATCTGCAATTTATTTTGAGGGGTTGTTCTAGCGAATACTTGATACTCATTGACATGTTCTTGTAATTCTTTATCCGATAATTCGTCTAGTTCTATACCGGTAATCGTTTTGATCTCTTTAGCCAATCCCAATGCTTCCGCAATGGCTTTAGCTGTAGTAGGATGATCACCAGTGATCATTTTCACTTCAACGCCTGCTTTTCGCATGACTTTGATTGATTCAATTACTTCTTCTCTTGGCGGATCAATAATTCCGACAACTCCTAATAACTGAAGGCCTTGTCTTAAGTCTTCATGTTCCAGCTCATTCTTGTTGTTTTCAACATCTATCACACCAGCTGCGATGACTCGCTTACCTTGAGAAGAAAGGGCATCTACTTTGTCTTTCCAGAATGATCGATCAAAATCCTGATTGTTTTCTTCAGCCAAATCAAACAACTTGTCAGGAGCTCCTTTTATGAATATCTGCTTTTCATTAGTATCTTTGTTTTCTGAAAGTGTTGCTATATAGCGATACTCTGAATCAAAAGGAATTTTACTGATTTCCTGGTATGGAGACTCAGCATCTTGGAAAGCTTTTCTATACAAAGTTAAAAATGCGCCATCCGTTGGTTCTCCATTAATCGACCAATGACCATCTTCATTAACCAGTTCTGTTTCGTTTGCTTCAAATCCTGCAATGATTAGTCTTTCCAAATCTGAATCTTCATTCGCGTTAACAGACTGACCATTCTTCTTTAATTCTCCATCAGGAGCGTAGCCGATACCGGTTATTTTATATTCTCCATGTGAGGTAATAACATCTTGAGCGGTCATTTCATTCTTTGTCAGAGTCCCTGTTTTATCTGTTGCTATGATATCTACTGACCCTAACGTTTCAACTGAAGGCAGCGTTTTAACGATTGTATGTTTGTTCTTTGCCATATCACTAACACCGATCGCTAATACAACAGATGTCGTAGCCGGCAGACCCTCAGGTACAGACCCAACAATCATCGTTACCACAGCTAATGATAAAGCAGATAGTGAATAAACACCGCTTAAGAGACCATAAATGAACAAGGCAACTGCTACACCGATAATGACATAAGAAATCGTTTTTCCTAATTGATCGATCACTTTTACTAATGGAGTCTTTTTATCTTCTTGATCGCTGACAGCTGTACTGATTTTACCGATTTCAGTTTCTTCTGCAGTTGCGACCACTACCCCTGCTCCCGTTCCATTTGTGACTGAAGTAGAGGCAAATCCCATATTGATTTGATCTCCTAAACCAACTTTTTCTTCAATTGAGTCGGAAGTCTTCTGAATTGAATCTGCTTCCCCTGTCAAAGAAGATTCTTGTATCTTTAATCGATCTGAATCAACAATTCGTATATCAGCCGGAATATTGTCTCCCGCCTCTAAATAGACAAGGTCCCCTTTTACTACATTAATGGCTTCTATATCTTTTCGCTGATCATCTCGAATGACAGTAGCATGAGCAGAGAGCATATCTTTTATTTTCTCTAATGCATCAGAAGCATTAACTTCCTGATAATAACCAATCAATGTATTAGCAACAATTACCAGTGCAATGACAACAGCATCTGAATAGTGACCTAAGATGACAGTTAATATTGCCGCCACAATCAGTATATAAATCACTACATTATTAATCTGTCTGATTAGAATGGTCCACTTTGATGTCTTTTCTTGTTCTAGTTGATTCAGTCCATCCTTTTGGAGTCTTTTATCCGCTTCTTCACCAGATAAACCTTCCGTTAAATCAACATTGAATTGCTCAGAGAGCTCTTCGCTCCTCCTCTGGTAATATGGAGATTCTTTTGTTCCTTCTTTATTTTTCATAAGTGTTCCTACTTTCTATCCTGATAAGATAAATAATAGTCTTAATATCTATCATAAGGAAATAAAGGAACCATTTCAAAATATAAACTCTGCTGCTTTTAAATAGAAGTTTTTAACTGGGTAAACATTTTTTGATTTCGATGATTTTAAATCAAAGCCTACTATCAAGGAAAGAAGATCTGTCCAGCACTTTTTAATTAAAAGTTATCTTTTGCACACACGCTTTACCATTATTTATAGGACCAGTGCATCTAAAATCATTTTAGTGCATTCCGTTTACGAACTTCTCGGTCATTAATTGAGGTCTCGTAATAGCACTTCCGACGACTACTGCATGAACACCCAATTCAAGGCATCGTTTTGCTTTTTCAGGTGTATCGATATGCCCTTCTGCAATAACAGGAGTAGAGACAGCAGCTAAAATCTGCTTCATCTGCTCAAAGTCCTGATCAGCGATGTTCATCCCTTTCGATTTTTCTGTATAACCCATTAGCGTAGTGGAAAGAAGATCAAATCCTAGTTTTTCAGCATTGATCACTTCATCAATTGTTGAAGCATCTGCCATCAAAAGTACATCTGGATACTTGTCACGAACGTTGCTTATAAATGACTCAATCGTCTGCCCTTCTGGTCTTGTTTGGTCGGTCGCATCCAACGCGATAATGTCGCACCCGACTTCCATTAATTCTTCGACTTCTTTCATGGTTGCTGTGATGTAGACCTTTGAATCCGCATAATCTCTTTTGACGATTCCTATGATCGGTAAAGCAGTCTGTTGTTTGATTTCTGCAATATCTTCCTTTGTGTTGGCACGAATCCCAATGGCTCCGCCCTGTTCAGCAGCGATCGCCATACGTCCCATAATAAATGAACTGTGCAGCGGCTCATCTGGAAGAGCTTGGCACGATACCACTAAACCACCTTTAATTTTATTTAGTACTGACATGATCTTCCTCCTATTTGAATTTTTTCGAAATATTGACTGCTTTTGCTTTTTCCAGCAAAAATGGTCTTAAATAAGGTGTCGCATTTCCCAGCATCAGTATATCTTCGTTCAGTTCAATTCCTAATACTTCGGTAACATACCGACGCCTTTCTTGCATTCTGCTCCACAGCTCAGGATAGTCTCTCTTGATATCTTCTTTCAACGGCGCATCCGCTAAGACAATTCCACCTTCTGCACTTGTTCCGGGCATTTTAGGAATCGATGGAATAATGTCAACTTGAAACATCATCCCGCTTTTTAATACCACTTCAGAATCAGGGTAAATTGGAGATGCCATCCATTCTTCATCTGCTACATAGTGTCCAGGGTTCAAATGCCATCCGTACTGTTCTTTAGGCAACTCGGTTTCAATCAATTCATAAACTTCTTTGCCCTGCATTCCAATATGAACGGTTTCCAGCCAAGTGGTGATAGCGTTAAAATAAGGAAAAACGACCTTGTCTAAATAATCTTGATACTCATCCGGCAAGTCAGCGGGACCCTTAGCAGCGAAAGCACTGCGACTTTGAAGTCCGCCTTTGTAACCGACAGTTAGTGAGATTTTGTCTCCTAAGGCAACCTTTTTGTTTGCTGGATAGAGATTCGCCTGTTCAAATCGTTCTCCTGTTGCTGCTATGGTCACCACACTGTTGGGTTGCCCAAAGCCATTAAGTTGTTGTCCGAGTTCCATCTCCGTTTTCCCTACTTCTACCATCTCCAGTGTTTTCAACATCTGAGCAGATGCCAGAGCAGCGCCAAACTCGTAATGCGCAATTTCATTACTGTTGTTAACCGTTCGAGCGCCTTCGTCTCCAATAAATAACGCCGTCGCATTTTCCAGCTTTTCCGAGTCTACGCTCTTTTTGATGGCTTCTACAATATAGTATGGCACGTCAAACAGTTTGCTGACTCTATCTGCCGAACCAGTAAATAGTTTCCATCCGACTAATCCGACTTTGCCATCCTG
>OMJG01002134.1_pt1 | contig 10089 bp, 7 predicted proteins | sample 1646431 | NCBI WGS metagenome assembly OMJG01 (sample SAMN03771674, study PRJEB25209) | food metagenome | isolation source: Cotija cheese | place: Mexico:Jalisco,Michoacan | collected 2011-12-12 | reverse complement strand
GAATGCGGGGCAGCGGCCCGACATGGTGGTCCGCCTGGCCGGGGACCGCCACGTGGTGATCGACGCGAAGGCACCGATGGACGCCTACCTCGATGCCGTCGAGGAGGCCGATCCGGCGACGGCCGCCCAGCGTCGGCGCGCCCATGCCAAGGCGCTGCGCGGGCACGTGGACCGTCTCGGCGCGAAGTCCTACTGGGCCGCGCTCGGCGACTCCCCCGAGTTCGTCGTCCTGTTCGTGCCGTCGGACGGCGTGCTCGCCGCGGCCCTCGAATCGGACCCGGATCTGCTGGAGCACGCCTTCACGCGCGACGTGGTCGTGGCCTCCCCCGCCACGCTCATGGCCCTGCTGCGGACGGTCGCGCACACGTGGCGCACCGAAGCTCTGAACCGCAATGCCCGCGCCGTGCTCGAGGCGGGGCGCGAGCTGCACCACCGGCTGGGCACGATGACCGCGCACCTGTCCAAGCTGGGGCGCTCGCTGGACGCCTCGGTGTCCTCGTTCAACGACGCGGTCGGCTCGCTGCAGTCGCGCGTGATGGTCACGGCGCGGCGCTTCGAGGAGATGTCGCTGGTGTCGGCGCCGATCGAGGCGCCCGAGCAGATCGAGCGGCGGTCGCGCCAGCTCTCGGAGGCCGAGATCGCGGACCTCGCCGCCCCGCGTGGGCGTTCGCGGGGAAACGCGAGCGGGATCGAGCACAGTCAGCAGGCGGGCTGAGGCGCCGTCCCCACCCAGGGGTCAGTTGTCAGCGACGTCTCGTCAGGCGATGCCGTCGTTGCAGCTCGCCTCGGCCGCACGGGCCGAGGGGCGCGTGCGGCGGTCGTCCTCGCCCTGCTTGCGCATCTCCTGACGCAGCTCGCGCGGGAGGGAGAACATGAGGTCCTCGGTGGCGGTGCGCACGGGCTGGACCTCGCCGTAGCCGCGCTCGGCGAGCTCCGCGAGCAGCTGCTCGACCAGGATCTCCGGCACCGAGGCTCCCGAGGTCACGCCGACGGTCTCCACGCCCTCGAACCACTCGTCCTGCAGCTCCTCGACCGCGTCGATCCGGTGCGAGGCCTTCGCGCCGTTCTCCTTGGCGACCTCCATCAGGCGCACGGAGTTCGAGGAGTTCGCGGAGCCGACGACGAGCACGAGGTCCGAGTCGGGCGCGATCTTCTTCACCGCCACCTGGCGGTTCTGGGTCGCGTAGCAGATGTCGTCGCTGGGCGGGGAGGCCAGCAGCGGGAAGCGGGTGCGCAGGCGGTCGACGGTCTCCATCGTCTCGTCGACGCTCAGCGTGGTCTGCGACAGCCACACGACCTTCGAGGGGTCGCGGACCTCGATCGAGGCGACGTCGTCGGGGGAGTTCACGATCTGCGTGTGATCGGGGGCCTCGCCGGCGGTGCCTTCGACCTCCTCGTGGCCCTCGTGACCGACGAGCAGGATGTCGTAGTCCTCCTTGGCGAAGCGCACGGCCTCCTTGTGCACCTTCGTCACCAGCGGGCAGGTCGCGTCGATGGTGCGGAGGTTGCGCTCGGCGGCCATCTCGCGAACCTTCGGGGAGATCCCGTGGGCGGAGAAGATGACGAGGGAGCCCTCGGGGACCTCGTCGACCTCCTTGACGAAGACGGCGCCCTGGCTGCGCAGGCGGTCCACCACGTACTTGTTGTGCACGATCTCGTGGCGCACGTACACCGTCTCGTCGTAGTGCTCGATGGCGCGTTCGACGGCGACGACCGCGCGATCCACGCCCGCGCAGTATCCGCGGGGCTCAGCCAGGAGGACTCGTCGGTTGCTCACGCCTGCCATGGTACGGATCGACGCCGGGCGGCGTCTGATCGGTGCCGCGCACGTCACGAGACCTCCACATGCACGGTCATCCACAATCGCCGCCCCTCGCAGGTCCCTCGCGCTCGTTCGTCGCAGGGCCGTGCCAGAGTTGACCCCATGAATGATCCGACCGCGTCCGCTCCCCTGGTGTCTCCTGCACCGGGCGACGGCGAGCGCCCCCGCGAGCTCGCCGCGACCGCCGCCGCGACCACGCCCGAGAACCCCTGGCCGCTGAGCAAGCTCTCCCACTCCCTGCACGGCTGGGTCCAGAAGGCCCTCGACCCACGCGAGGTCTCGGTGAACGTGACCCTGTTCAAGAACGAGATGGCCCGGCTGGAGCGTCCCCTGGAACGGGGCTCGCGCGTGGTCGTGAGCCTCAAGGCTGACTTCTACGTCAAGACCGGGCGGCTCTCCATGCTGGGCCGGGACATCCGCCCCGTGGGCCTGGGGGACCTGCTGGAGCGCCTCGAACGGCTGCGCCGCGCCCTCGCGGACGAGGGTCTGTTCGACCCCGCCCGCAAGAAGCCCCTGCCCGTGCTGCCCCACCGGGTCGGGCTGATCACCGGGCGGGATTCGGATGCGGAGAAGGACGTCATCCGCAACGCCCGGCTGCGCTGGCCGTCCGCGGCAACCAGGTCACCCTGGTGGACGCGGCGGGCCCGGACCAGTCGCTCGCCGGGGCGAGCCACCGGTCCTTCGCCTGGATCAACGCCAACAACAAGCCCCCGGCCGCCTACCACCGGCTCAACGCCCGGGGTATCGCCGAGCATCACCGGTTGCAGCAGGAACTCGACGGAACCTGGTTCCACCAGTCCGGATGCGTGTTGGTTGCGTCGGCAGACGTTGCGGACGCCCGTGTCGACTGGCTCCGCAGCCAGGACTATCCGGTGTCTCCGGTGCCGCGCACGGATCTGGCCGGGGTGGAACCGGCGGTGGACTGGTCGACGCTGCCCGGATCCGCACTGCACCTGCCGTCCGAGGGCCACCTCGACGCCGATCTCTTCGCTGCCGGGCTCGCCGCCGACCTTGCCGACCGTGGTGTTGAGGTGACGAAGGGTCTGGTCACGAAGGTGTCTACCGGCACCTCCGGCTCTGCCGGTGCCCGGGTGCTGCTCGACGACGGCACCGAACTCACCGCGGACACCGTGGTCATCGCCGCAGGTGCAGCCTCCCGCGACCTCGGCCTTCCGGTGGCCGCGGTGGACGTTCCGAGGCCCCGGGTGCACAGTCTCATCGGGCTCACTGCCGCCACCGAGGTTCCGCTGGGGCACGTGGTGATCTCCGAACGGATCAACCTGCGCCCACGCCACGATGGACGCCTGAGGGTGCAGCTGCCGGGGGTGGAGCACCGCGTCGTCGAGGCCGCCGAGCCCGGCGAGCCGGTCGATCCTTCTCTGCAGGACGCCCTGCTCGACGACGTCCGCCGGATCATGGAGTCCGAACTCCGCGAGGTGCTGGGGTCAGATATTACTGTTGACCAGGTGTTCCTCTCGGCCCGCAGTCTGCCGGAGGACGGCTTCCCGCTCGTCGGGTTCACGGACAGCTCCCGGCGGATCTACTCCCTGGTCACCCATTCCGGGATGACACTCGCCGCCCTGCTCGGCCGCCTCGCCGCAGTCGAGATCACCGCGGAACGCGCGGGGACTGGCGGGCAGGACGGTGAGTTGGCCGACGCGTCCGACCTGCTGGCGTCCTTCCGTCCCGACCGGGAGCAGGCGGCGATCCCCGCGCCGTCCACCCCGTTCGTGGGTCGGCAGTAGCCGGGCGGCGGAAGGACCACGGACACCGTCGCATACTGGAGGTATGGACACCGCCGACACCGCCACCACCGCCGCTACCACCGCCGCCACCATCCCCACCACCATGCACGCCTGGCAGGTCACGACACCCGCACCGGTCGCCGGCCCCACCCCACCACTGGAGCTGGTGGAGAAGCCGGTGCCGACACCCGGGCCCGGCGAGCTGCTCGTCCACGTGCACACCTGCGGGGTGTGCCGCACCGACCTGCACGTCACCGAGGGGGACCTGAACGTTCACCATGACCGGGTGACGCCGGGCCATGAGATCGTCGGACGGGTCGTCGCCACCGGTGACGGGGTGCCCGCACAGTGGCAGGACGCCCGGGTCGGTGTCGCGTGGTTGCGTTCCACCTGCGGGGAATGCCGGTGGTGCGCGACCGGACGCGAGAACCTCTGCCCGAACTCGACCTACACCGGTTGGGACGCCGACGGCGGATACGCCGAGTACACCGTGGTGCGTGCCGACTTCGCCTACCGGCTGCCGGAGGTGGAGAACGCCGACAGTGCGTCCGACACAGCCCTGGCACCGCTGCTGTGCGCCGGCATCATCGGCCACCACGCCCTGCAGCGCGCCGGGCTGCCGGCGTCCACACCGGAGCGTCCTGCCCGGCTGGGGCTCTACGGCTTCGGCGGATCCGCCCACCTGTGCGCCCAGCTCGCCCTGGCCGACGGCGCACAAGTACACGTCCTGACCAGGGACAAAGCCGCCCAGGAACTTGCCCTGTCGCTGGGCTGCGCCTCGGCGGCGGGGGCCTACGACATGCCACCGGAGCCGTTGGACGCCGCGGTGCTCTTCGCCCCGGTCGGCGACATCGTGCCGGTGGCGATGCGGGCGCTGGACCGCGGTGGCGTGCTGTCCATCGCCGGGATCCACCTGTCCGACACCCCGCCGCTGAACTACGAGAACGAGCTCTTCTACGAGAAAGAGATCCGTTCGGTCACCTCGAACACCCGGGCACAGGGGCGCGAGTTCCTTGAACTGGTGGAGCAGCACGGGGTGTCCGCGACGACGCACGAGTACCCGATGAGTCGGGCGCTGGACGCCCTGCAGGACCTCAAGGCAGGACGCTTCGACGGGGCAGCGGTGCTGGTCAATGACTTCTGATCCTTCGGAGACTGCGCACCTCATCGGCGGGGTCGGCTGCGAGCACTGGAACTCCCCGCTGGACGTCGTGGCGATCCGGTTCCACTGCTGCGGGAGGACCTACCCTTGCCTGCATTGCCATGATGAGGCGTCCGACCATCCGGTGACACCCTGGCCGACCGACACCTCCGATGACCTCGCCGTTGACGCGGTGATGTGCCGGTGCTGCGGAACCTGGCTGAGTGTGGGGGAGTACCTGTCGCTCTACGCGGGATCGGCACAACACCCCGAGCGTCCCGCATGCCCCCACTGCGCCGCACCCTTCAATCCCGGCTGCGCCCGGCACACGCACCTCTACTTCCAGGTCTGATACTTCCGGGCCTGACCGGCAGCCTGACCGGAGTTGTACGCTGGCACAGATGAATCACAGCCGGACACAGTCGACCTCCGCCACGGCCGGCATGTCGCCCGGCATGAACAACACTCCGGCTACCGGACGCTCCCTCGCCGCGGCCGCGTACGTCTTCGCGGTCGTGATGATGGGCACCACGATGCCCACACCGCTGTACCCGGAGATGTCGGAGGCCTTCGGGTTCGGGGATGCGGCGACCACCGTGCTCTTCGCCATCTACGCCATCGGTGTCGTCGCTGGCCTGGTGATCTTCGGCCGGCTCTCCGACACTCTCGGACGCCGACCGGTCCTGGGCGTCGCCGTGGTGCTGTCGATGCTGTCCGCCGGCCTGTTCCTGATCGCCGGGACGGGGGACGGAACGACCGTCGGACTGGTTCTGATGTACATCGGCCGGGTGCTGTCCGGTCTCGCCGCAGGTATCTTCACGTCCACCGGCACAGTCACCGTCATGGAGAACGCGCCAGCCGGACGGGAGACCCTGGCAGCTGCACTGGCCACCGCGGCGAACATCGGTGGGCTCGGCCTGGGGATCCTGATGTCCGGAGCGGTCGGCTCGGTGGTGGACACCCCGCTGACCGCACCGTTCATCGTGCACGCGGTCCTGCTGGCCTTCGCCGCAGTCCTGTTGCCCGCCGTACGCGACCGGGTGGTCCGCGACCGTACCGCCGGATGGTTGCCACGGCCCCAGGTTCCGGGGATGCCCGTCGCTGCGCGTCGGCTGTTCGCCGCAGCCCTGCCAGGTACGGTCGCCGGCTACACGATCTGCGGACTGTATTCGTCGATCACCCCGAACTTCATGGCCGCTGAAATGGGCATATCCGACTCGGCGGTGATCGCGTCGGTCGTGTCTTCCCTGTTCCTGGCCTCGGCACTGGGACAGATTCTGCTGCGGAGTGTGGGCGACAGGGTTCTGATGGCCGGCGGCTCCGCGCTGCTGGTGCTGTGCGGGGTTCTGCTTGTCGCGGCGGTGGAGGTGGGGACGTTGCCGCTGCTGATCGTCTCGTCGGTGGTGGGTGGCCTTGGCCAGGGACTGGTGTTCATGACCGGTATGAGGGCAATGACGGCGGCGGTTGCGCCGGAGGAGCGCACCGCAGTGACCACGAGCGCTTACCGGGTTGGCCACGGTGGAGGTGAAACACTCCAGCAGATGGCACAGAGCATCGATCCCGGTCGAGGCTGCGATGCTGGCCGGCATGCTGACCGTTCCCCTTGGTCTGGTGGGCAGTTCCGTCGTGTTCAGTGTGGCCACGGTAGTGCTCGGTAGTGCAGGAATGCTTCTGGCCCGGCGCTTCTGAGCGGCTGCGCCTGATGAGTCCCTATTGCAGGTGGTGGGATGCTGACCTGACCACAGACGGGGGCATGCTTTCTCCCTTCTGTCAGGCACCCCCGCCCCTTGCACTGGTGATACGGGTAGAAACGGGAGTATGAGCCACACCACACCGGACACCGCAGCTTCCGAATCCGCCACCGCCTTACCCGCCGCATCCCTCCCGCTCGAGACCCGCGCCGGCCTCGGCTCCGGCCAGAACTTCTGGCAGACCAAGGAGGCCGACGGCGTCCCCTCATTCACCCTCACCGACGGGCCCCACGGCCTGCGCAAACAGGAGGGATCCTCCGACCACCTCGGCCTCGCCGGCAGCGTGAAGGCCACCTGCTTCCCGCCGGCCGCCGGACTGTCGCAGAGCTGGGACCCGGAGATCATCGAGCAGGTCGGTGCGGCACTCGCCGAGGAAGCCCAGGCGGCGGACGTCCAGGTCCTCCTCGGGCCCGGGGTGAACATCAAGCGTTCCCCGCTGGGCGGACGCAACTTCGAGTACTACTCCGAGGACCCGCACCTCACCGGGGTGCTCGGCACCGCCTGGGTCCGTGGACTGCAGGGCGGTGGGGTAGGTGCGTCGCTGAAGCACTTCGCGCTGAACAACCAGGAGGCCGACCGGATGCGGTCGAGCTCCGACGTCGACGAGCGTCCGCTCCACGAGCTCTACCTGCGCGGCTTCCGCCGCGTCGTGGAGGACGCCGCCCCCGCCACCGTCATGTGCTCCTACAACGCGGTCAACGGGGTACCGGTCCGCCACAGCCGCTTCCTGCTCACCGACATCCTGCGAGGTCAATGGGGCTTCCGGGGTGCGGTGGTCTCCGACTGGGGTGCGGTCGGTGGTCGTGTTCCCGCTGTCCAGGCAGGCCTTGACCTGCAGATGCCCTTCGACGGTGGTGCGTCGGACGCCGAGGTCGTCGCCGCCGTCGCCGACGGCTCCCTGGATGAGCAGGACGTCACCCTCGCCGCCTCCCGCGTCGCCGAACTCGCCACCACCGCAGCGACGAACCGCCGGCAGGACGCCACCTTCGACGAGGACACCCAGGCTGCCCACCATGAACTGGCCCGACGTGCCGCTTCGCAATCCGTGGTCCTGTTGAAGAACGATGGCGCCGATGGCCGCCACGTCCTACCGATCGACGCGAACGGGGTGACCGGCTCGGTCGCCGTCATCGGCGCCTTCGCCGAGACGCCCCGCTACCAGGGCGGCGGATCGTCCCACGTCAACCCGACCAGCATCGACGTGCCGCTGGAGGAGATCAAGGCGCGACTCGCCGCGCCGGTGACCTACGCCCGCGGCTTCGACACCGACGGTTCCGGGCCGGACACCGAGCAGACCGTCGCACTGCGCGATGAGGCGGTGGAGGACGCCCGCCACGCGGACATCGCCGTGGTCTTCCTCGGATTGTCGGATGCCCAGGAGTCCGAGGGCTTCGACCGCACCGACATCGACGTGCCCGCCGAACAGCTCGACCTGCTGGCCGCGGTGCGGGAGGTCAACCCGCGGGTGGCGGTGGTGCTCTCGCACGGTGGCGCACTGTCGCTGGACGAGGTGGAGGAGTACACCGGGGCGATCGTCGACGGCAACCTGCTGGGCCAGGGCGGCGGTGCGGCGATCGCCGACCGGCTCTCCGGGCGCGTCAACCCCTCGGGGAAGCTCACCGAGACCATCCCGCTGCGCCTGCAGGACACCCCCGCCTACCTGGACTTCCCCGGTGAGCGTGGCCATGTGCGCTACAGCGAGGGCCTGTTCGTCGGCTACCGATGGTACGACGCCCGCCATCTGCAGGTCGGCTACCCGTTCGGGCACGGCCTGAGCTACACCACCTTCGAGTACGACCAGATCTTCGGCCAGCCCGATGACGATGGTGAGGGTGTGACCGTCACCGTGCGGGTGACGAACACCGGCAAACGTGCCGGACGCGAGGTCGTCCAGGCCTATGTCGCCGTTCCGGAGTCGGACCAGGTCAGGGTGCCGAATGCGCTGGCCGGTTTTGGTTCGGTGTTCCTGGAGCCGGGGGAGTCGGCGGAGGTGGAGATCCACCTGGACCGCCGCGACCTCGAGTACTGGGACGTGAGGGTGGAGCGCTTCGTGCTGGAGCCGGGCACCTATGTGGTGTCGGTGGGTTCCTCGAGTCGTGACCTGCGCGGATCGGTGGAGGTCGACGTTGAGGGCGAGACGGTGAACGTGCCGTTGACCTTGGAGTCCTCGCTGGCTGAGGCGATGGCGAACCCGGTCGTGGCCGAGGCGCTGGGCGGTGCGCTGGCTGCGTTCAACGGTGGTGCGGCGCCGGATGCGAGTGCCGGTGATGCCGCTGATGCCGGGGACGCCCTCGGGGTGGACCTGGAGAAGATGGTGGGTAGCGTCCCGCTGGACCGGATGATCGGATTCTCCGGTGGCGCTATCACTGCGGAACAGATGGAGCAGTTGCTGGCAGCCGCCACCGCTCAGCAGTAGGCCCCGGTTTCGCGGGGCCACCAGGTCACCAGGACGTCGGGTCACCAGGAGACCAGGTCACATGGGGTGGCCGCGGCGTCCGGCGCGTTCGGCGAACTCGTCCAACAACTCCAGTACCTCCGGGCACCGCCATGCGCGTCGGTTCTTCTCGACCTGGGAACTGATGAGGATTCCTCCATTTTCCAGCCGGTCCAGCGCTTTCCGGGCGTTCGCGGGAGACACGCCCAGCTCGTCACGGACAGCTACGGCATCGAGTACCGGTCGCCGGACGAGAAGGTCGAGGACCCGCCAGTCGGCAGCATCGCGGCGTGCATGCACGAGCCCGTCCCACGAGTCCTTGAGCTCGATGAGTTCGGAACCCAGCCATTCGCCGAGTTCAGCGCCACGCAGTGTGGCGTTGGCGATCAACCAGACGATGGCGTTGAGATCACCGGTGCGGTAGGCGTCCAATGCTCCGAAGTAGATGTCAGGGTCTTCCAGTATTCCCGCAGCCAGCGGAAGAATCCCGTTCCTCGAGACCCCTTTGTGTCGCAGGATCGCGTGCATCAGGGCACGTCCAGTCCGTCCGTTGCCGTCGACGAAGGGGTGGATCGTCTCGAACTGGGCGTGGCTGAGCGCAGCGAGGACCAGGGCGGGGACATCGCTGCGGGCCATGAACCCCTCGAGATCATCCATCAGTTCAGGGACTCGGCCCGGCGCAGGGGGGACGAAGAGCGCGTCGATCGGGTGAGCATCGCTGTCTCCGACCCAGACCGGGTCGGCACGGAGCACTCCGGCAATGTCCGGGGCGCTGGTCTCGAGCAGCAGCTGGTGCAAGGTGAGGATGGAGTCGACGGTTGGGGTTTCCGTGGATTGAATCGCTTCGTTCATCTGGCTGGTTGCTGCGACGATGAGACCGGCATTGCGCTGGGACGCTCCCAACAGCTCGGCCTCCATGACCTTGCGCGCCGTGGACGTGAGTTGCTCGATCCGGGACGAGGCCACCGACTCGCCCCGGAGCAGCAGTGGGGTGAATGGGAGTACGGCGGCGGCCTGAGTCGCGTCGAAGCGGGCGGCAGTGATGGTGGCCCGGTCAGCAAGGCGAGGGTGTCGGCAGACAGGTGGGAGGCGATGTCGGGGATGTCGGCGATCAGCGGGGGAGTGGCTGACTGATACTCGGTCGGCTGACGGTGGCGCGCTCGTTCGGACATGGGCGCGCGTGAATCCCAGGGACG
>OMJG01002133.1_pt1 | contig 10096 bp, 8 predicted proteins | sample 1646431 | NCBI WGS metagenome assembly OMJG01 (sample SAMN03771674, study PRJEB25209) | food metagenome | isolation source: Cotija cheese | place: Mexico:Jalisco,Michoacan | collected 2011-12-12 | reverse complement strand
TGAATCAACTAAAGCTGCACTATTAAAGTGAATTGCGGGTGGTACCGCGGTTGTCTATATGACAGTCGTCCCTATTTTTGGGATGACTGTCTTTTTATTTTAAAGGAGGAATCATAATGAGCTTTAATCATCAAACAATTGAGAAGAAATGGCAGAAGTACTGGTTAGATAACCACACATTTAAAACGACTGAAGATAAGGATAAGAATTTCTATGCATTAGATATGTTCCCGTACCCATCAGGTGCTGGTCTTCACGTTGGACATCCTGAGGGCTACACAGCAACGGATATCATTTCTCGTTTTAAGCGTATGCAAGGTTATAACGTATTACATCCGATGGGGTGGGACGCATTCGGACTGCCAGCAGAGCAATATGCAATCGATACAGGGAATGATCCGGCAGAATTCACCGAGAAGAATATTGCGACATTCAAACGTCAAATTCAAGAACTCGGCTTCAGCTATGACTGGGAGCGCGAAATTAATACGACAGACCCTGAGTATTATAAGTGGACACAGTGGATCTTCATACAGCTGTATAAAAAAGGTTTAGCATATGTGGATGAAGTAGCAGTGAACTGGTGCCCTGCACTCGGGACCGTATTATCAAATGAAGAAGTAATTGATGGTGTATCAGAGCGTGGTGGACATCCTGTTATTCGTAAACCAATGCGTCAGTGGGTCCTTAAAATCACTGAATATGCAGATCGTTTACTAGAAGATCTAGAAGAACTGGACTGGCCGGAATCTCTAAAAGATATGCAGCGTAACTGGATTGGTCGCTCAGAAGGTGCTGAAGTTGCTTTCGAAGTTGAAAATTTAGACCATTCATTTAAAGTATTTACAACACGTCCAGACACAATTTATGGTGCAACTTATGCGGTATTATCACCTGAGCATGAATTAGTTGCGGCAATTACATCAGAAGAACAAGTAGAAGCGGTAAAAGCATATCAGGAACAGGCAGCAAGAAAATCTGACCTTGAACGAACTGATCTTGCGAAAGACAAGACTGGGGTCTTTACAGGAAGTTATGCAATCAATCCATTTAATGGAGAACGTATGCCGATCTGGATTTCTGATTACGTACTAGCTTCATATGGTACAGGTGCAATTATGGCAGTACCAGCACATGATGAGCGTGACTTTGAATTTGCGAAACAGTTCGGATTAGACATTAAACCAGTGATTGAAGGTGGCGATAATACATCAGCTTACACAGGTGATGGTGCTCATATCAACTCAGGTGAACTTGATGGCCTGAACAAAGAGGAAGGAATCAGACGTGCAATCGAGCTGTTAGAAGCTAAAGGTATCGGTGAAAAGAGAGTATCTTACAAACTACGTGACTGGTTGTTCTCTCGTCAACGTTACTGGGGTGAACCAATTCCTGTAATTACATGGGAAGATGGTTCGATGACAACTGTACCTGAAGAAGAATTACCACTGATGCTACCAAAGACAGAACACATCAAGCCATCAGGGACAGGAGAATCACCACTTGCGAACATTGATGAATTTGTCAATGTCATAGATCCTGTTACAGGGATGAAAGGGCGCCGTGAAACGAATACGATGCCACAATGGGCGGGTAGCTGCTGGTATTACTTACGTTACATCGATCCGAAGAATTCTGACATGATTGCAGATCCTGAGCTTCTTAAAAAATGGTTACCGGTAGATCTATATATCGGTGGTGCCGAACACGCTGTGCTTCATTTACTATATGCACGTTTCTGGCATAAGGTATTGTATGATCTAGGCGTTGTACATACGAAAGAACCATTCCAGAAACTCTTCAACCAAGGGATGATTCTCGGTGAAGGAAACGAGAAGATGAGTAAATCAAAAGGAAATGTCGTGAACCCGGATGACGTCGTTGCAAGTCATGGAGCAGATACGCTACGTCTCTACGAAATGTTCATGGGACCACTTGATGCTTCAATCGCATGGAGCACAAATGGATTAGATGGTGCACGTCGTTTCTTGGACCGTGTGTATCGTCTGCTTGTAAATGAAGATGGCACACTCTCTAAGAAGATTACAGAACAACCAGTAGGATCTATGGAGAAAGTGTATCATCAAACTGTGAAGAAAGTAACGGATGACTATGAAACATTAGGCTTCAATACAGCAATCTCACAGATGATGGTATTTATCAATGAAGGATACAAATCTGAACAATTGAACATCGACCACATCCGTGGGTTCGTAAAGCTATTGAATCCAATTGCACCACACATCACAGAAGAACTTTGGGAAAAACTTGGCGGTACGGAATCAATAACGTACGAAGCATGGCCGGTATATGACGAAAGTAAGCTTGTGGACAGCGAGGTTGAAATCGTCATTCAAGTGAACGGTAAGCTTAAACAAAAAGCAACAATCGCGAAAGATATGGATAAAGCAGAAATGGAAACATTTGCATTATCACTTGAAGCAGTGCAGACAGCGATTGAAGGCAAAACTGTAAGAAAAGTAATTGCTGTACCAAACAAACTTGTCAATATCGTGGCAAACTAGGAGGACCTATGCTAGAAATCAGTAGTAAAGCATTTATCGACAAACTGCAGCATGAAACAATGGACGTCATCGATATACGAGAAGACTTCGAAGTACAGATGGGAATGCTGGAAGGTGCAGTGCATATCCCGATGAATACAATCCCTGAACGTCTGAACGAACTTGATGGTGATAAAACATATTATATTGTCTGTGCACATGGAGTTAGAAGTGAACGTGTCACGCAGTATTTAACTGAACAGCATTATAAAGTGGTGAACGTTCAAGGTGGCATGGCAGAAATAGAACAATTAATATAGTAAAGAAGCTAGAGACACAAGTCTCTAGCTTCTTTCGATTGATAGACTAAACGCACATGTCATAACCTGATAGACGGTGTTACATGTGCAGTCACTTCGATAAAATCAAAAAGATGCCAGAAACAAAGAGCGTTTCTTAGGCATCTTTTCGTAATTTTACTCGTGACTAAACGCACATGTGACAACCTTATCTACAATTTAATCCTGCGATGTATCCGGTAACGAGAGCGCTGGTAATGTTATAACCGCCTGTATATCCATGAATATCTAATACTTCACCACAAAAATATAGATTATCATGCAGCTTCGATTGCATCGTTGCAGGTACAATTTCTTTCACAGATACGCCGCCCCCCGTGACGAATGCTTTTTCTATCGATTGGGTACCGTTTACTGTGAATTTGAATCCTTTCAGCAGCTCGCAAAACTGTTCTACCGCTTCTTTCTTTAAGTGATGGCCGTTATCTTCTAGGTTCAGTCCAGCTTGTTCCAGTAAGAATAATAAGTAGCGTTCAGATACGAGTCCTTTTAAACTGTTTTTAATGGCTTTGTCTTTATTCGTGTCGATCATTTTTGTGATTCTGTTTTTCAGTGCGCCGATACTTTCTTGTGGAAAGCAGTCGATCATCATTGTAATGTCCTGTTTCTTCTGACTCTTTTGTTCTTTATATACAAACTGTGAGCAGCGTAATGCTGCAGGGCCAGAGATACCGAAATGTGTAAATATCATGTCCATCTGGTGTGTGATGCGGGGTTTGCCGTTCTTACGCAGGACGCTGAGTGCAACATCACGCAAGCTTAATCCTTGCAGCGTCTTTGCTTTAATGAATGGCGCATTCGAAGTTATGGGTACTTCAGTAGGAAAGAGTTCTGTGATGGTATGTCCTGCCTGTTTCGCAAATTCATATCCGTCTCCTGTTGACCCGGTATGAGGTACGCTTTTTCCTCCTGTTGCGATAATAACATTGTCAGCATAGATTTCAGTGGCGTCTTCGAGTCTGACTCCTTTAACTGTGTCCTGCACGAGAAGGGATGCGACCTTCTGATTCGTGCGGATATCGACGTTGTTTTTGACGAGCTGTTGTTTCAGTGCGTTAACTACGTCCTTCGCATTATCAGTCACTGGGAACATGCGGCCGTGATCTTCTTCTTTTAAGCGGACGCCGAGGTTCTCAAAGTAATCAATAATGGCGAAGTTATCAAATGTGTTAAATGCACTGTAGAGAAACTTTCCATTTCCTGGTAGGTGTTGTATCAACTCTTCGTGAGAGACACGATTCGTGACATTACAGCGTCCTCCACCAGAAATCTGGAGTTTGCGTCCTAACTTATCCTTCTTATCGATCAAGAGAACGGATTTCCCATTTTCTGATGCACTGATTGCAGCCATCAGGCCACTTGGTCCGCCTCCGATAACTATAGTATTAAACATATTTGACCTCCTATTTTAAAATATTATACATTTATTTTATGGTAAAATATATGAATTCAGTAGTTAATATTTTTGAATGGTGTTATGATAATAAACATTCAAATAATAGAAAATATATAAAGATAGGGATGAACATATGTCACAAGGGAATTCGCTTGTCAGAAGTACTTTCATATTGACAGCAAGCATATTTATTACGAAGATTTTAGGGATTCTTTACATTATTCCATTCTATGCGATTATCGGTGGTGAAGCGAACTTATCGCCATATAATATGGCATATCCACCATATACGGTAATGCTTGTTATTTCAGCAGGCGGGGTGCCACTTGCTGTTGCGAAGTATGTATCAAAATATAATGCAGTAGGGGCGTATAAGGTCAGCTATAAATTATATAAGTCATCACTTGTAGTGATGGGAATCACCGGATTACTTGGTTTTTTAATATTATATATGATTAGTCCGCTGATTGCTGAGGCTTCTGTATCAAAGGCTGATGGTACGTGGAGTGTGGAACAGATTACGGAGATTATCCGCGTTGTATCATTTGCGGTCATCTTTATTCCGTTTCTAGCGACATGGCGCGGCATCTTTCAAGGATATGATTCCATGGGACCGACAGCTGTTTCTACGGTAATAGAACAGATTGCACGTATCGCATTCTTATTGATTGGTTCTTATCTTGTATTAAATGTTATGCATAAATCTGTGCTGCTTGCAAATGAGATTGCTGTATTTGCTGCTGCAGTAGGTGCATTCAGTGCAATTTTAACATTATGGTATTATTGGAGAAAACGTCGTCCTTTTATTTCTGAGATGGTGAATAGCGATACGACAGAGACAGATGTATCATATAAGGCGATGTATAAGGAGATTCTTCTTTATAGTATTCCATTTGTTATCGTCAGTCTCTGTATCCCCCTCTATCAGATTATTGATCAGTTCACGCATAACCGTGCATTAACAGCTGCTGGTGTACCAGGTGAAACGCATGATATGCTGTTAACGATGCTAAATACGACGACAAATAAGCTCGTTATGATACCGACGTCACTTGCAGCAGGGTTTGCAATTAGTCTGGTTCCTTCAATTACGAGAACGCATGCGTCTGGACAGATACGTGAGATGCATCATCAGATTAAGACTTCTCTCGGTGTGCTGATGTTTTTAACAGTGCCTGCTTCGCTAGGTATCATGATTCTTGCAACACCGCTATACACGGTATTCTATAGCTACAATGTAGTGGCGAGTCATCTGCTGTTCTATTATGCACCTGTTGCTATCCTGCTTGCATTGGTCAGTGTGTCATCTGCGATGCTTCAAGGTATCGATAAACAGGCGATGACTGTATATATCGTTGTGGCTTCGCTCTTAGTAAAGCTTGTTATCAATTTTCCGCTCATCTATCTGTTCCATACAGAGGGTGCCGTCCTTGCGACTGCAATTGCACTCACTGTCAATATTTTATGTAATTTCTATGTCATTAAGAAACATGCTGGATTTAAGTTCAGAACGACTTATAGGCAGATGCTGCAGATTTTGCTGTACAGCTTGATCATGGTGGTTATCGTGGAGATTGCTGTGTTGATTATGATTCAATTTCTCGATGTGAGCCAGAAATTCGATGCATTAATCGTGTTGATTATCGGTGCTCTGATTGGTGGCGTTGTCTATGCATATCTTTCTATGAAATCTCGTTTAGCAGATGCGTTCTTTGGTTCACGTATACAAGTTTTAAGAGAGAAGTTCGGGCGATGAGATTAGATAAATTTCTCGGGAACCATGGATTTGGTACACGTAAGGAAGTAAAGCTCCTCGTTAAGCGTGGTGCAGTAAAGGTGAATGACGTTGTAGTCAAGAAGTCGGATATCAAAATTGTACCGGAGAATGACACAGTTACAGTTTATGATGAAGTTGTTATGTATGAACCTTTTGTCTATATTATGCTGAACAAACCGGCAGGGTATATTTCAAGTACGAAAGATTACAAAGATGAAACCGTACTTGAACTGATTGAGGGATTTGAACATTACGATCTGCATCCGGTCGGCAGGCTGGACAAAGATACAGAAGGCTTATTGATACTAACGAATGACGGGCAATTTTCTCATGATGTACTGAGCCCTAGAAAGCATGTGAATAAGACATATTTTGCACGTGTTGACGGCTATGTAACAGATGACACCGTAGAGTTATTTAAAGCGGGTATTACATTGGATGATGGCTATAAAGCGATGCCTGCTGAACTTCAGATTATAAGTGCAGGAGAGATTTCAGAAATCGAGCTTGTCATTCAGGAGGGAAAGTTTCATCAAGTAAAGCGAATGTTTAAAGCTGTAGATATGACCGTAATCTATTTGAAGCGTATTAAGATGGGTGGATTACCTTTAGATGAGAGTTTAACGCCAGGTGCATACCGTAAACTGACACTTGAAGAAATAAATTTTGTAAAAATGTAAGTCATATGTTTAATATGTTTATGCCGGGGTATAGATACAGTACAAATTAAACGAAGAGGTGTTATGATTATGGCTAACAACAATAAAGCAGGTTTATTAAGAGCAGCATTAGTTATCGGGGGAACTGCAGTAGCAGCAGTCCTGTCTAAGAAAGAAAATAGAGATAAATTATTAGATGAGTATAATAAAGCAAAGCAAGACCCTAAAGGTTACGCAGATACTGCGAAAGAAAAAGCGACGAACCTACAGCAAGTAGCGAAAGAAGAAATTAGCAAGGCAAAAGAAGATCCAGAAAGCTACAAAGCAAACTTAACACAAAAAGTTCAGGAAAAGGCTGCTCCATTAGCTGATAAGCTTTCAAAAAAAGATAGTGTTGAAGAAGAAAAACAAAATTTCGATGACGAAGGTGGCGCAAACAATATCCATATCGTAACTGATAAAGATGTTGCTGATCAGAACCCTAATGCAGTAAGCAAGAACGACCTAAAATAATTTTGTTATGAGAATACATCACTTGTGATGTGTTCTTTTTTTCAATATTCTGTATAATAGAACTGTTAATATGATAGGAGGAATTATTATGTGGAGAGAAAAAGTAGCACAATATGAAGACAAGATTATTGAAGACTTAACAGGCCTTCTGAATATTCGCAGTGTCCGCGATGATAGTCTTGCAGATGAAGCGCATCCTGTTGGTCCGGGACCACGTGAGGCGCTGGATTACATGTATAAATTAGCACAGCGCGATGGATTCAATACGCATGATGTTGATCATATTGCTGGACGTATTGAAGCGGGTAAAGGAGAAAAGGTCTTTGGTATCTTAGGTCATGTCGATGTTGTGCCTGAAGGCAGTGGCTGGGATACTGATCCATTTAATGCAACGGTTACTGAAGACCGAATCATTGCACGTGGAACTTTGGATGATAAAGGACCGACAATTGCTGCTTACTATGCAGTGAAGATCTTAGAAGATATGCAGGTAGACTGGAAGAAACGTATACATATCATTATTGGTACGGATGAAGAGTCAGAGTGGAAATGTACGGATCGCTATTTTGAAACTGAGCCGATGCCGGATCTAGGTATCGCACCTGACGCAGACTTTCCGTTAATCCATGGCGAAAAAGGTTTTTCATCATTTGATATCATTCAGACAAGTGATGAGGAAAGTGAAAAGACACCAGAAGTCGTATTGAAAGCTTTAAAATCAGGTGAACGTTACAATATGGTACCTGATCATGCAGAGGCGCAGTTAAGTGTCAATGAACAAATGGCATATGTTATCCAGAGTTTTGAAGGGTTCCTAAAGGACTACAGCCTTGAAGGAAAGCATTATGTAGAGAATGGTCAGCTGAAATTAGAGGTAGAAGGAAAATCTGTGCATGGTATGGAGCCGTTCAAAGGTATCAATGCAGGATTGTATTTAATCCACTTCTTAAATACGCTTGATCTAGATAAGAAAGCGAAAGATTTCGTATCATTAGGTGATGATAAATTATTTGATTCACACTTTGGAGAAAAGCTCGGTGTCGCGACAGAAACTGAAGAATTAGGGAAGTTAACAACGAACATCGGTATCATCAGTTATACTGATGTGGATGGTGGTGTATATGGTGTCAACTTGCGTTATCCTAATGGCTTTGAATTCGACAAAGAGATTGAAAAAATTTCACAAACATTGGCACCGTACTTTGAAATTGAAGTGACAAAACATCAAGTACCACATTATGTCGATAAAAATGATCCATTTGTAATGAAGTTGCTACAAGCTTATCGCAATCAGACAGGGGATATGACAGAACCTTATACGATTGGTGGCGGAACGTATGCCCGTACAATGGAAAAGGGTGTTGCATTTGGTGCGATGTTTAAAGATTCAGAAGATCTGATGCATCAGAAAAATGAGTACATCACTAAAAAACAATTATTTGATGCTACTGCAATTTACCTGGAAGCAATACATTCAGTATGTGTAGAAGAGGCATAGTCAACTTAAGTAAAAGTTCATCATATGACTTAAAGTAATACTTGAATTAATAGAGAAAAGGATATAAAATTTAAGTAAGACATTAATTTGATCGGAATGAATAAGGCAAGAGATTTTTTCTCATGCCTTTTCTTTTTTCTTGAAACAGGAGGTGAAACACGTTGGAACATTTCTATCAGCTAGGTTGGACATTAGATTCCGCTGGCGGCGCATCTGGAGAAGCATACATGGCAGAACAAGACGGCAGAAAGCTTTTCTTAAAGCGTAATTCCTCTCCGTTTCTTGCTGCACTTTCTGCTGAAGGTATCGTACCAAAACTTGTATGGACGAAGAGAATAGAGACAGGTGAAGTTGTAACAGCACAGCACTGGAAGAATGGGCGAAGTCTGACACATATGGAAATGAACTTCGAACGTGTTGCACTACTGCTGAAGAAGATTCATCGTTCCAAACCATTACTTAATATGCTCAAGCGACTTGAGATGAAACCGATGGATCCAGAGTTATTGCTTAATAAGATCAATTCCTCATTATCTCGCAACGTATTAACACATCATACTGTTCGTAAAGCGCTGATCTATCTGGAAGAGCATATGCCGCAACTAGAGCGCAAGTTCTATACCGTATGCCATGGGGATGTCAATCATAATAACTGGCTCTTATCAGATCAGGACGAACTCTTTCTCGTTGACTGGGAAGGTGCAATGATTGCAGATCCGGCAATAGATATCGGTATGATTCTTTATACTTATCGTGATACCATCGACTGGCAATCCTGGCTTGCAACTTATGGTATTGAATACACGCTGGATCTGGAAAAGCGCATGAAATGGTATACTATTATTCAGGCGATTGCGATGATTGAATGGTATGAAGAGAAAAGTCGCTATCATGATTTAAATGACTGGCTGAAATTTTTAGATGATGTATTGAATTTGAATCGTTTTATTTAAAGGAGTAGCACTATGAGAATGAGAAATAAACCGTGGGCTGAAGATTTTCTTCTGCAGCACGATGATATTGTAAGTATCGATCTTGCTCGAAAAGATCATATTGTTGACTGGTTTGATCAAGTACAGCCGATACATATCGAAGTCGGAAGTGGTATGGGCCGTTTTATTACGGAGATGGCTAAAGCACACCCGGAGATTAATTATATTGGTATCGAACGTGATAAGAATGTTATGATTCGTATCGTTGAAAAAGCAGTGGAACAAAATATTAGAAATTTACGTCTGTTAACAGTAGATGCAGAAAAGCTGACAGAAATCTTTAATGAGGGTGAGATTGATAGAATCTATCTTAACTTCTCAGATCCGTGGCCTAAAGCACGTCACGCAAAGCGTAGACTGACGCACGAGAATTTTCTTAAAGTTTATGAAACTATTTT
>OMJG01002131.1_pt1 | contig 10101 bp, 8 predicted proteins | sample 1646431 | NCBI WGS metagenome assembly OMJG01 (sample SAMN03771674, study PRJEB25209) | food metagenome | isolation source: Cotija cheese | place: Mexico:Jalisco,Michoacan | collected 2011-12-12 | reverse complement strand
TAGAAGAAGGAAGAAGTGTTTTTGCTATTCCAAATAATCCATTGATAAAGGAATCAGAAGGCTGTTTGTTGCTTATTAAAGATGGGGCAAACTGTGTTCAATCAAGTTCAGATATTTTAGAAGAATTATAGAAAACCTTGACAAATACGAAATCAATAGCTAATATGATAAACGATTGCCGAAGTGGTATATATAGAAGTATAAATTGTAAAAAAAGAGAGGAAGAGGGGCATGAGTTACAAATATTTAGTGATTGTGGAATCCCCTGCTAAAGCTAAAACAATCGAGAAATATCTCGGTAAAAACTATAAAGTCGTAGCAAGCGTTGGGCATATTAGAGACTTGCCTAAAAGTAAAATGGGTATTGATATTGAAAATAATTTTGAGCCTCACTATATAAATATTAGAGGAAAAGGCCCTGTCATTAGGGATTTAAAAAAACACGCCAAAAAAGCTGAAAAAGTTTATCTCGCAGCCGATCCGGACCGTGAAGGGGAAGCGATTGCGTGGCATTTAGCTCATATATTAGAGCTAGACTTAGAAGATAATAATCGAGTGGTGTTTAACGAGATTACCAAAGAAGCGGTAAAACAGGCGTTTAAAGAACCTAGAAAAATAAATATTGATTTAGTCGATGCACAACAAGCAAGACGTATTTTAGATAGACTGGTTGGGTATTCAATTAGTCCTTTATTATGGAAGAAAGTTAAAAAAGGATTAAGTGCTGGTCGTGTTCAGTCGGTTGCATTAAAAATGATTATCGACCGAGAAGAAGAGATTAGACAATTTAAACCAGAAGAGTATTGGAGTATTCTAGGAACATTCTTAAAAAATAAGGCAAAATTCTCAGCTAACTTTTATGGAGTAGATGGGAAAAAGGTGAAGTTGTCTAATGAGAACGATGTCAAACAGATCACGGAAAAATTAACTGGTCGTGATTATGATGTTGTTAAAGTGACGAAAAAAGAACGTAAAAGAAACCCTGCTAATCCATTTACAACAAGTAGTTTGCAACAAGAAGCTGCTCGTAAACTAAATTTCAGAACAAGAAAAACCATGATGGTAGCCCAACAGCTTTACGAGGGAATTAAACTTGGTAAAGGTCAAGGGACAGTTGGTTTAATAACATACATGAGAACAGACTCAACAAGACTGTCGGATACAGCTAAAAGTGAAGCATATGATTTTATTGTTCAGACATATGGACAAGAGTTTTTTGATTCCAAGAAAAAGCCAGCGAAAAGAGCAGAAGGCGCACAAGATGCCCATGAAGCCATTCGTCCATCAAGTGTGATGCGTACACCTGAATCAATTAAAGAATATTTAGATAAAGACCAATTTAAATTGTATTCGCTAATTTGGTCTCGTATGGTTGCTAGTTTAATGTCACCAGCAATTATGGATACGATGCGTGTTGATTTAACGCAAAATGGTGTCATTTTTGTAGCCAATGGTTCTAAAGTGAAATTCCCAGGATTTATGAAGGTTTATGTTGAGGGAAAAGATGAAGGAAAAGAAGAAAAAGATAATATCTTGCCTGATTTAGAGGTAGGCGACGTTGTTAAATCAGTTGATATCGAACCCAAACAACATTTTACTCAACCGCCAGCTCGATATAGTGAAGCAACGTTGGTTAAAACATTGGAAGAGCAAGGTGTGGGACGTCCATCAACATATGCACCTACTCTTGAAACGATTCAACGACGTTATTACGTTAAATTAAATGCTAGACGTTTTGAACCAACTGAACTTGGAGAGATTGTTAATACGATTATGTGTGAGTATTTCCCGCAAATTGTTGATACAACTTTTACTGCTGAGATGGAAAAAGATTTGGATGCTATCGCAGAGCACCAAGAACAGTGGGTAGATGTTATTAGTCGATTCTATCATCCGTTTTCAAAAGAATTATCAACAGCCGAAGAAAAAATGGAAAAAATTCAGATTAAAGATGAACCAGCAGGATTTGATTGTGAAGTATGTGGCTCGCCAATGGTGATTAAATTAGGTAAATATGGTAAATTTTATGCTTGTAGTAATTTCCCTGATTGTCGAAACACAAAAGCGATTGTGAAAAAAATCGGTGTAACGTGTCCAACCTGTAAAAAAGGTGATGTCATCGAGAAGAAAACGAAGAAAAATCGTATTTTTTATGGATGTGATCAATATCCTGAATGTGAATTCACCTCATGGGATAAACCAATTGGACGCGACTGTCCTAAGTGTAATCAATATCTTGTGCAGAAAAAAGTTCGTGGTGGTATGCAGATTATTTGTAGTAACTGTGACTATCAAGAAGACGTGCAAAAATAAAGATAGGTTTCTTTTTATAAATTGTGTATAATGCATAGGAGGGCAAGAGAACTCACTCTTGTCCTTTACTTAATTACTGAGAAAGAGGTAACTAAATGACAGATAATAGAGTAACGGTTATTGGGGCAGGACTAGCTGGAAGTGAAGCAGCATGGCAAGCAGCAGAGTCAGGAGCTCAAGTTGATTTATATGAAATGAGAAAAATAAAAAAAACTCCAGCACATCACACGGATCAATTTGCTGAATTAGTTTGTACGAACTCCTTAAGAGCAAATGGTATTACAAATGCTGCTGGTTTATTAAAAGAAGAGATGAGACAATTTGGTTCAGTTATTATTGCAGCTGCAGATAAAACTCAAGTTCCTGCTGGTGGTGCGTTAGCTGTTGATAGAGAAAGTTTTTCTGAAGAAGTAACAAAACAAGTATCAAATCATCCAAACATTACTATTCATCATGAAGAAATCACTGAAATTCCAACTGAAGGTATTACAGTGATTGCGACTGGTCCTTTAACAAGTGAGCCTTTAGCTGAAAGTATCAAAGAGTTTACTGAGTCAGAAGGATTATATTTTTATGATGCAGCAGCACCAATCATAGAAAAATCATCTATTGATATGGATAAAGTGTATTTAAAATCTCGTTATGATAAAGGTGAAGCAGCTTACCTTAATTGTCCTATGACAAAAGAAGAGTTCTATGCATTTAGAGAAGCGCTTGTTAATGCAGAAGTAGCGCCTTTAAAATCATTTGAAAAAGAAAAATTTTTTGAAGGATGTATGCCAATTGAGGTTATGGCAAATCGTGGCGAAAAAACAATGACATTTGGTCCGTTGAAACCAGTTGGATTAGAAGATCCAAAAACAGGTAAACGTCCATATGCAGTTGTTCAACTTCGACAAGACAATGCAGCAGCGTCACTTTATAATATTGTTGGATTTCAAACGCATTTAAAATGGGGCGAACAAAAACGTATTATTCAAATGATTCCAGGATTAGAACATGCAGAAATCGTAAGATATGGTGTGATGCATCGAAATACGTTTATGAATTCACCTGAATTACTTGATCCAACTTACCAATCACGTAAGAAACCAACGTTATTCTTTGCTGGTCAAATGACTGGCGTAGAAGGTTATGTTGAAAGTGCAGCAAGTGGTATCTTAGCAGGACGAAATGCTGCAAGACTTGCCCAAGGTAAAGAACCAATCGTACTACCACAAGAAACAGCGATTGGTGGTATGGCACACTATATCACACATACATCTGGTAAACATTTCCAACCAATGAATGTAAACTTTGGTTTATTCCCAGAGTTACCAGATAGAATTCGTGATAAAAAAGAACGTTACACACAAATTGCTAATAGAGCACTTGAAGCGACAAAAGAGTCGTTAACATTATTTGAGAAATAGTATGTCATTTGACATGCTATTTTTTTATGGTTTGTTTAAAAATTTGTATAAATTACTTAAAACATATAAATATATTGGTAAAAAAAAATTTTGTATGTTACATTAATTTTATAATTTGTAATGAAAGGGTTTGATTTCGATTGATCACTTAGTGTTATTTTTAAGATATTTAGTAGATGAGCGACATTATTCATTACAAACAAAACACGCCTATGAGGATGATGTCACACATTTTTTTAAGTTTTTGGAAGAAACAGGAAATTCTGACTATTTAAACATCACGTTTCAAGATGCTCGAGTGTATCTAGCTTATCTTCATGATAAAGAATATAGTCGTAATACAATTAGTCGGAAAATTTCGAGTCTTCGGTCATATTATCATTTCTTAATAAAAAATGAGTGGATGACAGACAATCCTTTTAGCTACATACAAATGAAAAAAAAGCAAAGTAAGTTACCAAGCTTTTTATATGAAAAAGAATTGGCTATCTTATTTGAATCGGTTTCTGGTGAAGCTCCATTAGATAAACGTAATAGAGCGATTTTAGAGTTACTTTATGCTACAGGAATTAGGGTATCCGAGTGTGTGTCGATTGAATTACGTGATATAGATATGGAAAATTCAATTGTGTTAATAAATGGAAAAGGTGGCAAACAACGATATGTTCCTTTTGGGTCATTTTGCACGGATGCATTGATTGATTACATCTCAACAACTCGGGTAGAATTAATGACTAAATATCAATGTACTCATGAAAAGTTGTTTATTAATCATCATGGGCAAGTATTAACGGCAAAAGGTGTGCAGTATATATTGGATAAGCTAATTAAAAAAAGTAGTTTAACAACAAACATTCATCCACACATTTTTAGGCATACATTTGCCACACATTTATTAGATAATGGAGCTGATATGAGAACGGTCCAAGAGTTATTGGGTCATTCAAGTTTATCCTCCACACAGATATATACGCATGTGACAACCAGTGCGTTACAAAAGAATTATCGGAATTTTCATCCGAGAGCTTAATTTAGAATAGGAGAAAAAATTATGGGATATACAACATTTCATTCAACAACAATTTGTGCAGTAGAAAAAGACGGAAAATTTGCAATGGCTGGTGATGGCCAAGTAACAATGGGCGAATCAGTCGTGATGAAAGGGACTGCCAGAAAAGTTAGACGTATCTATAACGATGAAGTGGTCGTAGGATTTGCCGGTAGTGTGGCAGATGCGTTTAACCTTGAAGGAAAATTTGAAGAAAAATTAAATCAATATAAAGGGAATTTAATGCGTGCGGCTGTGGAACTTGCGATGCAGTGGCGCAGTGATCGCGCTATGCAAAAATTAGAGGCCATGCTCATTGTAATGAATGATAAAGAAATGCTCGTTGTTTCTGGTACTGGAGAAGTCATTGCACCAGATGATGGTATTTTAGCGATTGGGTCTGGTGGTAATTATGCTTTAGCAGCAGCTAGAGCGCTAAAACGAGATGGTCGCGATGATTTAACAGCAGGAGAAATTGCTAAAGCAGCTTTAAATGTCGCAGGAGATATTTGTGTTTACACAAACCACAACATTATTGTAGAAGAATTATAGGAGATGACGTTAATGAATACAGTAACAAAAACACCAAGACAAATTGTAGAAGAATTAGATCAATATATTATTGGACAAAATAAAGCGAAAAAATCTGTTGCAGTCGCTTTGCGCAATCGTTATCGTCGTATGCAATTAGACGAAGTTATGCAACAAGATATCACGCCTAAAAACTTGCTAATGATTGGACCAACTGGTGTAGGTAAAACAGAAATCGCAAGACGACTTGCTAAAATTGTTAATGCACCATTTGTAAAAGTTGAGGCAACGAAATTTACAGAAGTTGGGTACGTTGGTCGTGATGTTGAGTCAATGGTTCGTGATTTAGTTGAAGCAAGTATTGCAATTGTGAAAAAAGATCAATACAGCCAAGTATATTCACAAGCTAAAAAAGCTGCGGAAGATAGATTGGTTAAATTATTAGTACCTGGTATCAAAAAAGAAAAACGTCAATCAACGAACCAATTTGATATGATGATGCAAATGATGAATGGTTTCCAACAAAACAATGACGAAGAAAAAGAAGAAGTGACTGATTCTATCAGAGTAAGCCGTGAAACAGTTCAATCTCAACTTGAAAAAGGTCAACTTGAAGATAGAGAAATCACGATTGAAGTGGAAGAGAAAAAACAAACGCCAACCATGAACAATGGATTAGAACAAATGGGTATTGATTTAGGCGATGCCCTCAATTCATTAACACCTAAGAAAAAAATCAAACGTACGGTAACTGTAAAAGAAGCACGTGAAATTTTAATTAATGAAGAATCTGAAAAACTTGTTAATAGTGCAGATATTCATAGTGAAGCGATTAAACTTGCGCAAAATAACGGGATTATTTTCATTGATGAGTTTGATAAAATTACCTCTAAATCTGAAAGTAATGGTCAGGTGTCTCGAGAAGGGGTTCAACGTGATATTTTACCAATCGTTGAAGGTTCAATTGTGAATACTAAATATGGTACGATTGCAACAGATCATATTCTATTTATCGCTTCAGGAGCATTCCATTTAAGTAAACCAAGTGATTTAATTCCTGAATTACAAGGACGTTTCCCAATTCGTGTGGAATTAGATGATTTAACAGCGGAAGATTTTGTTCGCGTTTTAACTGAACCAAATAACGCGTTAATCAAACAATATATTGCGTTACTTAAAACAGAAAATATTGATGTAACATTCACCAAAGAAGCAATCGAACGCTTATCTAATATAGCGTATAATGTGAATAGTGAGACAGATAATATTGGAGCCAGACGTTTGCATACTATTTTAGAAAAATTATTAGAAGATTTATTATTTGAATCTCCTGATATGTCAATGGGTGAAATTACCATCACTGAACAATATGTTAATGAAAAACTCGGTGAAATATCTGAAGATGAAGATTTGAGTCGTTATATTTTATAAGAACTGCTTAGGAGTGGTGGTATGGATGATTTATTGCAAAAAACACGTATGATTAATGAATTATTACAAAAAGAAAATACCATTCAAGAAGAAAAAGAACTACCTTATTTACAAATGGCACAAGTATTATCGGATATTATGGAGTGTAATACTTATATTTTGTCAAAAGATGGTGAATTATTAGGATATTCTGTGGTACATGATTTTAATAATGAACGAATTAATAAAATGATTAGTAAACATCAATTTCCTCATTCGTACACTACCTTATTAAAAGATATTCAACAAACAGTTGAAAATATTCCAATTGATGAAGAATTAACTATTTTTCCTTTTGAATTAAAGAAAGAATTAACCAACGCCTACACAACTCTTGTTCCAATATTTGGAGCAGGAGCTAGGCTTGGTACAATTCTTTTAGGTCGTGTAAATAAAAAATTCAATACAGAAGATTTTATCTTAGGAGAATATAGTGCAACGGTTGTTGGTATGCAACTACTTTATCAAAAATCTGGCGATATAGAAAAACAAATGCGTGAAACAAGTATGGTTCAAATGGCACTGAAGTCGTTGTCTTTTAGTGAATTAAAAGCCATAAAAGCAATATTCGAAGAACTAGATGGAGAAGAAGGGATTCTAACAACATCTAGTATTGCTGATAGGATAGGAATTACGCGTTCAGTTATTGTCAATGCCTTAAGAAAACTTGAATCAGCAGGTGTCATTGAAACTAGGTCTCTAGGGATGAAAGGGACATTTATTAAAATTGCGAACAAACAATTAATAGATCTACTTGATAAAGAAACGGTAGTATAGGAGGTTTGACATGACGTTAAATTTAGAATCAGATACAGCAAAAGTAACGATTAATGAACTTGGTGCTGAGCTATCCAGTTTTATTTTAAAAGAAACGTGTGTTGAATATATTTGGCAAGCGGATTCACATTTTTGGGGACGTCATGCACCAATTTTATTTCCGTTTGTTGGTAGATTGAAAAATGATAAGTACCTATACAAGGGGAAAGTCTATAAAATGACTCAACATGGATTTGCAAGAGATATGATGTTTGATGTAATTGAAAAGGATGATTCTTCTGCTATTTTGGAGTTAAAAAGCAGTCAGAAGACATTAGAAAAATACCCATTTGAGTTTCGTTTGTTAATAGGTTATAAATTAGCAAAAAATGAACTGATTATAAGTTATGACGTTTCAACGCTTTCTGACGAGATGTATTTTTCGATTGGTGGACATCCTGCTTTTAATGTTCCATTAATCAAAGGGACAAAAATGAACGATTATTATCTTCAGTTTGCTCCACTAAAATCTCGAACAAAAATACCATTAAAAGGATCATATATTGATACGTCTTGTAAGACATTAGCTCAAACAAATACACCTATTCAATTGAAACATGAGTTATTTAAAGAAGATGCTCAAATTTTAGAAACAAAGGGAAGAAATACTTTTTCTATTCTATCTGATAAGCATTCACGTGGTGTGATAGTGAGTTATGAAGAGTTTCCGTTTGTTGGTTTTTGGAGTCCTAATACGGTTGAAGCACCGTTTGTTTGTATTGAACCTTGGTGTGGGATAGCTGATGATACTTCTAGCAACGGCAAAATAGAGGATAAAATAGGAATAAATAAACTGTCTAAAGGCGATATTTTTAGCAGAAGTTATTCTATAAATATTCAATAAAATAAAAAAACAAGGCGATCATATATCTAAGAAGACATGTGATTGCTTTGTTTTTAATTGTTAAAAACTTATATTACTCTATTCAAGTTATGTTGCTTCTAATAATTGTGTACCAACAATAGTATATCTTCTATCAATCTTATCTTTAGTAATAACGATATAACCATTTCCATCAGTACCAGGACTTGTTTGATAAGGTGCTTTAAAAAGTACCATTTGAATCAATATTAGGATCAATTGATAAAACCTCAAGGATATCTAGTTTTTATCTATCACCTGCTGAGCATAAGATTTCGCATTTTTCAATGTTACTTCTTCATATGGAAGAATATCTAATTTTGCATAAACACCATTGTATAAGTTTTTCATGGCTTTATATCTTAATTCGTTTACTTTATCCTCGTCAAGAGAGCCGTTCTCTGATAAATTACCATAATAATCATTAATCCCCCATATAATAACAGATTATTCATCCTGCGTTAATCCTGAAAGATCCAGTGTTCTTTGGTTGATAGGAACGCTCCCACATTATTTTATTCCTTTTGGATTGATTTGCATAGTATCTTCTATTTTAGCTACGTTAGCTTTTTCATCATCAATGGTTTCTTTTTCAGATGCTTCTTTTTGTGTTGATTCACGTTGGACTATTTCGCTATTGTTTTTTGTAATACTTTGTTGAGTAGTAATTTGTATGTTTTTTTACTAGGTGCTTTTTCTTTCGTGCTACAGCTATTTAAAATTAATAACGCTGGAATAATTATTAATCATATTTTTTACATTATGCCATCTCCTTTTTTAACGTTTTCATCGTACCCAAAAATGGCATTTTTAGAATGGAAATGTTATCTTTTTTACTATTATACTGGGTTTTATGTAAAAAGCCACTCAAACGAGTGGTTTTAACGGATTTCTATTTGGGAATGCTGTTTTATTATCCAAAATAACTAGTATCTTCAATATTTAATTCACTTAAAATGATAGAAGCTGTTTCCTCAATAGAAAGTTGTGCCACATTGATAACAAGGCATCCGAGTTTTTTATATAAATCATTGGCAAATTCTAACTCACGTTTAATCTTATCAATATCAGAATAAGCAGTATCTGGATTTAAGCCATAAGATTTCATTCGTTCTCGGCGAATGCGATTTAATACTTTTGGATTATTTGTCAAACCAACAATTTTTTTCGGGTCAACTTCCCAAAGTTGTTGTGGAATATGGGCTTCTGGTATTAGTGGTAAGTTGGCAACTTTTAAATTTTTATTGGCTAAAAATAAACTTAGTGGCGTTTTTGACGTACGTGAGACACCAAGGAGAAGAATATCAGCTTCTAAAAAACCTTTAGGGTTTTTACCATCATCATATTTAACGGCAAATTCCATCGCACTAATTCGCTCGAAGTAATTTTTACTTAAAAAATGCATTGCACCAGGCAAACGACTTGGTTCTAATCCCGTTCTATTGGATAGCTCATCAACTAGTCCAGATAATATATCTATGGTAAATAGATTATGCTCTTTTCCGTAGTTGTTGGCTATGTTAACTAAATCTTTTGAAACAAGTGTATGTAAGACAATAGCATTCACTGCTTTTGCTTCTTCGAGTGCTTGTATTAGCTCATTTTCATGATAGATGAAAGCTCTTTTGACAATTTGGATTTTTATTTGA